>Ga0082212_10001577_pt1 | contig 33629 bp, 30 predicted proteins | sample TergutNt197P3_FD_71548 | JGI IMG/M metagenome (GOLD analysis project Ga0082212, IMG submission 71548) | Neocapritermes taracua P3 segment gut microbial communities from Petit-Saut dam, French Guiana - Nt197 P3 | ecosystem: Host-associated > Arthropoda: Insects > Digestive system > Gut ... | reverse complement strand
TTTTATTTATCTCAGCGGCATCAATATCAAAATGCACAATCTTCGCTTGAGGCGCGAACTTAGACAAAGCCCCGGTTACACGATCATCAAACCGTGCCCCGAACCCCACCAACACATCCGCTTGTGTTGTCGCCATATTACCCGCAAACAACCCATGCATCCCAATCATCCCAAAAAACCCGGGATCATCCGCAGGCATGACACCCAACCCCATCAGGCTGGCCACAGTCGGGATCCCCGTGTAAGAGACCACCTCCCGCATCAAATCCGCCCCGTCGCTCATGTTAACGCCGCCGCCGACAAAGAACAAAGGCTTCTTCGCTTCTGCCAACAACGCGCAAACCTCCTCAACAGCCCCTTCATCACCCTCGAAGATAGGCTTGTAACCCCGCAAAACCGGTTTTTCCGGATACACGAAATCAATCTCCTGCCCGAAAACATCCTTGGGCATATCAATCAACACCGGCCCCGGCCGGCCTGTTCTCGCGATATGGAACGCCTCCTGGAAAACCCGCGGGATATCCGCCGCGTCCTTAATCATATAATTGTGTTTGGTGATCGGTGTTGTGATCCCCCGGATATCCGCTTCCTGAAAAGAATCCCGTCCGATCAGCGTCGTCACCACCTGCCCCGTAAGGACCACCAGCGGACTGGAATCCATGTGAGCCGCCGCGATACCCGTAATCAAATTCGTCGCCCCCGGTCCCGAAGTCGCCAGACACACACCCACCTTCCCCGTCACCCGCGCATAAGCATCCGCAGCATGAACCGCGCCCTGCTCATGGCGAGGCAAAATATGAGGAAAATCAGCTTCATACAGCGCATCATACAACGGCAACACCATGCCGCCCGGGTACCCGAACATAAGATCCACTTGTTCATTTTTCAGACATTCAATAACCGCCTGAGCCCCCGTCATTCGCATTGTCATCTCACCCTTCCTATTCCCCGCTCAAACACTCAGAATTAGCTCTCAACAGTCAATTGATAACTCTCCCCAATCTTTGAAATCAACACCGGCCCGTCATAATATCTTCTGACTTCCCCAGCCATTCTTTCCCTAAGCTCCCGCGTCCGTTTCGGGTCATTCTCCCAGATAGCGCCCTCGGCACCATGAGGAAAATGCGTCAGCATCACCCGACGAACACCCGCTTTTTGGGCCAACGTTCCCACATCCCGTGTTGACATATGCCCCAAAGAATCATCAGCCTCACTCTCCAGGAAACAACACTCACAAACCAGCAGATCAGCCCCGGCGCAAAAATCCACAATATCGCTGCGAGGCCCCATATCGCCGGTATAGACCAAAGACTCATTCCCATACTCGAATCGCATCGCCAGATTGTACTGCTCATGTGCTGTTTGGGCAAAAGATACTCGCAAACCATCCCGCTCCACAGTCGTATCCGGCCCAACCGCGTACCCGAAAGCAAAAGATCCATAAGTCAAATCCTCAAAACGAGGCGACTGGTCGTGACCGTAAATAAGAAGTGGTTCCCGGCGCAACCCATAAATGAAAGCAAACTTGCTCCCATACTGCAAACATCCGATATCCGCACAATGATCATGATGGTAATGAGAAAGGAACACCGCCTCGAAATCACCCACGGAACAAAACTTCCCACTCTGAGCAAGCACACCGCTGCCGCAATCAATTAAAAAGACCCTGTCCTCCACACAAAGAAGCAGGCCGGCAGTCGCTTCGCCGGCCTGAGGACAAGCTCCCCAATTCCCTAAGACAGTAAGTTTCATGGCGATAAACCTCTCCCCTCTGGTATTTACAAAATCATTGAGGTGCCTTCGATAAAGGTTTCAGCAGCACAACAAATTGGCTGGCCAGGAAAATCGAAGAATACATCCCGATAACAACACCAATAATCATCGCCAGAGAAAACGTCTTCGTCGCTTCGCCGCCGAGAAGATAAATCGCGAACAGAGCCAGCAAAACCGCCACCGCCGTATTAATGGAACGGGCCATGGTCTGCCAAAGAGACTGATCAACCAAATCCTTATATGAAGTCCGTTTCCTCTGCGCCCCTTCATTTTCTCGAATGCGGTCAAAGATAACCACTTTATCATTGATCGAATACCCGAAAACCGTCAAAATCGCCGCGATAAACGGCGGATCGATCTGCCAGCGCAGAAGCGCAAACACACCGATTGTCACAACAATATCATGCAACAACGCCAGCACACCGGAAACCGCGTAATTGAACTTGAACCGAAAGACCAAATACACCAGCATCAGCCCGCAAGCCACCAACAACGCAACAATGGCGCTTCTCAGCAGCTCCCCGCCGATAGAAGCCCCCACCGTCTCCTCCTCGAAAGACGTTGGATCGTAGGCTCCGAACCTCTCCTGCAGTGCCGCCAGCACATCAGCCCTCTGACTGTCATCCAACTCATTGGTCCTAATAATGGCCCTGTAATCGCCGGATAACTGCACCTGCGGCCCCGCGATACCTTCAGAAACCAGAACATCAGACACCCCTTGCTGGGTAATCGGCTCGGCAAAAGTCATTGACACCATGGTGCCGCCCTTGAAAGCCATCCCCAAATTCAAGCCTAACACAAGCAAAGACACAATACTCATCACGAGCAACACGCCTGAAATAATAAGCCAGACATTCCTCTTCTCAATAATATTGAAATAGAACTTATACCTCTTTTTGACATCCTCATAAGTAACAACACCGCTTGAAGGCGCTTGCTGACTTTGGCTTTTCACGCCGTCCTTGCTCGCGCTCACTGTTGCCTGTTCATGAGATCCCTGGCCGGCTTGGGCGTTTGGCCCTGCCTGTTTGACACTATTTCCGTATCTACGCTGTCTTTTCTTCGCCATTACCCCGCCCTCCTTACACCGAATAAGCGTGTACTCATCTTGGGATTCACGCCGACGACCCATCGCATAATCGTTCTGGTAAAGGTAATCGCCGTGAACAGACTCGCGCACAACCCGATAGCCAGCGTAACCGCAAACCCTTTAATACTTGACGACCCTAGGAAAAGCAAAGTCAAGGCTACGAACATCGTTGTAATATTGGAATCAATAACCGTCAGAAACGCCCGGCTGAATCCCGCATCCACAGCAGCCCGCAGGGATTTGCCAAAAGCGATCTCCTCCTTAATACGCTCAAACACAATAATATTCAAATCCACCGCCATACCCAAAGAAAGTACGAACCCCGCAATCCCAGTCAAAGTCAATACCGCGCCAAAAGCCCTGAGTACCCAAAGCACAATAATGCTAAAAACCAACAACGCGAAAGACGCCACCAACCCAGGCAACCGGTAGTAGGCAATCATGAAAGCCACGATCAAAACAATCGCCACCAAACAAGCCATCATACTCTTCTGAATGGAATCGGCACCCAACTGGGCCCCAACTTGCTGCTTCAACACAATATCCATACTCACGGGTAAAGCCCCGGAACGCAACAACGACGCAATCCTGCTCGCCTCTTCCCGGGAAGATTGCCCGGTAATAACAGCTCTCCCTCCTGAAATAGGCCCATTAACGGTAGGTGCCGTCAATTCTTCCTCATCCAGATAGATCGCGAGAACCTGCCCCACATATTTCGAGGTAACTTCACTGAAAAGCTTGGCCCCCTCCGAATTGAACTCAATATTAATAACATGATCAACAGGGATCTTGTTATTGTCGATATCGGCTCTGGCGTTCGTCAGATAACTGCCATCCATCAGAATCTCACCGTTGGCGTTACGAAACGTCAGCTTCGCCATGGTTTGAAGATCCTTCACCGCTTTATCCGGATCCGTCACCCCCGCCAACTCAACAATAATACGGTTCCGACCATAATCCGGTGTAATCGTCGGCTCAGCCACACCCAAGCTGTTAATACGCCTTTCAATGATAATCTTGACTTGCTCCATATCAGCCCTAGTGATCTCCCGACCGTCTTCATTCGGTTTGGCTTCCATAACCACATGAACGCCACCGCGCAGATCCAAGCCGAGAGCCAATCCCCACTCGGTGGCGAACAAAAACCAGAAAGAAAAACCAGCCAAAGCCCCAACCGCAACCACAACCGCGGCCAGCTTAAGCACATTCATTTTGACCATACTCCAACATCCTCCTCGTACCTGTTAAGCCTGAAACCTATATCATTATAGCCCCTTAAACGTCTCAGCGCAAATATCGTCGTCCGGTGCAAAATCTAAAGCGGGCGTTGCCCGCAAGTATCCAGTATTCAGTATTCAGGATTCAGAATGTGGATCTTCTTGTTTTTTATTGATGTTGTTGCAACCTAAGTGACTAATGCCACGACGAAAGGTCCCATCAAAAAAAGCCGGGAGAAAGGTTTCTGCCGACGGCTCAATTTGATTATTTTTAGCAGCCACAAGGGCAAACGAGCAGTTCCTCTCAGTTGTTTTCCCGATCAGCATCCTTTTTCTGTTTCTTCCGTCTTCTCTTTTCGGCAATCTCTTCGTCCGTCATAAAATCTTCATCATCATCGTCATAATCCATATTCGCTTTCCCTGAACCGGATCCTGAACCGGATCCCGAGCCTGATCCCGATCCCGATCCCGAACCTGACCCCGATCCGGAGCCGGAAGATTCAGGATTAACCAATTGGATCGCACTTTTAGAAAACTCGATCTCCGTCCGATCGGACACCTTGACCATAACCGTATCATCATTGATACGAGCTACCGTCCCATGAATACCGCTGGTCGTAACCACCTTATCATTCTGGCGCATCCTTTCAAGAAGCAGCTTGTGCGCATCTTGCTGCTTTTTATTAGGTCGAATAACCAGAAAATAAAAGATCGCCACCATCGCAAGGACCATTAACAACATACTCCACATATTCGGATCCATTAGGTATCCCCCTTTTCAATAATGCCAAATCCCGAATCCCGAATCCAGAATCCCGCCAAACAATGTACAAACTCAATTATACCACATCATACCCGGAAATAATACTTGCTCGAATATCCCGCATAAAGGATGTCAAGAAATGGAGGTTGTGGATGCTGAGGAGCCGCAACCCAAACATCTCACGAGCCTTAACCAAATGTCGGATGTAAGCCCGGGAATAATTCCTGCAGGCATAGCAGGTGCACCCCTCCTCAATTGGCCTCAGATCTTCGGCGAAAGCGGCGTTGCGGACAACAAGTCTGCCCTCCCGGGTCAAAGCCGACCCGTTGCGGGCGATCCGTGTGGGCAGAACACAGTCGAACATATCCACACCACGCCTGACAGCAGCCAGCAAATAATCCGGGGTTCCCACCCCCATCAAATAGCGCGGTTTGTCTTCAGGCAGAAGCTCTGTTGTCACATCAAGCATCTCACACATCACATCGAAAGGTTCCCCCACACTGAGGCCCCCAATCGCATACCCGGGCAAATCGAACTCAACCGTAGCCAAAGCACTCTGCCGCCGCAACTCCGCAAACATTCCCCCTTGCACGATCCCAAACAAAGATGATGCCCCGCGTTCATAACGAAGCTTGGCCTCCCGGCAGCGTCCCAACCATCTCAGGGTCCGTTCCATAGACCGGCTAATATAGTCATAGGTACTGGGATACGGCGCACACTCGTCAAAAGCCATAATAATATCCGCTCCCAGATCCAATTGAACCTCAATCGCCTTTTCCGGAGACAAGAAATGGGCTGACCCATCCAAATGCGACTGAAAAGCAACCCCCTCCTCCGAAATTTTGCGCAGATCTCCAAGGCTGAACACCTGAAACCCGCCGCTATCCGTCAGAATAGGCTTAGACCAATGCATGAACTTATGCAGCCCCCCGGCTTCCCGCACAACAGCCGATCCCGGACGTAAATACAGATGATAAGTATTGCTCAGGATAATCTGTGCCCCCAGCCCCTCCAGCTCCTCAGGACTTAAGCCTTTTACCGTCGCCTGAGTTCCCACCGGCATGAAAACCGGCGTCTCCACACACCCATGAGGCGTATGCAGCACCCCCGCCCGCGCTCCTGAAGCCGGATCCTTCCTAATCAATTCCCAATGAAACCCGGATACATCCGCCATAATCACCTCTAGACCTACACAATAAGCATCGCGTCACCGAAACTATAGAACCGATACTGCCAAGCAACTGCCTCATCATAAGCCGCCAAAACCCGTTCCCGACCGGCCAAAGCACTGACAAGCATGAGAAGAGTCGATCGTGGAAAATGAAAATTCGTAATAAGTGCGTCCACCACTCGAAATTCGTAGCCCGGATAAATGAAGATGTCCGTCCACCCCGTTGATTGAAGATGGGAACCGCCCAATCCCCACGATTCCAAGGCCCTGGCCGTTGTCGTTCCCACCGCCACAATACGGCGGTTCTGCTCTTTGGCTTGTAGCAAACATGCCTCGGTCTCCGGGCTGATCTCATAATACTCGGTATGCATCTGATGTTCACGAATATTCTCGCATTGAACCGGCCGGAAAGTTCCCAGCCCCACATGGAGAAGCACCTCCGCGATCTCCACCCCCATAAGACCCACCCGTTCAAGCAATTCCGGCGTAAAATGCAGCCCCGCCGTCGGTGCCGCCACCGAACCCGTTTCACGGGCATACACCGTTTGATAGCGATCCCGATCCTCCAACTCGGTGGTAATATAAGGAGGCAGCGGCACACGCCCTATTCTTCCCAACACCTCATCAAAAGGCCTCTCGCATACAAATTCCATAACCCGGTTACCGTTGGGCAGAACATCAACCAAGTGCCCACGTAACTGTTGAACTAACGCACTATCCGTAGTATCCGCACTATCCGCACTATCCGCACTATCCGCACTATCCGTAGTATCCGTAGTATCCGTTATATCTGTAATATCCGTCCACTGCCCGTTCTCTTCCACACGAGCCGAAAACAGCAATGTCTGACCAACTCTGAGCCGCTTCGCCGGCCGCAACAGAACCTCCCAAGTCACGATTTGTGTCTCACAAGTCACGCCTCGTGCCTCACAAGTCACGCCTCGTCCCTCACAAGTCACGCCTCGTCCCTCCCAAGGTCTCAGCAACAACACCTCCAACCTCGCCCCTGTATCCTCCTTAATACCAAACAGCCGCGCCGGCAAAACCTTCGTCCTGTTCAACACAAGAACATCCGACGGTCTCAACCACTGTGTCAAATTGTAGAAACGATCATGGGAGACCTTCCCCGATTCCCGGTCAAGAACCATCAGACGCGAATCATCGCGGGGCTCAACCGGCGACTGCGCGATCAATTCCTGAGGCAGCCGGTAATCGAAATCCTCAAGCCTCAACCTCAATACCTCCTATGACAACAAACAACCGGCTACTCCTGCGCGAAAACAGCCTTCCTATGAAAACAGCTCCTGCTGTTCCATCTGTTCCACTCTCGCCGGTGCCGGAAGCCGTAAATGCCGGCAAGCCAACGCTGTCGTCATCCGTCCCCGGGGTGTCCTCTGGATAAAACCCTCCTGCAACAGAAACGGTTCCACCACATCCTCCAAGGTCCCGCTCTCCTCCCCCAACGCCGCCGCCAAGGTTTCCACCCCCACCGGCCCGCCGCCAAACTTGGTCACAATCGCCTGCAGATACTTCATATCCAACGCGTCCAACCCGCGCCTGTCCACTTCCAACATCTCCAACGCCTTATCGGCTGTTTCCAGATCGATCGGATCCATCTGCCAAATCTGGGCGTAATCCCGTACTCGCTTCAACAACCTATTGGCAATCCGAGGGGTTCCCCGGGAACGCCGGGCAATCTCAGAAGCTCCCGGGTTATCGATGGCCGTCTGCAGAATTCGCGCCGTCCGTTCAACGATCGCCAGCAACTCCTCTTGGGAATAAAATTCCAACCGGCTAATAATCCCGAACCGATCCCGCAAAGGTGAAGACAGCAACCCCGCCCGGGTGGTTGCCCCAATCAACGTAAAAGGAGGTAAAGACAAGCGGATCGAACGCGCGCTGGGCCCCTTGCCAATCATAATGTCCAGACATCCGTCCTCCATCGCTGCATAGAGAACCTCCTCCGAAACCTTATTCAACCGATGAATCTCATCCACAAACAACACATCCCGCGGTTCCAACGCCGTCAACAAAGCCGCCAAATCCCCCGCCCGCTCAATCGCCGGACCTGATGTCACCCGAATGCTGACCCCCATCTCTGCCGCGATAATATTCGCCAAAGTGGTCTTGCCCAACCCTGGCGGCCCGTACAACAAAACATGATCCAGAGAATCCCCTCGCTCCAACGCGGCCTGAATGAACACTCTCAGGTTTTCCTTGAGCCGGGTTTGCCCAATATATTCGTCCAGCCGCTGGGGCCTTAACATATCGATATCTTGTTTATCCTCATTGCGTTCCAATGACGCAACCAAACGCTCCTCCATAGATCCCCTTTCATATTGGACAGAGTTACTCAAATTGTATCAGCCAACTACCGGATTTGCAACGAGCCCCGCCCGTCCGTATCAAGTTGATCATGTGAGAATGATGTCCTCCCATCACTTCCCTTTCGCCAATAACCGCAAAGCGGCTCGAACCTGTTCCTCCGTGGATGCCCCCCTATCTGCCTCGCGCACCGTCTTCCAAGCCTGTTTCGCTTCCGCCAGAGAGAAACCCAACGCGATCAAAGAATCGAGAACATCCAGCCCGCTCCCATCCGGTTGACCCCTCGCCGATTCATGCCCCCAACCCTGCACCGCGTCCCCGCTCTCCGCCTCGGCCAGAGACTGCCGCCACATATCGTCATCAAACTTCCCCTTCAACTCCAAAACAAGACGTTGCGCGGTCTTCGTTCCGATACCCGGGGCATGGGTCAGCAAAGTATGATTGCCCTGAGCGAGAGCCTGAGCCAACTGCACCCCCTCATAAGCCGACAACAACGCCATCGCCGCTTTCGGGCCCACGCCCGTCACACCTGTCAGTTTCAGAAAAAGATCCTTATCCCGGGCAGCAGCGAACCCATAAAGAGACATATCATCCTCGCGAACAACCAGACACGTATAGAGAACACACTCCAAGCCCACGGCCAGAACCGTGTTGAGTCGTGCCGGCACGGTAATCTCGTACCCGACACCTCCAACATCCAGCACAACCCCGTCAATACCTTTTTCCCACACACAACCTCGCAGCATGCCAATCATATCTCAATCCCCTATCCACATCCGATTGGTTCCTTTATCTCCGGCTATGCCCGTGACAGATCGCGATCGCCAACGCGTCCGCCGCGTCATCAGGCTGAGGCACACCGGGCAACCCAAGCAAAGCCTTCACCATGAACTGAACCTGTTTTTTGTCAGCCTTCCCATACCCAACCACAGCCTGCTTCACTTGAAGAGGCGTATACTCAGCGATCCGGCATTGCTTCTGCGCCCCCGCCAACAACACCACCCCCCGGGCCTGCCCCACAGACAGGGCTGTTTTTACGTTGCTATTAAAAAACAGCGATTCCACCGCCATATGTTCAGGTTTGTATAAATCAATAAACTCACATAAAGTCTTATGCAAAAACAACAGTCTGTCCGCCGCCTCCAGATCAGCTCCGGTTCGCCAACAGCCATATTCCAGAGCCTTCAGCGTGTCCCCGCTCTTCTCGATCAACCCAAATCCCAGGATAGCCGTCCCGGGATCAATCCCCAGAATCCTCATATTCTCCCGCCCTATTCCCCAGCCCTATTCTCCAGCCCTATTCCCCAACCTTACAAATCCTCCGCCGCAATGCTGTCAGCCAACTCCAGATTCGACGAAACCTTTTGTACGTCGTTATGCTCCTCCAGCATCTCAATCAACCTGATAATCTTCCGGGCCTGCTCCACATCTGAAATTTCCACAAGATTTGCCGGAATCAAATTCACCTGAGCCTCCGCGACGCGAACACCGCTCTCAGCCAGAGCCCTGAGTACCGTTTCCATATCATCGGCATCCGTAAACACTTCATAAGTCTCATCCTGGGCCTCGAAATCCAACGCCCCCGCCTCAAGAACCACCATCAGCAAATCGTCCTCCGTTGTCGCCAGTCCTTCCTTTGGCACACTGATCTGCCCCTTGCGGGCAAACATCCAGCTGACGCTTCCCTCCTCCCCCAAATTCCCGCCATTTTTGGAGAAGATAAAGCGCATCTCCCCGGCAGTGCGATTGCGGTTATCCGTCATCAAATCAACCATAACCGCCACCCCTCCCGGGGCGTACCCTTCGTAACGCAGTTCCTCAAGCAACTCAGCGGCGATAGCTCCCGTACCTTTCTGGATAGCTCTGTTAATATTGTCATTAGGCATATTGGCCGCCCGGGCGTTCTCAACAGCCACCTTCAACCGAAAATTATTATTGATATCGCTCCCGCCGGCTCGGGCCGCCACAATAATCTCCCGTCCCAGCTTGGTGAAAACCTTTCCCTTCTGGGCGTCGGTTCGGGCTTTTTTGTGTTTAATATTTGCCCATTTAGAATGTCCAGACATAGACCTTGCTCCTTGCTCCTTGCAACGAAATTCCGCTACCATTGTCCCGAAAACCATTTTCTCAATAATATCAGAATCTTGGGCTTTGGACAAATGTGTTTTGTCTAACGCGGGCTTCGCCCGCAAGTATCCAGTATTCAGTATTCAGTATTCAGTATTCAGTATTCAGTATTCAGAATGTGGATTTTCTTGTTTTTATTGACGCTTCGCGTCTATAAGTTACTATCCGGATAATAAGCCGTTGCCTATTGCCACCAAAAGGGGTATACTGAAAACAGTGATGCAGGCAGAGCCTGCCAAAAATCAGAGAGAGGTGTAAGAATGATCCGTTAGTCTGACAACCAACACGACTAGCCAATCCTGATTCGGATTGTGTCTATTAAGAATCGTGCCTGTTCGGGATTCTTCCTGACTGACATGATTGTGGTTGGAATTGGACTAACGCATTCCGAGGATATATGGGGATATGTGAACACCCCACGGTTGTTTCCGGTCCTCGATGAGCCTGCGTTTCAACTCCTTTTCCAGCCGGGAAAGGAGTTTACTATGTCGCTCATTAATGTATCAAACTTGACTTTTGCTTATAACGGCAGCTACGACAATATTTTTGCCGACGTTTCTTTCCAAATCGATACCGACTGGAAGCTGGGTTTTTGCGGACGCAACGGACGCGGGAAAACCACTTTTTTGAATTTGCTTATGGGAAAATACGCGTATCAGGGTACGATCTCCGCCGGCGTGCGATTTGAGTATTTCCCCTATGCCGCCGATTCGTCGCAAAACACTCTTGATGTCTTATCCGCCATCGCGCCGGAAGCCCTCTTATGGCAACTCCAGAAAGAACTCTCCAAGCTGGCGGTTGACGAAGACGCCTTATATCGCCCCTTCTCCACCCTTTCCAACGGCGAACAGACCAAAACCTTGTTGGCCGGACTATTTCTGCGGGAAAACAGTTTTTTGCTGATCGACGAACCCACCAACCATTTGGATATGGCGGCTCGTGAAATTGTTGCGAAATACTTGAACACAAAAGCCGGATTTATCCTGGTTTCCCACGACCGGGCGTTTCTGGATGGCTGCGTAGACCATATCCTGTCAATCAACAAGACGGACATCGAGATCCAGAACGGCAATTTCTCCGGCTGGTATCGCAACAAGCTCCTGCGGGACGATTTCGAAATCGCGGAGAACGAGAGGCTCAAAAAAGATATCAAACGTTTAGAATCGGCAGCGCGGCAAAGCTCACAATGGGCTGACAAAGTGGAATCTGCCAAGATGGGAAAAGGCGCCGCCACCATAAGGAAAAAAGGTCACCAAAACATCGATACCAGGGCCTACTACGGCGAGAAATCCAGACGTATGCAACAGCGCCGCAAAAACCTCGAACGCAGACAACAATCCGCCATAGACGAAAAATCCACCCTACTCAAAAACATTGAAACAGCCGAGGCGTTAAAAATTCATCCCCTAACCTATCATACGAATCGGATGCTCTCAGTTGACCATCTGGGCATAGCTTACGGAGACAGAGAGGTTTTTGGCAATCAGAGTTTCACCCTGGAGCAAGGCGACCGGATTGCGTTGCTGGGCGGTAACGGTTCCGGCAAAAGCAGTCTCCTCAAGCTGCTCTGTGGAGAAAACATCCCCCACACCGGTTCCGTCAGCATCGGCAGCAGACTTATTATCTCTTACGTCCCCCAGATTGCGTCGTTCCTCACGGGAGATTTGGTCGCATACGCTGCCGAACACCGGATAGATGTAACCTTATTCAAGACGATTCTGAGAAAACTGGATTTCTCGCGATTGCAATTCGAAAAAGACATGAGCGATTACAGCACCGGACAGAAGAAAAAGGTTCTGCTGGCCCGCAGCCTTTGCCAACAGGCTCACGTCTATATCTGGGACGAACCCTTGAACGCTATCGACATCCTGTCAAGGATGCAGATCGAGGATCTCATAACAACTTACCATCCAACCATGGTTTTTGTGGAACATGACCGAATGTTTTGCGGTAACATCGCCACGAAGACAATCCCTCTGGCGTAAGACGATCCCCCTGTGCCATATTTAGGATGGCATTCATATCAGCAATACACATTCATCCCATCGCCCCGCGCGAAACCGACAACCTTAACACCATAGCACCTCGCCAAATCAAGGGCCGCGTCTGTTGGGGCGGAACGGGAAACCAACATCGGAATACCGGTCCGAATCGCCTTAAGCACCAGAGCCCTTGGAACCCTGCCGGTGGTATACGCACAAACATCCTCCAGAACCCATCCTTTCCTAAGCGCGTACCCCAAACATTTGTCGAAAGCACTGAAACGCCCGACGTCCTCCATACAACACAATATTTCGTCATCCCGGCACAACATCACCGCATGGACATTGCCTGTTGTGCGAAACAGCTTGGAATGAACTAACAACCGGTTGGCATTTTTCAGGACGGTCTCACAATTGTATGCCGGCTCCTTCACACCGCATAGAGCCCTCCGTCCCATCGCTTCCGGTAATCTCACGGTGTCACCATTGTCCGTAGCAGCCATCTGTTCCAAGACCGCCGTTTCCGTTGTCTTATCAAGCCACACATCGGCTCTGCCTGTCTCCACATCGATATTGCATGAAACAACCTCCTCCAAAGAAGCAATAATGCCCTCCGTCCAAAGATACCCCACAACCAGTTCCTCAAGATGTGACGGCAGACAAAGGATCATAATCAACAAGCTATTATTCACATAGAGTGACAACCCCGCCTCCCTCAGTATCTCGCCGGTATCCTCCGACAGAACACCCCGGTGGTATCGCTTCATTGGCACAGATAGCGTTAATGAATCCGGAATTCGCCCCATCCTTTTAAACCCTTCAAAAAAAATTATTAATTAGACACAGACTTATGATATCATATAAGAAACAACAATTGAATCGAGGAAACACCCTATGATCACTCTTATGATAACCAACACCACCATCGATCACGGCCAAGCCTTTGACTGGGGAAAGACTTCCCGAGATTACGCCAAATACAGAGACATCTATCCTGATATCTTCTACCAAAAAATAGTCGAACAAGGACTCTGTCTCCAAGGTCAGAACGTATTGGATTTGGGAACAGGTACCGGCGTCTTGCCCAGAAACCTGTACAAGTACGGCGCCCACTTCATCGGTGCGGACATTTCCGGGAACCAGATCGAAGAAGCACGCCGTCTCTCGGCAGCAGCCAACATGGATATAGAGTACATTACCGCCTCAGCCGAGGAACTCGATTTCCCCGATGAGAGCTTTGATGTTGTCACAGCCTGTCAATGCTTTCTGTATTTTGACAAGGCCATTGTCCTGCCCAAAATCCACAGAATCCTGAAAAAAGGCGGGCACTTCTGTATCTTATACGTAGTATGGCTTCCCGAAGAAGACGTCATCGCCAGCCACAGCGAGGAGCTGGTGCTCAAACACAACCCCGCCTGGACAGGCGGCGGCATGAAAAGACACACCCTACCCCATACAATCCAATGGTCTGAAGACCTGTTCGAATTGGAGAAAGCAACGACCTTTGATTTCAATGTCCCATTTACCCGTGAAAGCTGGCATGGCCGCATCAAAACCTGCCGAGGTATCGGCGCGTCGCCCTTATCCCAAGAAGCCATCGCCGCTTTCGAAGAGGAACACATCCTATACTTGAATAAACAACCGGAAATTTTTGACATTAAGCATTCCGCAACCATTCTCAACCTGCGCCGTATCGATCATTGAACGCATCCCTAGTACTCCTTGCCATCCCTTTACGCGATTTGGACTTAGTGAAGAACCTGCCGAGGAATCGGCCCGCGGCTGATTCTCGGCTGTGCGACATTGCGGGCGCAACCCGCTTCAGGAGGGGAAAAAATATGGTTGACTTCGCTGCAATCACACAAGAACATCGAGCCTACTTCACAGCCGGACGAACCAGAGATATCAGTACCCGTGTTCAGTGTTTGGAAAAACTCAGAAAGTGGATACACCGTCACGACAAAGACATACTGGCTGCTCTCAGAACAGACCTCAACAAACCTCCCTTTGAATCTTACGCCACAGAAGTCGGTGCTGTCCTGGATGAACTGCGTTATACGCTGAACCACATTCATCGTTGGCATCACCCGCAATTTGTCCCGACCAACCTGAAGAACTTTCCCTCCTTCGGCCGGAAATACCCTGAACCCTACGGCCTGGCCCTCATTATGTCTCCTTGGAACTATCCCTTTATGTTGACGACAGGGCCTCTCATAGCCGCCGTCGCCGCCGGCAACTGCGCCATCGTGAAACCGTCGGCCTACTCCCCTGAAACATCCTCCCTGCTGGCGCGGATGTGCGCCGAAGTCTTCAACAAAGGCCATGTCACTGTGGTGGAAGGCGGCCGCCGGGAAAACGCGGCTCTCCTCAATGAACGTTACGATATCATTCTGTTCACAGGCAGCACATCTGTGGGACGAACCGTCATGCAAGCCGCTTCCCGGTATCTGACCCCCGTTATTTTGGAACTGGGCGGCAAAAGCCCCTGCATCGTCGACGAAACCGCCAATCTCCAGCTTGCAGCCAAACGCATAGTCTGGGGCAAATGCATCAACGCGGGGCAAACCTGCGTCGCCCCGGATTATGTGCTGGCTCACGCATCCATAAAGGATGACCTCCTCAGCGAAATGGCTGCCTCCATCGAAACCCACTACAGCAAAACCCCTTGCAATAACCCCGACTACCCGAGAATCATCAACGAAAAGCACTTCCATCGGCTCCTGGGGCTTCTGGAAGGTGAACACACCATCATCGGCGGCAGCGCCAATCCGGCAACCTTACAGATTGAACCAACGATTTTGGATAACACCTCTTGGGACGCGCCGGTGATGCAGGAAGAAATATTCGGTCCTCTTTTGCCGGTCCTGACTTACACCACCCCGGAGGAAGCCGTGGCCATGATCAACGCCCGACCGAAACCCTTGGCAATGTATCTGTTTACCACCGGCAAAGAAGCCCAAAAGTACTTTCTGAGACAGATATCCTTTGGTGGTGGTTGTGTCAATGATACCCTCTTGCATCTGGCAACGCCCCGTCTTCCCTTCGGCGGCGTTGGCGACAGCGGCATGGGCTGCTATCACGGCAAAGCCGGTTTTGACGCCTTTAGCCATATCAAGAGTGTCCTGCATATGTCCAAAGGAATCGATCTCCCGCTGCGGTACCCGCCCTACAGCGAACTTAAGTTGAAGCTGCTGAAAAGACTGTAGGGTCAATGGGAATCTGCCGGATTATCACACCGTCCGCAAGTCTCCATAAGCGGGCACCCCTCCGCAAGTCTCCCGTCGCAAACAGGTTTGCTCCTGCAAAATGATTTGGCATTGAGCACAATCAAGGCGTGAAAGTTATTGTAGACCTCGATACTCGGTTCAAGCCCCTCTTGAAAATAGGCCCGAACGGCTTCGTACCCTGTGCCCGCGGCAATCGGGTATCGCCTACAGAGCCGCAAAGTGTATGCATCCACCGGAAAAGTCGGCAACTCAAAAGCGTATAGCAAGATGGAATCAGCAGTTTCCATACCCACCCCCTTCGTGGCGAGCAGTTCGGCCCGCAATTTCTCAAAAGGCTCCCGCCGCACAGCCGCGACATCGTACCCATATCTCCCAAACCAGGCGGTAACGGCTTTTAAGTAGACCGCCTTCTGATTAAAGAACCCCGCCGGATGAATGATTTCCTTCAACTTTGCAACATCGGCAATGGCGACAGCCTCCGGCGTGAGGCCGTCTCCGAAATTGGCGATAGCCTTCTCAACATTGCTCCAAGCGGTGTTCTGGGTCAGAATCGAGCCCACAATAACTTCGTAAGGTGTTCTCGCGGGCCACCAATGCGGATTCCCGTAAAACGCCAGAAGCTTTACATATATTGAATGCAGTTTGTCAGACATCCCGCTTCCTTTCGACCTTCCCGCTCCCTTCCGACCCTCCCGCTCCCTTTCGACCCTTTCACGCAGAGATCACCCCATCCATTCGGGCCCTTTCATGATACCCTTCATTTCACACAGGTGTTCCGAACCTATCACGCAGGGGTCACGCGCACCGCACAAACCTTATACTCCGGAATCCAGGCGATCTCATCCAACGCGGGATTGGTTAGCTTATTAACATTCCCGTCCGGAAAATGAAACGTCATAAAAACCTCCCCCGGCGAGACAACATCCCCCACCCGGGCTGTCGTCTCAATCTCGCCACGCCGGGAAGCCACGACCACCCGATCGCCGTCCCCCACACCTAACAACAGCGCGTCCCCGGCATTCATCTCTATATATGAGGTATTCGCCAAAGCGTTGATTCCTTCTGTCCGGCCCGTCATCGCCCGGGCGTTATAATGATAAAGCATCCGTCCTGTCACCATCGTTAACGGATAGAGCCCATCAGGCATCTCCTTCGCCTCCCTGTACTCCGCCGGATAGAACAACCCCAACCCCCGACTGAATCGCTCCTCATGCAAAAAAGACGTCCCTCTATGGGCCGGATCGGGGCAAGGCCACTGCAACCCCGCAGCTCCCGCCGCATCCAACCGCTCGTGGCTGATCCCGCCATAGATGGGCACCACAGAAGCAATCTCATCCATGATCGCCGCCGCCGACTCATAACGGCAAGGATACCCCATCCGGGTCATAATCTCACAGATTATCTCATAATCCTGCTTCATATCCCCATCCAAGGTCACCGCCCGGCGCACCCGCTGCACCCGACGTTCCGTGTTGACGAAAGTTCCCTCTTTCTCAGCGTAACTGACCCCCGGCAACACAACATCAGCCAAGGCCGCCGTTTCCGTCAGAAACAACTCCTGAACAACCAGGAACTCCAACCCTTCCAAAGCCTCCCGAACATGGGCCGTATCCGGATCCGTCACCATAGGATCTTCCCCAAAAATATAGAGCCCCTTAATCAACCCTTCCCGGGCCGCCGGTATAACCTGAGTCGCCGTTAAACCGATCTTATCACGCATAGGGACCCCCCAGGCCCGGGCAAACTTCTCACGCACATCCGGATTGGCCACCTTCTGGTACCCAGGAAAATCATAAGGCAACGCCCCCATATCGCAGGCTCCCTGCACATTATTCTGTCCCCGCAAAGGATTCACGCCGCATCCCGGTTTACCGATCTTTCCCACCAACATAGCGATATTGGAAAGACTCATAACCCCTTCTGTCCCCGAAGAATGTTCGGTAACCCCCAAACAATAAATAATCGGTGCCCTCTCAGCCTGAGCATACAAGATTGCCGCCTGCCGCAAATCCTCCGGATCAATGCGGCAGATCTCCGCCACCCTCTCCGGCGTATAAGCGGCCACGAGCCGTTCTACTTCCTCAAATCCCTCTGTCCGTTTCTCAATGAACTCCCGATCCGCCAATCCCTCCCGCAGAATAACATGCATCATCCCGTTGGCGAAGGCAACGTTGGTTCCCGGCCGGATCTGCAAATGCACTGTCGCCTGTTTGGTCAAATCAATCTTGCGTGGATCCACCACAATCAGCTTGGCACCCCGCAGCAAAGCCTGACGGATCTGAGCGCCCACCACCGGATGCGCTTCCGTCGGATTCGAGCCGATCAACAGAATAACATCGGCTTCCCGGGTGATATCCCGAATCGAATTGGTCATCGCCCCCGAACCCAGGGTCATAGACAGCCCGTGGACCGATGCCGAATGACAGACACGAGCGCAATTGTCAACATTATTGGTGCCAAAAACTGCCCGCACCATCTTCTGAAAAACATAGTTGTCCTCATTGGTCGCCCGGGCGCAGGAAAATCCCGCCACAGCATCAGATCCATGTTCCGCGATAAGATGCCGGAACCGGTCTGCCACAAGATCCAAAGCCTCATCCCAAGAAGCCGGTTCCAGAATCCCCTCTCGCCGAATCAAAGGCTGCCTCAGACGCTCCGGCGAATGGACAAACTTATAAGACCCGAACTTCCCTTTAACACACAACAAACCGCCGTTAGCCGGTCCGTCAGCCGGTTCCACCCCCACCAACCGATTCTGTTTCACCAATAAATCATATTGGCATCCTGTCCCGCAATGAGGACAGGTCGTCCGGACCCGTTCCACTTCCCAAGCCCGGAAACTCTTCGTGTTGTCGCGAGAAGTCAGGGCTCCGGTGGGGCAATAAGACACACAATTCCCACAAGATTCGCAGTCCGACTCCGCCCAAGGCAGACCAAAAGCCGGGCTCATCCTTGTCGAAGCCCCCCGCCGGCTGATGCTGATCACATCCCGTCCCTGAAGTTTTTCGCACACTCGGGTACATCGGCGGCACATAACGCAAAGACCCGGTTTGAACGTAAAAAGCGGATGGGAAACATCCGGCAAACCCGCGGAAATCCCTTGTCCCTTGGCATACATGTTTTCTGTCAGACCGTATGCCAACGCGTAATCCTGCAACTTGCAGCTGCCGTTACGCCCGCATTTGAAACACTGGAAATCATGACGACTGAGCAACAAATCCAGAACAAACCTCCGGGCTTCCACCACGCGAGGAGACAACGTCCACACCTTCATCCCCTCGGTGCATTTCTCCGTACAAGCCGCCGGCAGCCCCCCCTTGCGGCCTCCTTCCACCTCAACCACACACAGACGGCAGGCTCCGTCCGGGGCCAACTGTTTCAGATAACATAATGTTGGTATATCGATCCCCAAAGTGCCGGCAGCCTCCAAGATTGTTGACCCCACCGGCACTCGGCAAAGGTATCCGTCGATGGTTAATGCCAGAGACCCTCCCGATTCTTGATAAAAATCGGCTTGGTTCATCATATCCGCTCCATTTCGCTCATAGTTCATAGTGCCGGTTCTCCCGCAAATCCAAACAATTCCCGCCGGTATTTCAACGCGCTCCCTACCGCGGCCCCCATGGTCTGCCCAAGGCCACAAGCCGACAGCTCCGTAACATGCCTCATGATTCCCTCCAATTCTGTGACCATCCCGCTCGTTTCGCCACCGGCCGCCCGCTCCGCCAGAATCCCATCAAGGCACGCCAACATCCGCGTCGCCCCCAAACGGCAAGGGGTACATTTCCCACAGGACTCATGCACGAAAAAAACCGCAACCTCCCGCACATACTCAACAACATCCACCCTGTCATCCATGACAACAACAGCCCCGGTTCCCAATGCCAAATCCCGATCCCACATATCCTGATAACTGAAAAGCCCGTCCAACTGTTCCGGAAACCCAAGAGGTCCCGACTGACCGCCAAAATGGCAAAACTGAATCGGCCGACCCGAAACCGTCCCCCCGCCAAAGTGGTCACCGTAAAGAACCTCCTCCATCGGCGTCCCCAAAGGGATCTCAAAAACTCCCCGGTTTTTGGCGTGTCCGGACAGACAGACCAGCTTCGTCCCGCCGCCGTCCTCTGTCCCCAATTCCAGGAACCCCTGTCCCCCCAGACTCAGAATTACCGGCACACAGGCAAACGACTCCACATTGTTCACCAAAGTCGGTTTGAGATGCAACCCAAACTCTGCCAGATGAGGGGGTTTCACCCTAGGCCTACCCGTCTTACCTTCGATAGTATTAAGCAACGCCGAATTTTCACCGCACACATAGGACCCCGCCCCGGAAACCACATGAATCCGGCAAGAAAACCCCGGGAGCCCCAAAATGTCGTCCCCGGCATACCCTGCCGCCTCAGCGTTCGCCACGGCCCGCCGAAACAGATCCTTGGCCCGGCGGTACTCGCCACGAATCAAGATATAGGCATCTTTCGCCCCAAACACATAGGCCGCAATCAACATCCCCTCCAAGACGCAAAACGGATCTTGCTCCAAGAGCAATCTGTCTTTGAAAGTCCCCGGCTCCCCCTCGTCCCCGTTGCAGACAATGTATTTCGGCTCAGCCTCCATATCGTACAAATGCCGCCATTTGCGGCCGGCAGGATAGGCCGCGCCACCTCGCCCCCGCAGCATAGCCCTATCAATCTCTTCCAGAATCTGAGGACGTTCCATGGACATCGCCCGTCGCAATCCCTCGAATCCGCCCAAACGAACATAGTCTTGAACCGACCCCGGATCCTGATATTGACCGATCCTTTTCAGCAAAACTTTTTTATTAATCCCGTCATTATTAAACCCGTCATTGGTCATGGCTTGTCCGCCTCCCCAAGCCGGTCCCGGCACGCCATGATCAGCTCCCGGATCCTCTTCTCAGTTAAATTCCCATACAACTCATCGCCCAGCCTGATCGCCGGCCCCTCGGCACAGGCACCAAAACACGGAACAAAACGATAGGCAAACAACCCGTCCGATGTCATCTGCTCCTCCCCGACGCCAAGCTGGCGACTCAGAATCTCCCCAACCTCTTGGGACTTGTTAACAAAACAAGGCGTACTGCCGCAAACCTCAAAAACGAAACGCGCCTGCTCCCTCGTATGTAACATTGTATAAAAAGACAACGCCTCATACACCTTCGCAACCGCTATATCCAACTCCTCCGCAACCCATATGGCTGTCTCCTCATCAATATGACCTCCGGAGCCCGCCCTTTGCAGATCAAGCAAGATATCAAGCAAATGCTCTCGCGGACAATCAGAATAGCGACGCAGAACAGATTGTCTCCCCTCAATAGATAAACCGGATAACCCGCTCATAAGAATCCCCCAGTCATAACGATTTCTGAATCCTTCTGTAAAGATACAACCGACCGCGCTTACCCACCTGTTCAATCACACCCGAATCTCTGAGAACCTTTAGCGCCTTGCTTGCCAAATTCTGTTGTAACCCTCCCATACGTCCAAACTCCTTGGATGTGAACTCATCCACCAGTTCAGGCAAAACCCGTTCCAACCCACGCTCGCGGGTTCCGCCAAACTCCACCACATCCAGCCAGGTCAGCGGCACACATTCCAAACGCTTAACGGTCTCAGCCTTTCCTCGCACCAACCGAAAATCCTCCGCGTCCAGACAATCCACACGAAAAGACAAATTCTCATGATCCAACAGATCCCGAATCCCGTAGAGTTCCGCCAGAACGTGACAAACCTGCCCCGACTTAGGCGACTTCCGACGGCGCACAACCTGCCCCACCTCATCAACCCAAACAATCCACTTCGTCCGGATCACAGGGTAAACCACCGTCACACGATGGGTTCCCAGCAAACTGCGCAACTTTTCTTTTATCACATACAAATTGCGTGACTGGATCTCGAAGACCACCTCATCACGCAAAACATCAACATAATAGCCGTTTAGCTTAACCTCATGACAAGCGACATCAGGTTCAATACGGGTTTTTAGAGACTTGTGAATGGTTTTTTCATTTAATTCTCCGATCATACCCATCGTCCCTATTCCTATCTCTATTCCTATCTCTATTCCTATTCCTATCTCTCGACCCGTCAAAACGTTCGACCGGGTTCCCGGACTGACCTCTCAAGTTTGTACGGATATTATAAGTATAGATATAGTTCTCCATATCTATCAAAAGCTGCTGATAAGGTATATAGAGATCCGAGATATAGGTCGTATCATCCCGCGTTCGAATCTTAACAACCTCTTTCTTCTTGCTCAAGAAAAACGTCGCCCGTTGAATGTTGTTCGGATTAAAAACCTTTTTCGTAAACAAATCGCTCAACACAATAGAATGCTCATCAAAGACAATCTTCCGGCTCCCCGCGATTGCCCAAATCACAAAAATAATAACTGCCGTCACCCCATAAATGCCGTAAAGAGCAAACAAAAAAAGGCGATCAATCTGGAAATAGATGTCCAACCCAATCAACAGAGCCGGATTCAGAATCAGATAGAAGACCCCCGGAATGACCACCGGCTTCATGCGATACGTGTATTCATTATATCCCATAAAATCCCCTCCCCGATAATCGTGTCCATCGATCAAGAAACAATCAAGAAACAATCAAGTCGTCCTCTTCACATATTTATCCAGTTCTTCTATTAAATAGTCATTAAGAATCCGGATGAACGTGCCTTTCATCCCCAGCGACTTTGATTCAATCACCCCTGCGGACTCAAACTTTCTCAAAGCGTTCACAATCACCGAACGCGTAATCCCGACCCGGTCAGCGATTTTGCTGGCCACCAACAACCCTTCACCGCCCACAAGCTCAGAAAAAATATGCTCGACAGCCTCAAGCTCCGAATAAGAAAGCGTACCCACCGCGATTTGTACAGCGGCTTTTTTGCGAGCCTCTTCCTCGGCCTGCTCCGCCTTTGTGCGCAGAATCTCCATTCCGATAATCGTCGCACCATACTCCGCCAATATCAGATCCGCTGAATCAAAATACTTGTTAAACTTTGCCAGTACCAGAGTCCCAATCCGGTCCCCACCTCCAAGAACAGGAACAATTGTTGTGATTTTCTTGGAGAATTGACAGGCGCTGTTCTTATCGAAAACACAAATGTTTTCATCCTGCAAAATATTGGCACTGGTTTCTTGCGTCAGACGCAATTCTTCGTTATAGCTCTCCGGAAAGCTCTCCGAATAGACCACCGTATCATCCATGGTATCGCAAGCAAAGGACTCCATAAAGCTATACCCCAGAATTTTGCCGCGTCTGCCGATAATATAGCAGTTCGACTCAATCTGTTGTTGCAGCACCTCAGCCATTTCCTCAAAATTAACAGGCTGACCAGCCGACTTCTGAATCAGTTTGCTCACCGCACGCGTTTTTTCTAATAGCGGTTCCACCTCGTTTCCCCCTGTTCCCCCATGCAAATACATGAACTTATTCATTCAATCCTGTTCCGCAAAAAAACCACCCATACCTATAATATATAGCGGGAGAGATCATTATTCATAATGATGCCCTCAACACGTTGACGAACATACTCTTTACCAATTTCCAATTTATACCCTTCGGGCAGCTCCGACGCCTCATACGAAATCTCTTCCAACATCTTTTCAACCATAGTATGCAGACGACGCGCGCCAATATTCTCTGTTGACTCGTTGACACGGGCCGACATCTCCGCCAACTCCTGAATTGCGCACTCTGTGAAAGTCACCTCAATCCCCTCCGCCGCCAACAACGCGCTGGCCTGCTTCAGCAAAGAATATTGCGGTTCCGTCAGAATCCTCTGAAAATCCGAAGCTTTTAATGACTCCAGCTCGACGCGAATAGGGAACCGCCCCTGTAGTTCCGGAATCAAATCCGACGGTTTCGAAACATGAAACGCTCCTGCGGCGATAAACAGAATATGATCCGTATTAACCGGCCCATACTTGGTCATGACCGTCGACCCCTCCACAAGAGGCAAAATATCTCTTTGGACTCCTTCCCTGGAAACATCGGGTCCGCTGCCGCCCTCTTTGCCGGCGATTTTATCAATCTCATCCAGAAAAACGATCCCCTCCTGCTCTGTGCGACGAATCGCTTCCTGAGTGGCTTCATCACGATCAATCATATTCTGCGCTTCCTCATTCGTCAGAATACGCCGGGCTTCCCGCACCGAAACCGTACGCTTCTTGGTCCGTTTCGGAAACATCCCTGACACCATTTCCTGAAGATTGATCCCCATTTCCAATCCTGTAGCCCCAAGGGCATCCGCATAAGGTGAATTCTCCTCCACCTCAACCGAAACCCGCCACTCCTCCAACTCCCCCTTTTCCAGACGAGTCCGCAAATTCTTGCGTTCACTGGCCGTTTCCGGTGAAATTTCCGGTTCCTGGGGCTCCGGAGGATTCTGTCCAAACAAAACCTGGAACGGATTCGCCCCCGCCGACTCTCGCTGGGGAGCCGGCGCCAAAAGCTTCAGCAACCGTTCCTCAACAATCGCCTGAACCGCCGGTTCTGCTTCAACCATTTTTTCGGCTTTTACCATGCGCAACGCTGCCTCAACCAGATCTCGAATAATGGACTCCACATCTCGCCCGACATACCCGACTTCTGTAAACTTGGTCGCTTCAACCTTGCTGAACGGCGCTTTAACCAGCTTCGCCAACCGCCGGGCAATCTCCGTTTTTCCCACACCCGTTGATCCTATCATTAATATATTTTTCGGTAAAACATTCTCCTGGAGCTCCTCAGAAAGCATTGACCTGCGGTACCGGTTGCGCAAAGCAATGGCCACAGCCTTTTTCGCTTTATCCTGCCCGATAATATATTTATCCAGTTCCGCAACAATCTCACGGGGTGTCAATTGTTCCATAATCAAGTTCCTCCACAGAAATATGCTCATTGGTAAAAACACAAATGGAAGCCGCGATCTTCATAGATTCCAACACCAATTGCCCCACTGGCATCTCGGTATGGCGCGACAAAGCCCGCGCCGCTGCTAATGCATAATTGCCACCGGATCCAATCGCCGCGATATCATCGTCAGGCTCGATAACCTCGCCCGATCCGGAAATAATTAAGATGCTTTCCCGATCGGCCACAACCAAAAGAGCCTCCAGATTGCGCAACATGCGATCCGTGCGCCATTCTTTTGCCAACTCAACAGCTGACCTCTGGAGATTACCATGATACTCCTGAAGTTTGCCTTCAAATTTCTCAAACAAAGTAAACGCGTCCGCCACCGAACCGGCAAACCCGGCCACCACATTGCCGCCATAAAGCCGCCGAACTTTGCGGGCGCCATGTTTCATAATCGTAGTCTGTCCAAACGTAACCTGTCCGTCTCCCGCGACTGCGGTTTTACCATCTTTTCGGACAACCAGAATGGTGGTGCCATGGAACATATGACAACCCTCCTATGCATAGTGTAATGATTTTCAGTCATTTCGTCAAGTACTTGTGAATACTAGCACAAACTAAGTCTCCTCCATCCATAGCTCCAAGCCCTTAATTCCGGCCCGTTGTGAAACATGCAAACCCATCTCCGGGAATTTGTGCGACGATACCGCATAATACGAACCGGGCCCCACAAATCAATCAGGCAATTTCGCCCGTGGATGGGCATTCATATAAGTCTGCCGCAGCCGTTCTTTTGTTAAATGGGTATAGATCTGTGTCGACGAAAGATTCTTATGCCCCAGAAGCTCCTGGACACAACGCAAATCCGCTCCGCCGTCCAAAAGATGGGTGGCGTAAGTATGCCTAAGCATATGCGGATAAATGTGTTGATTCAGCTGAGCTTTCTGTTCACAATTATTTAGAATGCGCCGCACCGACTGGGTTGTTAGCCGACGGCCACGCAAACTGAGCAACAGTGCCGCGGTTGGTTCGGCATGAGGCATCTTCATCAGCTCTCTCTTTTCCAAATATATACGGATAGCTCGCGCCGCAAAATCCGTCAAAGGAATAATCCTCTCCTTGCGGCCCTTCCCAAAAATCCTAAGCAATTTATTCGTTAAATCAATATGGCCAAAATTCAGCGACACCAGTTCGCTGACCCGCAGCCCCGACCCGTAAAGAAGTTCCAAAATCACCTGCTCACGCCATAAGACAAACTCGTTTTTAGGAGATGTCTCACCCTCATGGCCATGGGACGTCCCACTTTCCATCAGCTTGTCAACGTGCTCGCGAAACAGGAATCGCGGCAACGTGGGCGTGTTTTTGGGCGCCTTAATCAATTGCACCGGGCTGTCCGTTACTAAGTTTTCGTGAATAGCATATTTGAAGAAAGAACGGATGGACGACAACTTCCGGGCCACACTTCTTTTGCCAATGCCACCAACCATCAAGTCATGGACAAACGCCCGGACAGCCACAGGATCGATTTGGGACAGCTCCAGGTCCCCCATTTTCAACCCGCGCCGGGATGCGGCAAACGTGAAAAATTGCTCCAAATCACCCAAATAAGCTACGCGGGTCATCTCCGAGAAGTTGCTAACCATCAGATATTGGCTGTATTGTTGCAAGATCGTCTCCACTTAGACACCCCTCAATCCTTAACACTTCTTGACAGCCTGCAGAACAAAAATCCTCCAACGCGCCAGAACAAAAATCCTCCAACGCGTTCAACGCCCTCCGGGCGAGCCGCGAATTCTTCTCCTTCTTACCTCGAACCCTTTCCCCCAAAGGCGGCAACAACCCAAAATTAATATTCATTGGTTGAAAATCCCCCGTCGGTGATCCCGCCAGATGGCGCGCCAAACCACCCAAAGCCGTAGTCTCAGGAAAAACCAACGTGGAACATCCCTGCACACGCCTCCAGGCATTGATCCCAGCCATTAATCCACTGGCTGCCGACTCAACATACCCTTCCACCCCTGTAATCTGCCCGGCAAAGAAAACCCGCGGGTCACCGCGCAAACCAAAATCCCCATCCAAAACCCGAGGCGCGTTCAAAAAAGTATTTCTATGCATCACACCATACCGGACGAATTCCGCCCTCTCCAACCCCGGAATCATCCGGAAAACACGTTCCTGTTCTCCCCAACGCAGATGGGTTTGAAACCCGACCAGATTAAGCAAACTCCCGGCAGCATTCTCCTTGCGCAACTGCACAACCGCAAAAGGCGTCCGACCACAACGCGGATCCCTTAAACCCACCGGCTTCAAAGGGCCAAAAGCCATCGTCTCATATCCGCGAGCCGCCATAACCTCAAGAGGCATACAAGCTTCAAATACTTTTCCCTTCGTTGCCTCACCCTCATCAAGACCCAAATGATCCTCATGGACCTCCGCCGCCAACAGAGCCTCCCGGAACTCTCGATACCGGTCCTCATCCATGGGACAATTCAGATAATCAGCCCCACCCTTATCATAGCGTGAAGCCCAATACACTTTATCCATATCCACCGACTCCACCGTCACAATAGGCGCAGCCGCGTCAAAGAAAGCCAATGTCTCTTCCCCGGTCAACTGCCGGATATGTTCAGCCAAACTCTCCGAGGTCAGCGGCCCGGTGGCCACAATCACCACACCCTGCTCCGGCAGAATCGTCAACTCCTCCCGACAAACTGTCACGCCCGGCAAGACCGTCACCCGGTTTGTTATTTCCTGAGCGAACAAATCCCTATCCACGGCAAGAGCCCCACCCGCCGGCACGCTCACAGAATCTGCCACGGCCATAACCAGCGAATCCAGACGCCGCATTTCCTCTTTGAGCAACCCCACAGCATTCTCCAGCCCGTTGGCCCGCAAAGAATTGCTGCAAACAAGTTCGGCAAACAACCCTGTCTTGTGCGCCGGCGTCATCTTCTTTGGTCTCATCTCAAACAATCGAACCTCGACGCCACGCCGCGCCAACTGCCAGGCGGCTTCCGCGCCGGCTAACCCGGCACCGATAATCGTGACTTCATTCATTATACCCCTCGCCACTTCTTCTCCCTCAACCGTCCTCACCCGGCGGCTCCTTCAACCGTCCTCACCCGGCGACTCTTTATCAACCGTCACCTGGTTCTTACACACCGTACAAACATGCTTAACCTTCCCTCCTGCGGCGGTCTTCTCCACAACCATACCGTCACACTGAGGACACTTCACCGACACGGGTTTATCCCAGGACACGAACTCGCACCCGGGATATCCGCTGCATCCAAAAAACTTCCGTCCCTTTTTGGACCGCCGCGCCGTCAGCTTCTGTCCACAAAGAGGGCACGCGACGCCGATATCTTCCAACAATGACTTGGCGTTGCGACATTCGGGAAACCCCGGACAAGCCAGGAACTTGCCATAGCGACCCATTTTTATCACCATATTGCGACCGCAATGCTCACATGTTTCCTCAGAAACCTCATCCTCAATCTTGATCTTCCCGATTTTAGCCTCGGCTTCCTCAACCGTCTGTTCAAAAGGATCGTAGAAATTGCGAATAACATCTTTCCAAGGGGTTTTTCCCTCTTCAATCGTATCCAGGATCTCTTCCAAATGCGCGGTGAACCCCAGATCCACAATGTCGGCAAAATGTTCTGTCAACAGAGAATCCACAACCTCCCCCAACTCCGTGGGCATCAGCCGTTTCTGTTCTTTGACCACATACCCCCTGGACTGAATGGTCTCGATAGTGGGCGCGTAGGTGCTGGGACGACCGATCCCCTCATCCTCCAATTTCTTAACCAGCGAAGCTTCCGTATAGCGCGGCGGCGGTTCGGTAAAGTGTTGCTTATCCTCAAATTTTTCCGGTGTAAGCTTCTGGCCCGGCTCAACCTTAATGGTCAACTTGGAAACCGGATCTTTCTCAGCGTCGTCGGTGCTCTCCTCATAGACCGCCAAAAATCCCGGAAACTTAATCATCGACGCGTTAGCTCTAAACAGGTAGTCCCCAGCCGTCACATCCACCGCCAAAGTATCAAAAACCGCATGCTGCATCTGGCTGGCAATAAAGCGGCTCCAAATCAAATTGTATAAACGAAACTGCTCCCGGCTCAAATAAGGTTTCACCACCTCCGGAGTTCGAAAGACCGATGTGGGACGAACCGTTTCATGTGCGTCCTGGCTGCGGCCTTTGCTGGTGTAGACCCGAGGTTTGGCCGGATAATATTCCGGCGCGTAGTTTTGGTTGATATAGTCTTTCGCCTCGTCACGAGCCGCGTCCGATACACGCACAGAATCCGTGCGCATATATGTGATAAGACCGACCAACCCGTCCGAACCCACTTCCAGCCCCTCATACAGCTGTTGGGCGATCATCATCGTTTTTTTCGGCGCAAAATTCAATTTGCGAAAAGCCTCTTGCTGCAAGCTGCTGGTGGTAAAAGGCGGTGCCGGTTGTCGATTTTTTTCCTTTTGTTTAACGTCTTTAACAACAAACTCCTGTCGGCCCAGATCGGCCAGAACCTCGTCCATCTCTTCCCGGGTCTTCACAACATACTTTTTGCCGGCCTTCTGCAACAGCTTCGCCGTAAATTTCTCCTTGTTGCCGGGATCCCGTCCGGCCAAATGAGCCAACAAGGACCAATACTCTTCCGGCTCAAAAGCCCTGATTTCATCTTCCCGATCACAAATAAGACGCACAGCCACAGATTGAACCCGGCCGGCACTCAGACCTTTTTTGACTTTGCGCCACAACAGCGGCCCCAATGTGTACCCCACAAGGCGGTCAAGCACACGCCTGGCTTGCTGGGCATCAACTTTATCCATGTTGATTTTGCGTGGGTTTTTTATTGCGTTTTGAACCGTCGTCTTCGTAATCTCATTGAATTCAACCCGAATCATCCCGTTTAAATCGAGTCCCAACAAATGGGCAAGATGCCACGATATAGCCTCTCCCTCACGATCGGGGTCAGCGGCCAACAGAACTTTGTCGGCATTTTTGGCCGCATCCCGCAACTTTTTAATCAAATCGCCCCGTCCTCGTATAGCGATGTATTTCGGTTCAAAATCGTTGGCGATATCCACGCCCATCTGGCTCTTCGGCAAATCTCGCAAATGCCCCATCGAAGCGTTCACTTGGTAGCTTCGAGAAAGGATTTTGCCGATTGATTTTGCCTTTGCCGGGGATTCAACAATAACCAGGGTTTTTGCCATAATCCGTCCTACCTCTTCATTTATTCGAGTGGTTCCGTTACCGCGGAACCAGCCGGCGAAACATAACTCAGGTGTCGTCTGTCCAAAACATAGTGCTGACCGGGTAGCCGCAGAATATAACCCGCCAGTTCAAGATGGAGCAACCCCATCGCCAGTTCATGAGGCTGCCGGTTCGATTGGACAGCCAGACGGTCGATTTGCAAGGGGACATCGCTCAGATACTCCAGCAGATCAAGATACTCCGACTTCACTGATTGTGAATCGGCGCCGGGTTCCTCAGCATGACACTTTTGACTATGTGTCTCTTCGGGAGGCAATACAGTCACATTCGATACAGAAGCAAGTGTTCCCTGCCTCCAAACCAACTTTTGGTCCCGATCCAACTCTCGATCACCAATCTCAAGCAAAACATCCTCCACCGTTTCCGCGATATGGGCGCCCATACGCAAGAGATTATGACATCCTTTGCTAAGAGAACTGAAAATCGGCCCCGGCACCGCAAAAACTTCCCGCCCCTGCTCCAACGCAAAATCCACCGTAATCAAAGATCCGCTTTTCTCGGCAGCCTCAACAACGACCACCCCTCGGGCCGAACCGCTGATAAGACGATTGCGAGCCGGAAACAAATTAGGCAAGGTCTTCGTTCCCGGCGGATACTCACTGATCAAAGCACCGTTCTCCATAACCTTCCGAGCCAGCATTTTATGTTCAGCCGGATAGATCCGATCAAGACCGCCACCCAAAAATGCCCAAGTCACACCGGAAGTCACCGCCCCCTCCTGGGCTGCCCCGTCAATTCCCCGTGCCAATCCGCTGACGACAACAAGTCCTCTCGCCGCAATCTCTTTGCCGAAATAGGCGGCGGCAGCTTTGCCGTAGGCCGTCGCCCGCCGGGCACCCACAACAGCCACAGCCTCCAAACTCCCATCCAGAATACCCCGATAGAACAAAACCGGCGGCGCGTCAGACAACGTGCTCAACAACGCAGGGTAAGCTCTCTCCCCGGGTGTCGCCAACTGAATCCCCAGCTGACGTAAGGTTGCCTCAACCTTAGCCTGATCGACCTTGACGCGGTTGCAAAAAAAAGCAGCGTACTTTTTTGCCGCCTCCGCCGACACCTCCCCGGGCAGAACCTCCCAAGCTCTCCGGGCACTTCCGAAATCCGCCAGAAGCTGTCTCAATGTCACTGCGCTAACTCCGGGAACAGAGACAACAGCCGCTCTCGCTATTTTTTCCGCAAAATCTGTTTCGATATACATAAAGGCTCCTTACTTACTATCATGATAGGACCGCGCCAGAATCAAAGCATCCGTCTCCAGATTCGGGCTTTCGCAGATCACGGTTCCCTTGACGCCAAATGTCCGCCAAGCTCGTGCCAACTCATGATAATTCAGGTCGGCATCAGCGAGAATCAGGTGTTTCTTCTCCCCCGCTTTACCGTAATCGATGCCGGAAACATGGAAATGCGCATCCTCATTCCATCGCGCCCCCAAGGCTTCGCTTAGTGCCTCCAAAATGCGGCAGAACTCGTCATATGTATTGTTCCCACCGTTGTCTCGGGCGTGGAGGTGGCTGATATCTACACACGGCAAAACCCCCGGCACCTCCGCTGCCAAGCGAATGGTCTCGTCCAGATTCCCAAACTGGCTGGGTTTGCCGGTGGTCTCCGGTCGCAACGTTACCTTGTACCCTGCCTCATCAATCTCTTGCCGAATCCCGATGATTTCGTCCCGCACTTTTTTGTACACCTCATCCGGAGGTGTCTGCTGATAAAACGCCGGATGAAAAACCACGCTCACCGCGCCGGCAAAAAACGCGGCCCGCGCCGAAGCCAGAATCCTGGCCCGGCTGGCTGTGACCTTCTCCGGCTCCGGCGAATTGAGGTTGATATAATATGGCGCATGACAACTCAAAGCGATATCGTGTGAGTTCGCGCACTCCTTAACAAGCGCGGCATTGGCGTCCTTGAGATACACCCCGCGAACAAACTCAAGCTCCAACGCCCCAAGTCCCAGTTCATCGAGGCGAGCCACACCGTCTTGGGTTGTTTTTTTTGCGGCAGTTGACAAAGGTATCCCTGCCGTGCCGAAACGCAAATTGCCCATCATAAACCGCCTCTATTCCAAGTGATTGTTTCACAATATCATTTCGCGGTATCGTCGCCGACCATTACAAATCCAGACAAACCTTTTTCACGGAAACGATCTCCTGGAATTCAGACAACGCGTTCACGACATCCTGATCCACATCGCTTTCGGTGTTAACAATCATCAAGTTAACATCGCCCGAATCGGCGTGACAAATCTGCAAGGTTTTGATATTGATGCCGGCCGCCCCCAACGTCAGACCGACTTTGCCGATAACTCCCGGGTTATCCCGATGAGGCAACATCAACAGCCACCCCTCGGGGGCAAAATGAACCCGGGCTTTGTTGATTTGGACAATGCGCCCCGAACTGCCAAACATCGTCCCCGCGATGCGCAATTCCGACGTCTCCGTTCGCACCGTCAATGAGATCAGGTCCGCGAAATCCTCTATTTCCTTGCTGTTGACTTCATGATACGTAATCCCTCGAGACTTGGCCACCTCAGGCGCGTTGACATAATTCACAGCTTCCTGCAGAATCGGGTTCAACATCCCTTTGATAATCGCCCGTGTCAACATCTTTGTATCGATCAAACTGATACGCCCGAAATATTTCACCTCAAACCGGCGCAGTCGCCCCTCCGCCAGATGTACCGCCAATACCCCCATACGCTCCACAAGATCCAGATAGGGGCGAATGGTTTCCATCACATCTCCGGAAATCGCCGGAATATTAATCGAATTGGCGACAGGCTCGGATCGTAACGCCGCCAGGATCCCTCGGGCCAGATTGACTGATACCTCGTTATGTCCCTCAACAGTCGCCATAGCCTGATGAGCGGTATAAATAACATTATCCATATGGCACAACGGATACCCATCAACAGGAGGATACACCTCCAGATTATCCAACGCCGCTGCTGCCACTTTGCCGCTTCGGAGAGCCGCTAACAAGGCCTCCTCGTCAACCAATCCGCCTCTGGCGCAATTAATGATCTTCACGCCGTCTTTCATGCCCGCGAAAGCTTCCTCGTTTAAAATATGGCGCGAATCCTCTGTCAACGGTAAATGTAATGTCACAAAATCCGACCGTCCCAGCAATTCCGGCATGTCCACAAGCTCAATGTCCAAAGTTCTGGCAATATCCTCCACCACGAACGGGTCAAAAGCCACGACCTCCATATCAAAAGCCTTGGCCCGGCGGGCTACGCCCACCCCTACGCGTCCCAGACCGACAACCCCCAGAACTTTTTTACGCAACTCATTGCCGACACCGCGTATCCCCGTATGAAACAACGGCAACCGCCGACACAAAGCCAACAGCATACAAAACGTATACTCAATAGAGGCGGCGCTCCTGCCCTGAGGTGAATTCAACACAATAATACCCTTCTGGGTGGCCGTCTGCAAATCAATATGATCAACATCCACACCGGCACGTCCAATCACACGCAGTCTCTTGGCCGCTTGCAACACATCCTTATCGACCCGCGTGTTCCCGCGCACGACCAGCGCGTCATAGCCGCCAATGATTTCCACAAGCTTATTGTGATCCAAATCACGAAAAACATCAACATCATGTTCCTCGCGCAGCAAATGAACGCCAACCTCAGCAATTTCTTCTGTAATTAAAACTCTCAATTATGTCCGCCTCCTTGTCTTATCTTCGTTGTCTTATCCTCGTTGTATGTCCGAATAATATCTCACAAAAAGGCCTGCTGTCAAGTTTTCTTTCAAACTCATGCTCTCCGGAATCTATAATCTCCGAAACCTCAACCAACGTTCCTC
>Ga0082212_10001576_pt1 | contig 33639 bp, 25 predicted proteins | sample TergutNt197P3_FD_71548 | JGI IMG/M metagenome (GOLD analysis project Ga0082212, IMG submission 71548) | Neocapritermes taracua P3 segment gut microbial communities from Petit-Saut dam, French Guiana - Nt197 P3 | ecosystem: Host-associated > Arthropoda: Insects > Digestive system > Gut ... | reverse complement strand
CTTCCAGCCAAACCATATCTGCACCCGACGCCACAGATAATTGTACAGCATCCGAAGATTTGGTGAAAGAATATGAAATCGTTGACGCTCTCGGTATTATTGAGACAGGTAGCGGTAACATTGTAAATTTTCCGTTTCCTGTGGGTACAAGTACGGTTACCTATACGGTTCGGGATAAGTCAGGAAATGAGGCAATATGCACGTTTGAGGTTTACGTTACGGATAACGAAAATCCGATAATTGATTGTCCCAATGTGCCCTACGAATTTTCTACTGACTTGGGAGAATGTACTTCCAAGCAAACCATCCCTGCACCCGATGCTACCGATAATTGTACAGCCTCCGGCAATTTGGTAAAAGATTATGAAATCGTTGACGCACTCGGTAATAATGCGTCAGGCAGTGGTAGTATTGTAAATTATCTGTTTCCTGTGGGTACAAGTACAGTTACCTATACTGTCAGGGATGAAGCCGGAAATGAGAAAACATGTACTTTTGACGTAGTGGTTACCGATGATGAGAACCCGGTAATTGATTGTCCCAGCGACATCCCTTATGAATTTTCTGCTGATCCGGGTGTATGTACTTCCGAGCAAACCATCCCCGCACCCGACGCCACCGATAATTGTACAGCCTCCGAAGATTTGGTGAAAGAATATGAAATCGTTGACGCTCTCGGTATTATTGAGACAGGCAGCGGTAATATTGTAAATTTTTCGTTTCCTGTGGGGACAAATACGGTTACCTATACTGTCAAAGATGAGATCGGAAACGCAGCAATATGCACTTTTTATGTAATAGTCACCGATGATGAAGAACCTTTAATTGACTGCCCTGACGAAATATCTTACGAGTTTTCTGCTGACCCGGGTGCATGTACTTCCAGCCAAACCATATCTGCACCCGACGCCACAGATAATTGTACAGCATCCGAAGATTTGGTGAAAGAATATGAAATCGTTGACGCTCTCGGTATTATTGAGACAGGCAGCGGCAATATTGTAAATTACCCGTTTCCGGTGGGGACAAGCACAGTTACCTATACGGTTCGAGATAAATCAGGAAACGAGGCAATATGCACGTTTGAGGTTTACGTTACGGATAACGAAAAACCGGTAATTGATTGTCCTGCAGAGGGAACATACAGTTTTTCTACTGATCCGGGTGTTTGTACTTCCGAGCAAACTATCCCTGCACCTGATGCAACCGATAATTGTACATCCTCCGAAAATTTGGTGAAAGAATACGAAATCGTTGATGCTCTCGGTATTGTTGATTCGGGTAGTGGTAATATTGTCAATTACCTGTTTCCTGTGGGCACAAGCACAGTTACCTATACGGTTACGGATAAAGCAGGGAATTGGGAAACGTGTACATTTGAGGTAGTCGTTACGGATAACGAAAAACCGGTAATTGATTGTCCTAATGTGCCCTACGAATTTTCCACAGATCCGGGTGGATGTACTTCCGAACAAACCATCCCCGCACCCGACGCCACCGATAATTGTACGCCGGAAATCAATTTGGTGAAAACATACAAAATTATCAATGCAGTTGATCAAGTCATAGGTTCAGGCGTTGGCGACATTGAAGATTTTTCATTTCCCGCAGGTATAAATACAGTTACCTATACTGTTACAGATAATGCCGGAAACGCAGCAACATGTACTTTTTATGTAATAATCGCCGATAGCGAAAATCCGGTAATTGACTGCCCTGACGAAATATCCTACGAGTTTTCTGCTGACCCGGGTGCATGTACTTCCAACCAAACCATCCCTGCACCCGACGCTACCGATAATTGTACAAATCCGGAAGATTTGATAAAAGAATACGAAATTTTCGACCAAAACGCTGTACTTATTGGTTCTGGCAATGGCAATATTGTAAATTTTCCGTTTCCGGTGGGTACAAGTACGGTTACCTATAAGGTTCGGGATAAGTCAGGAAATGAGGCAATATGCACGTTTGAGGTTTACGTTACGGATGACGAAAAACCGGTAATTGATTGTCCCAATGTGCCCTACGTTTTTTCTACTGACTTGGGAGAATGTACTTCCGAGCAAACCATCCCTGCACCCGATGCTACCGATAATTGTACATCCTCCGAAAATTTGGTGAAAGAATACGAAATCGTCGACGCTCTCGGTATTGTTGAGACGGGTAGCGGTAATATTATCAATTACCTGTTTCCTGTGGGCACAAGCACGGTTACCTATACGGTTACTGATAAAGCCGGGAATTGGGAAACGTGTACATTTGAGATAGTCGTTACGGATAACGAAAAACCGGTAATTGATTGTCCTAATGTGCCCTACGAATTTTCCACTGATCCGGGTGCATGTACTTCCGAACAAACCATCCCCGCTCCCGACGCTACCGATAATTGTACGCCGGAAATCAATTTGGTGAAAACATACGTAATTTTCAATGCAGTTGATCAACTCATAGGTTCAGGCGTTGGCGACATTGAAGATTTTTCATTTCCTGTGGGTACAAACACGGTTATTTATACTGTTACGGATAAGGCCGGAAACGAGGCAACATGTACTATTAGGGTAGTGATTACCGATGATGAAGATCCTGTAGCCGAATGTCGGAATATTACTGTAACTCTTGGTATTTCTACGGGATTAGCTACTATTACTGCTTCGCAAATTGACAACGGAAGTACGGACAACTGTGGAATTGAAATATATGAATTAGATAAATACATATTTGATTGTACTGACCTGAACAATAATACAGTTACATTAACCGTTTATGACAAATCCGGCAACAGTAACTTCTGTACGGCTGAAGTTACTGTGCAATATCATTCGTCGCTTTCTCCGAAAGCTGAATTTCTGAAAACGGAATTATGCAGCGGTGATCAAGCAACATTGGAATTAACTAATCCGGGATTTGAATCGGAAACCGGTTGGAATTGGACAGTGAGCGTTCCTTCAGGAATCACTCCCAACGTTGGACTGGATGGATCGGTAGCAAGCGGTAATCACACAGTTAACCGGCAGTTCAACAACACTCTTGATGATGATATAGAAGAGGTAACCTATATCGTTACGCCCAAAATGTACGGTATGTGTACGCTGGATCCCATCGAAAAATCGTTTCAAATTGCGCCGGAAGTGAAATTTGATCTGGTAGCCGATACCGTATATGGTGGTTATCATATTAGTTGTTACGGGCTTTCCAATGGAGTGATAAGGGTTGAAAATATAAAAGGCGGATGGTCGGCAAGCGGTTATAAGTATGAATGGGAAGGACTTGCAAATACCGGTAATACGCTTATTAACCGTTCTGCCGGAACATATAGCGTAACCGTAAGTGACAGGATCAACGGATGTAAAAGCAATCAGTCAAAAACCTTAACACAACCAAAAGAAAAGTTAAGTATTCTCAGGCCGCTGGATATTGTAAATTCGAATTGTTTCAGCCCTACCGGTTCATTTACCGTACATGCTACAGGCGGAACACGAAGCGACTTTTATTCATATACATACAAAAGTGAATCAGGAGGTTATGTAGATGATTATATTGGTTTGGATTCTGTTTTCAGGGAACTTCCGCCAGCCACCTATTGGGTTACTGTTAGCGATGTGAACGGATGCCGGGATGAAGCCGAATATTTTTTGAGTTATGATACCGGCAATACCCTTCTCAATCCGGGCTGGAACAAAACCAATGTATCCTGTTACGAGGAAAACGATGGCCGGATGAACCCGACTATTAATGCCGCATCGGCATTTACATGGAGGTACAACGGCGAGGTATTGAAAGATTCTCTTGTGACTCAGGGCAATCGTTTATTCAGTTACACATATAGCGATTTTCTGGTAGAGAATCTGGCTGCGGGAGATTATGAATTATCTATTGTTACTGCTATGGGGTGCGTTCTTACTTCTGACGTACAGACAATCACACAGCCTGACCTTATCGTTTTTGAACTTGAAACCGAAGATGAGAGTTGTGTGCCCGGAAACGACGGTTACATGAATATCATTAACGTATCGGGTGGAAAACCGGGATATACTTATGCCTATAACGACAATATAACAACTTCTGAAATTACAGGACTTTCGCCGGGTTCATACACGATAACGGTTACTGATGCAAGCGGCTGCACAAGTACGCAGAATGCAGAAATCCGCGTACCATTGCCATTGGCAGTAGAAGCGATGAAATCCGATATTGACTGTTACGGCAATCATACGGGAGAAATAGTTTTGAATGTAGAAAACGGACGTGGCGACTATTATTACCGTTGGAGTTCTCCTGATGTTACAATTGATTTTCCACACAATAAAGATCAATTGAGCCTGATTTCAGGTACTTATTCGGTTACCGTTACCGACGATTTCAACTGTGAAGGCAGCGTTTCGGTAACGCTCAATCAGCCCGACCGCTTGCAGGGACAATTCAATATCACCCACGTTACCTGCCCCGGCGACAACACAGGAAGCATACAGATCATTGCGGAAGGAGGCGTTTCGCCTTACCGTTACCAGTGGTCGAATAGCGCTGCTAATGCTCCGTATGCCGACCGTCTGACGGCAGGCGAATACGAGGTACAGATTGCTGACGCTAACAGTTGTATCCTCAATTTATCGGCTGAAGTGGAACAGCCGCCGGCTTTCCATGTGGTTTTCACACTCACGGAACCATTCTGTACCGAAACGGACGATGGCGCAATACGTATTGAAGATGTTTCGGGAGGAACATCGCCGTATGCTTACTTGTGGTCAACTTTCGACAGGGCTGCATCAGAAAGCATAACCGGTCTAAATTCGGGCGTTTACGTTCTTGAAATAACCGACGCCTCAAACTGTAAGCATAAAGAAACGGTTGAACTCAACTATGCGAGCGATGCCTGTCTGAGGATACCTAATGCCTTTTCTCCCAACAACGATGGCTCGAACGATCGCTGGGAAATCACGGTAGGCGACCGCTACACAACAACATCTTACCATATTCGCGATCTCTATCCCGACGCCATTGTCGAAATATATTCAGCCAATTGGGGAATGATGCTCTACCGTTCGCAAAAGGGTTATCCCGAACCCTGGGACGGGAAATATCAGGGGAAATACCTGCCGATGAACTCGTATCTGTATATCATCAGGTTGAACAGTAAAATCAAACCTATTACCGGCTATGTTACCATCATCAGATAAAATGAGAATTGCCGGCACCCTGTTTTTTTGGCTGTTTCTGTGGGAAGGTATTGTTGCCCAGCAAACGCCGGTGTACAGTCAGTATTTTATTAATGGCTTTGTGATTAATCCCGCTTTGGCAGGAAGCGACGGAACGGTTAAGTATGAAATAACAGCGCGCGATTACATGGTAGGAATTTGGGAAAGTCCCAAAACCGTTACGGCCAGTGGCAACGGTCGGATACTTCGTCAAAAATCAGGCGTCAGAGACGGGAAACCAACCGCGCAAAGCGGAAAGATCGGCATGGGCGGGCTTGTTTTCAACGACCGCAATGGGTTGGTGAACCGTATCGGGCTGCAATATACATACGCCTATCATATTGATTTACTCCGGTCAAGGTTATCGTTCGGTCTATCGGCGTCCTTATCGCAAACGCGCATTGACGCCCATAAATTGGATTTCAACGACCCCGAGCCTTTACTTCGTGAAGGTTTTGGCAATCTGGCCTACGTGCCCGACGCTGCCTTAGGCGTATTTTACAAAAAAAAGGAACACTACGTCGGGCTTACGGTATCCAACTTATTCCAACACTCCGTTCATTTTGGCGAATTTGATTACAATTATGTCGTATACCGGCATTTTTTTCTGCTTGGCGGAACAAGTTTCGATGTCGGTCAGGATGCTTATATAGCGCCAACCATCCTGTTGAAGGCGACCTCCAACAGGATGTATCAGGGGGAGTTTTCAATGCGGTTTTCTTACAAAGACGATATTTGGATGGCTGTTACTTACCGCTCTCCCAAAATAGCTGCATTGATGTTCGGCATACGCGCCCGCGATATTTTATTCGGCTACACCTACGAGTATAATTTCGATACCATACGCTCCTATAGTTTCGGCGCCCACGAACTTTGCGTGATTTATCGGATAGGCGATACCGCGCGGCGTTATAACTGGCTGATCAGGTATTGATGCAAATGAAGTAAGCATTTATTCGCTCTTTATCGCATCCACCGGATTTTTAGTTGCCGCTTTGATGGACATCCAACCCACAGTCAACAGGGTGAGGACAATGGTAATCAGCGCGGCGGCGACAAATATCCACCACGAAAGGGAAATGCGGTAGGCGTAATCCTGCAACATATTGTTCAGCCAATAGTAAGCCAGCGGGAAGGCGATGACCATGGATATTCCAACCAATATCAGAAACTCTTTTACCAGCAACTTGATAATATCAAATACGCTTGCACCAAGCACTTTACGGATACCAATCTCTTTTGTTTTCAGCTCGGCAGTGAATACTACCAGTCCAAAAAGCCCAAGGCAGGATATGAGTATGGCAATGATGGAAAAGACAGTGAATAACCGTCCGGTACGAATTTCCGATTTGTATATGTTGTTGAAAGTATCATCTAAAAACCAATAATTGAAAGCATATCCGGCATTGTATTGGTTCCATACGTTTTCGAGCGCCGCTATAGCGTCCCGGGTCTTACCGGGTGCGGTGCGCACGTAAAGCGTCCCGACATACCGGGGTTCGTTAAACATCACCAAAGGTTCTATAGCATTATGTAAACTTGTAAAATTGAAATCCTTAACAACGCCTACAATCTTCCATTCCGGCGTTTCAACCCATTTGCCGATCGGATCGGTTATTCCCATTGCTTTTACGGCTGCTTCGTTCAGGATATATTGTCGCTCGGCTGTGATGGCAGGCGTGAAGCCGGGGCCGTCGACCAGGGTAAAACGCATCGTTTTCAAAAACGAGGTATCAACACGCAGTTGGGTATGCATGGATAATCCTTCTGAAGGTTTACCTTCCCAATTGCTGAATCCATGACCTGACCCGACATTCATAATATTTTCGCTTGCTGCTGTTACTCCCAGTATGGATGTTTGCTGCTCCAGTTCGGCTTTCACTGCGCCAAAATGACTGCGCATATTGATCATGCTGCACATCATCAGATTTTCCTTGTCATACCCCAAATCTTTTTCGCGGACGTATTTCATTTGTAATGAAAGTACGATGGTGCCGGTGATAAGAGCGGTAGAAGCGGTAAATTGCGTTACAACCAATATTCTGCGGAAAAAACTGTTTCCGGTTTTTGTTTTGACGCTTTGCAGAAAGTTTTCCGTTTTATAGGATGCAAGCATGTATGCCGGATAACAACCTGCCAGAATAATGACGGCTGACAGCATCGCAAAATAGGTTATCCAGATATTTCCGTCGAACAAACCGATGACTAACTCTTTTCCCGACAGCAGGTTATATGCCTCCAGCAAACAAAGATTCAGTATTAAGGCTACCACAATGGCAAATGCAAACAGGATAACCGCTTCGCCAATCAACTGCATGAACAGTTCTATTCTACGCGCGCCAAGGATTTTCTTCAGCCCGATTTCGCGATGACGTTTGGTTGCTCTTGCCGTAACTAAATTGACATAATTGATACAGGCAATAACAAGAATGACAAGCGCTATCCATTGAAACATACGCACGGATTTTATTCCGGCAGGTTCTCCCAGTATGGAATAAAGGTGCAGATTGAGCAATGGTTGAAGCGAAAATGAACGAATACCATGCATCACCGTTTGTTTTTCGGTAACCTGTTCTGCAAGTTGTGCGACGTCCGTTCCCTTTTTCAATCTCATGAAGGACAAAAACTCGCAACCATCCCAAGAATTTAATATCCGGTTGTAAAATGATGCGGTGTCGATGGCATACGTACTGATCAAATCCACGCTTCGCACGTAACTGCTGTTTTTGGGCATATCCTTCATCACTGCCGTTACGTGAATCTGCCGCCCGTTGTCAAGAGCAGCAATTTTCCCGACAGGATCTTCTTTTCCGAAAAGTTCCCTTGCAAAACGCTCATTAATGACCACATCATTTGGATTCTGAAGCGGATTGCTGCTGTTGCCTTTCACGATCGGATAGCCAAAGAAGTCGAAAAAGTTGGGGTCGGCATAATAACAGGAGATTCCGGACGATTTGACGTCATCATACGTCACATAACCTGAACCCCATCGCACCAACCGGCAATAATCCTCTACTGAAGGGAAATTATCTTTAGCAGTCGGGGCAAATAATCCTGACGACATGGGCGCATCCATACTTGTTCCTTCTATTCTGAAATGAGCGATAGCCATGTGAATGCTCTTGGCGTCCCTGTGAAAACGGTCATAACTTCTTTCATCCTGCACCCACAAAACGATAAAGACGCAGGTAGCCAAACTGATTGCCAAACCGGCAATATTTACAAATGAATATACGCCGCTGCGGCGTAAATTCCTGATTGTTATTCTTATATTTCTGAACATGGTATTAAAATTTTAAGGGTTTAATAATGATTTTTTGATTGATGTAATTTCTTATTCCGCGTCATTACGGGCTTGACCCCGTCTGACCCCGTCATCGCTTTCCTGCCCCCGTCATCGCGTTCCTGCCCCCGTCATGCTGAACTTGTTTCAGCATCCCCTGGTAAGAAGGAGATTGCGGGTCAAGCCCGCAATGACGGGCGTCGGGTGGCGAATGACGAGCGTTGAGCGTTGAGTGACGAATGACGGGCGACATGACGTTTTCAAAACATCTTATTTTCCAGCACCGGCTTTCCGTCGAGCATCCGCACGATGCGCTGTGCATAGCGGGCGTCGTTTTCGCTGTGGGTTACCATAATGATAGTGGTACCCTGTGCGTTCAGGTCGGTCAGCATGTCCATCACTTCCTTTCCGTTGCGGCTGTCCAAGTTACCGGTCGGCTCGTCGGCGAGGATCAGCTTGGGATTGTTCACCACCGCGCGCGCCACGGCCACACGTTGCTGCTGCCCGCCCGAAAGCTGCGAAGGAAAATGGTTGCGGCGGTGCATCATCTGTACTTTTTCCAGCGCCGCTTCAGCGATAGTTTTTCGTTCGGCTGCCTTCACTCCGTTGTACACCAATGGCAGCTCCACGTTTTCAAACACGCTCAGCTCGTCAATCAGGTTGAAGCTCTGAAACACGAAGCCGATGTTCTGCTTGCGGAGGTCGCTGCACTGGTTTTCGTTGAACCCGGCCACTTCCGTTTCGTTGAACAGGAAACTGCCCCCATCGGGCTTGTCCAACATGCCGAGAATGTTCAGCAAGGTAGATTTGCCGCAGCCCGACGGGCCCATGATGGCTACAAATTCGCGCTCATTCACTTCAAGCGCCATTTTGTTCAACGCTACCGTTTCTACTTCTTCCGTACGGTAAATCTTTTCGAGGTCTGTAATCTTTATCATTTTCTTTAATTTTTATTTGATTTATAATTTGATTTTTACGATTTACTATTTGTATTACAATTACCGTGCCAAACTTTTAATAAATTGAAATACAGATATTTAAAAAATGTCGTTTTTGAAAAAGTGTCCGTTTTCGGACACCAAGTGTACGAAAACGGACACTTTTTTGGTTCATGATGAATGATTGAACAAATTTGAGGTACTTCGTCCGTTCGCTGCATCCAAACCAATAAGTTCAAAAAAGACAACATATTCGTAACATGCTGAAAATCAGGGGGGGGGTAAAGGCAAAATTTTCGTCATACCTGCAATTTGCGTCGACATTCGTCGCGCAGAGAGCATCTCATAAAAAGTATGTACATTGTTGCGTTGCATCAAAAATTGAGTGAAATACAAATACGCTTTTTCCCGGTACAAAAATACGAAATACTTCTATATATCCAACCAAAAAAATCACAATTTTGCATTTTCACCCTTTTGGGTGATTGACACGGTAAGATTAGGCACGAAGCACACAAAGTTTTCTTGCGAACCTTGTGTATGTACTTTGTGCCCTTTGTGGTAAAAAAGGTATAACGTCAATCCGGATGTTGTATGCAACCGGGGGCGACAGTGCGGCGTAGAAAGCGACGTGCGAACACGAATGACATATCAAAATAAGAAAGTTTCAACAAAAATATGTTTTTTTGTTTTTTACAAAAATATTATTTTTGCATAAAATATAAAGTAAAAAGATGGAAGCAGTAGTTGACAAAATGCAAAGAAAAGGAGTGGTTGTGCCCTATAATTTTACCCAAGATGAATTTTGGGAGGAGATACGCAAAGCGGAAAAAGGACCATTTATAAGTTTGGATGAACTTGATAGAAGGCTTGAAGAATGGAAAACGGAATTGAAAGCAAAGAGGTAGTTTCTTCGGAAGAATTGGAAATTGACCTGAAGGAAGTATATCAATACAGTTTTGAGACTTTCGGCGCAAAAAAGGCAGAGGAATACCTTGGCAGTATCCGAAAAGCCATCGGGCTGCTCGACGTGCAGTACTTAATGCACTCGCAATGTCCGCAGTTGCCCACCGTGAGCAGAAACCGAAGGGTAATAATCAATTCACACATCATCGTCTATCGAATATCCGCCCGCGTAGAAGTATTGCGTGTATTTCACAAGGCGAGCAGTAATACAAAAATACGTACGGCACGAAAAATAAAAATATAAACAGCAAAACCATACCATCCTTATAAAAATGGTAAAAACGGCTGACATACAACGCGCGGTTTACCTTCGGTGCAACCGCTTCGCTAAGTTCACTGAAAAAATATGTGAATTTCCTACGGACAAACACATCAGGATCAATGCGTATTCTATTGATACTTAATTTCTATCGTGTTATTTCAACTCTTGATTTATATTTTCTCAATGATGAATCGTGAAATATTATTTCCGGTATTGCAGTCCAAAACCGCAATGAAACCGTTCGAATCGCACACCATGGCAAACGGTATCAGGCTGGTTCACCAAAGGATAGACTCGCCGGTTGCTTATTCTGCTTTGATGATGAATACGGGGTCGCGCGACGAGATGAAAAACGAATCCGGCGCGGCGCATCTGGTGGAACACCTCATGTTTAAAGAAACCGGCAAACGCAAGGCGCATCATATTCTGAGCCGTATGGAAAACGTGGGCGGCGAATTGAATGCCTACACCACCAAGGAAGATACCTGTATTCATGCCGCATTTTTGAACACCCATTATGCGCGTTCTTTGGAATTGTTCAACGATATTGTCTTTAACCACAGGATCACCGGCAAGCTGCTGCAATTGGAAAAATCGGTGGTGATCGACGAAATCAGATCGACGAAGGATAACCCTTCCGAACTGATATTCGATGAGTTCGACCAACTTTTGTTTCCCAATCATCCCTTGGGCAGAAATACTTTAGGCACCACTCAGTCGGTGAACCGGTTGACGGGGACGGACGTGGAACGTTTTGTCGCCCGCAATTACCACCCCGGTCAGATGGTGATCGCATCGGTGGGAAATATTCCTTTTCAACGTCTGATGAATATTGTCGAAAAATATTTTGGAGGAATACCGTCAAAACCTCATGCGCCGGTTGCGCGGACGGCGCCGGCTGCGTATATTCCCTTCGGAAAGGAGGTCGGCAAGAAAAACCACCAGTCGCATTGCATCATCGGTACTGCATGCGACAGTTCCGACCGCAAATTCCGCATCGCAGCGGCTATGCTGGCCAACCTGCTTGGCGGGCCGGGGATGAACACCCGCCTGAACATGTCGCTGCGCGAACGGCATGGATGGGTGTACCATGTGGAAGCCTCGTACACGCCATATTCCGACGTAGGCGTATTTCAAATCTATTTTGCCTCCGACCGGAGCAAAACGGAAAAATGCGTCCTGCAAATCGAAAAGGAATTAGACCTGTTGAGAAAAAATCCGTTAACCAAAGAACAGTTGAAAAAACTGCAATTACAGGTGATGGGGCAATTGGCAATCGCCTCCGACAATAACGACGCAAGAATGTTATCCGCAGGAAAAAGCATGTTAATGTTCGACAGGATAGATGATTTACACGATATTTGCGGGCAGATAAATGAAGTTGATGCCGGATGCCTCTGCGAAATAGCCAATGAAATATTCAGTCGTTTGAGTTTTTTGACCTATCATTAAATGAATCAGCAAATAGAAGAATACATATTTGACCATTTGGGCGCTGAAAGCGACGTGTTACATGAATTGTACCGTTACACCCACCTGAATGTCCCCTATCCCGGAATGATTTCGGGACACGAGCAGGGGCGATTGCTTAGCATGATCAGCCACATAGCGAACCCCAACCGGATACTCGAAATAGGAACCTTTACGGGATATTCTGCCATTTGCTTAGCCGAAGGGTTACGTGCAGACGGGCATTTGCATACCATCGAACAGGATGACGAATTAGCCGCAACAGCGATGACGTTTTTTGAAAAAGCAGGGCTAACGGAAAAAATTACGTTGCACGTTGGCGACGCCCTTAACATCATCCCTCTGTTCGATATTGATTTCGACCTTGTTTTCATTGATGCAGCCAAAAAACAATATCCTGATTATTACCGCGTTATATTCGACAAGGTGAAACCGGGCGGATATATTCTGGTGGACAACATTCTGTGGTACGGTAAAGTGGCCGATCCGCAGATTCAGGATGAAACAACCGGCATCATGCGGAATTTCAATGATTTGATACGCGAAGACAGGCGCGTCGAAAGGGCTATCATACAAAACCGCGACGGACTGTTTATTCTAAGAAAAAAGTAACTGATAAAAATATAGAAATGAAAACCATACGCCATGCAACTCCCGATGATTGTGCGCTGATTTACGAATTGGCGGTACCATCGTGGAAAGTAGCCTATTCCGAAATATTATCCGGCGAGCAGATGGATTACATGCTGAAGAAGATGTACTCCGAAGAATCGCTCACGCGGCAAATGCAGGAAGGGCACATATTTTTTATTGTTTTATGCGATGATATTCCCTCCGGTTTTATCTCATTCCATCCGCAGGGAGAAAATCTTTATATCCTCGAAAAACTGTATATCCTGCCGCACACGCAAGGAACAGGCGCGGGACGTTTTCTGGTGGAACAGGCGGAAGAATACATCCGCAACCTGCATCCCGCCGGCAGGCATTTCCTGTTTGAACTGAACGTAAACCGCAACAACAAAGCCGTAGATTTTTACAAGCGGTTGGGTTTTCATATCGATCGAGAAGTGGACGAAGATATCGGAAACGGGTTTTATAAGAATGATTATATCATGAGGAAAGATTGTTTATAAAATAAGAAATATCAAAAAATCATTACCTTTGTTTATTTTTATTATCAAGCATATCAGATGAAACATTTAATTTATTGTGCAATTGCAGCCTGTATGCTGTACGCATGCAGCCCGAACAAGGGATATACCATCAAAGGACAATTGGCTGATGCCGACGGGATAACAGTGGTTTTGAAAAAAGTAACCGCTGATACCGACCCTGTACCGATAGACAGTTGCGTTATCAAAAAGGGAAAATTTGAAATGAAAGGGATGCTGGAATATCCCGAATATTGCATCCTGTACGCAGGCGATAATGGGCCGTTGCCGCTGTTTGTGGAGAATAGGGCGATGAACATTGTTCTACATCTCAAAAACATGCAGGACTCGCAGGTTAAAGGTTCGCCTGAAAACGATTTGCTCGTGGCATATTTCGATAAAATGTCCGAATTTGAAAACAGCGTCGCAAAAGTCAACGATGACTACATATCGTATAAACTTTCCGGCGAAAATGACGTCCAAAAAGAAGAAGGGTACATGGCGCAGATGGAGATGATACAACAGCAACGTATTGACTACATGAAACGGTTTGCGGATGAACATCCCAATAACATTGTTTCAGCGCTGATTGTGGATAATAACCTGTCATATTATTTGTTGCCCGAAGAATTAATGTTATACGCCAATGGTTTCGATGCTGTGAACAGTAAGTCGCCTTGGGTGCAGAGCATTAAGAAAAAAGCAGATGCTGCCAGGCGTATCGCCATCGGACAACCATTTATTGACATCCAACTTCCGGCGCCTGACGGAAAGGAAATAGCCCTCTCGGACTATGCCGGAAAAGGAAAATATGTGCTGATTGATTTCTGGGCGTCATGGTGTAATCCTTGCCGGATGGCAAATCCGCATGTTGTGAAGATATATAACCAATATAAGGACAAGGGTTTCGAGATTGTTGGCGTATCTTTGGACATGGACAAAGACGAATGGATCAAAGCCATTGAAACCGATGAACTGAAGTGGCCGCAAATGTCGGACTTACAATATTGGCAAAGCGAGGGTGCACAATTGTACTCTGTATTCGCAATTCCTCACACTGTACTGCTGGATAAGGATGGTACCATCCTTGCAAAGGGTCTTCACCCCAACGAACTGGAAAACAAACTGGCGGAACTGATGGAATAAAAAAAATGTAAATATCATAGAAGAATATGAATCATGCAGGTTAGCCTTCATTTCTGCCAAATGCTCCACGCCTCATCAGCCTGCAAATGTAACATACGCTCGCCGTTGTGTACTTGGGCGCCCATTTCTCGACTTTTTCGCATGAATAATGTTTCTTCTGGATTGTATATCAAATCGAATAAATAGTGTTTTTCTGTCAGATATGGATACGGTATCGCGGGACACTCTCCGATGTTGGGGAACATACCGGAAGGTGTTGTGTTGATAATCAGGTGATTGTCATTTATATCAGAGGCATTTAGTTGTTGGTAAGTTTTATAAATATGTTTGCCTTCCCTGCGCGATACCAAATGTGTGATGATATCCAGGCAGCGCAACGCGAAAACCACTGCTTTGGAAGCGCCGCCTGTACCCAGAACCAACGCCTGTCGAGGCAATTCCGTTCCGAGCGCAGTAAACCATTCCTGCAATGATCGGCTAAAACCGTACACATCGGTATTGTATCCTTTCAGGTGTATTTCATTCCCGTTGCGCGTAACTTTTACCGTATTGACAGCACCCGTTTTTTCAGCAATATTATCCATTTCGTTCAAATAAGGTATAATCTGTTCCTTGTAAGGAATAGTCACATTAAACCCATGTATATCATGATGTTGCAGAAGCAATTCGTGCAACTCGCCCATATTCCCAATTGGGAACATCCGGTAGGAATACCCTTTCCATCCTTCCTTTGCAAATTTTTCGGTAAAATATCTTTGCGAAAAGGAATGTGATAAAGGATATCCGATTAATCCGTATAAATGAATGTCATTCATGTTCGACTTCGGTTAAAATCAGACAACAAAGATATGAAAAGTTTTGCTGTGCAAAATAAAAGATTCCTAACCGAAAAAAGTGTCCGTTTTCGGACACTTAGTGTATCGAAACCGAACACTTTTCAAAAGTCGTGTTTTTGTATATATCTGACATATAAATTGTTATAATTTTGGCACGGTTATTGCTACTGATTTCATGTTAATACGTTATAATTTGTTTCACATTAAAAAATTTATCATCATGAATTCAAAATCGAAAATAATCGTTAATTTTGGCACAAACTTTTTTAACAGTATCATGAATAAAATGAAATGGTTTGTTTGCCTGTGTTTTTTTGCAAGCGTTGTGTTCCGCGTTTCGGCGCAGGAAATCTGGACGCTTGAACAATGTATCCGTTATGCCTGCGACAACAATATCCAGCTGAAACAGCAGGAATTGCAGGTTAGTCAGGATGAGAATAATCTGCTGCAGTCGAAGCTCGGCCTGTTGCCCAATGTGAACGCATCTGGAAATTACAGTGCGTCGAAAGGAAAGGTGTTGGATCAGAACACGTTTACCATTGTAAGCGGACAAACGGTTTCTTCTCTTTCAGGAGGCGTCTCCGGCAATCTTAATTTGTTCAAGGGCTTTCAGCAGAAGAATTCCATTGGCCGCAATCTGTATGCGTTGATGGCCAGCATCGAGTACGCGGAAAAGGCGAAAAACGACCTTTCCCTTCGCATTGCCCTGTATTATCTGCAAATCATCCATGCTCAGGAGCAACTGACAGTGGCTGAAAATCAATTGGAACTGACCCTCCTGCAGGTGGAACGGACGGCAACTCTGGTGAATGCCGGCAGCAAGACCGTAGGGGATTTGTTTGAGATACAGTCGCAGGCTGCCCGCGAAGAGTTGCAAATAGTGAACGCCCGGAATACCTTGGACGAATCGCGGTTGAATCTGATGCAACTGCTTGATTTGCAGACACACAAGAGCTTTCAGGTAGCCGTTCCCGATTTCCCGGATATCGCTGTTGCCGAACTTATCAACTCTGTGGATGATGTGTATGCTATCGCAGAAGCCATCCTGCCGGATGTGAAAGTTGCCGAATACAATCTGAAAAGCTCGGAAAAGTATCTGTCTTTTATTAAAGGCTATCGCAGCCCCACTCTGACGCTTCGGGGGGGATACGATACACGTTATTCAAGTGCGGCAAAATGGTTTGATCCGGTTACTGAGGAATATTCGAGCTATCCTTTGTGGGATCAGTTGAAGGATAATATCAACTCGTATGTTGGCGTGGGGCTGAGCATCCCGATTTTCAACGGCTGGCAAACGCAAACCAATGTTAAAAATGCCAAGCTGGGCGTTCAAAACTACCAGTACCAGTTGCAACTTGCCAAAAATACGCTGTACAAAGACATACAAAAGGCGCATGCCGACGCATCGGCCGCATTGACACAGTATCTGTCGGCAACCAAAGCGGTAGCATACATGGAAGAAGCCTTCCGCTACACCGAGCAACGCTTTGAAGTGGGATTGATGAACTTTGTGGATTACAGCAATGCCAAGACGCAACTCACCGCTGCACAGTCGAATTTATTACAGGCCAAATTCGAGTATATATTCAAAACGAAAGTGCTTGATTTCTATAACGGGCAGCCGATAACGCTTTAAGCCGCAACTCGTTCCTCAAATACGTAATGATTTTTTGTATCAAAAACTCATTTCCGAAAAATTTGAATTATTTTTGCAGGAATTATTTTCATGAATTAAGAACAATATGTTTCACTGGCTTATTGCATTGGATCAAAAGGCGCTTCTGTTCTTCAACAGCAAGCATTCGCCCGCATGGGACGGCGTGATGTATTGGATTTCGGGTGACAAATCCTGGATACCATTATATGTTTTTCTGTTGATCTTTATTGTCTATAAGGAACGGCCGTACCGTTTCATTTTCACGATTCTGTTCGTGGCAATTGCTGTGCTGTTGTGCGACCAGATTTCGGTATTGATCAAAAATCTTGTGGAACGCCCCCGCCCGACACACGATTCGGAAATTGCAGACATGGTGCATATCGTCAACAACTACAGGGGAGGGACATATGGTTTTGTTTCTTCTCATGCTGCCAATGTTTTTGGGGTAGCTACATTTTTAGCGCATCAATTCAAACATTACAAATGGAGTCTTTTCCTGTTTGGTTGGGCTGCAGTGGTAGCATACAGCCGCGTATATCTGGGCGTGCATTATCCGTTGGACATCATTTGCGGGGCAATGCTGGGCATATTTTTTGGAGTACAATGCTATTTTTTTAAGGTGCGGATAGCGGTTTATATCGAACAAAAAATAGAAAATCTCAAAGAGAAATAGAAAACATAATGATATGGAAACCAAAAGACAACAAAAAGTTGCACGACAGATACAAAAAGATTTGAGTGAAATATTCACAGGCGCAACACGTGAAATTACCCAAAACAAGATGATTACCGTAACGGTAGTTCGGATGAGCCCCGATTTGAGCCTTGCCAAAGTATACCTCAGCGTTTTTCCGTCGGATAATTCAGGTAAATTCATAGAAAATCTGCAACATTATGTAAAACACCTTCGGTTGGAACTTGGCAGGAAAGTGCGGCATCAGTTGCGCATTGTTCCCGAAATAGCCTTCTTTATTGATGACAGTTTAGATTATGCCGAACATATCGACGAACTTCTGAAATAGACCAATGCAGTACGACAACGTTAAACGGTCGCTGGGCAACGTAATTCATCGTAACGTACGCTTACGGATATGTTTTTACAGGATGCTTGACTTGTTATTGCTGCGGGCGTGGCATATCAAAAAGGAATTGCGCCGGATGAGAAAAACATTACCCGCCGCTGCATCAGTATTAGATGCCGGAGCGGGTTTCGGGCAATACACCTACAGTATGTCAGGAATGGAACGCGAATGGCAAATCAAAGCCGTAGATGTGAAAGCAGAGCAGGTAGATGACTGTAACCGATTCTTTGCACAAATCGGACGAAGCGACCGTGTTCATTTTGAAGTAGCCGACTTGACTGCATTTTGCGAGCCTGACAAGTATCATCTTATTATTTCGATTGACGTTATGGAACACATCGCAGATGATACGGCAGTATTCCGGAATATCTTCGCTTCGCTCAAACCCGGCGGTATGCTGCTAATTTCCACGCCATCGGATAAGGGAGGCTCCGACGCAGATAACCGCCACAATTCGTTCATTGACGAGCATATACGCGATGGCTACAACGCGGATGAGATACGCAAAAAACTGAATGAGGCAGGTTTTTGCGAAGTAGATGTTCAATATACTTATGGACGTCCCGGACATATCTCGTGGCTTCTGTCCATCAAATATCCCATGCTGATGCTTGGCGTATCGAAAATCTTTTTTATCCTTTTACCCTTCTATTATTTAGTAACTTTCCCGTTTTGTCTGTTGCTCAACCGGTGGGATATTGGCGTACATCATGATTCGGGAACGGGATTGAAAGTGAAAGCGGGTAAGGTTTACAGCTCGGTAGAAAGATGATCCCGCAATGCACCTCTGCGCCGCAGGTATGCAATCTCTTCGTATCTGCGGGCTACTGCCGTTCAATTACGCACGTAACTTTTTCAGCGGGGGGTACAGCTGTCGTTGCGCTAAACCGCACGTTGTGCGTTCGGCATTTTCCGAAAGTGTTGTTTTTTTCGGCAAAAAATATTCTACTCAATTTATTGTTTTTTCTTCAATTTGATTTTTCAATTTTGCTACTAAAGAATATAATTCATTATTAGACATTTTACAATTTTTAAATTGCTTCTTCAGTTTTGTGTTTTCTGCTTTTAGATTTGAAAGAATTTCATTATAAACTAATTCCTTCTTAATTTCTTTTCTTTCTTCTTTAGATACTTTGTTGTCCAACTCTTGACATTCTTTAGTATGTTTTGTTTGAATAGATAAAATCTCTTTGTTAAAGGACTTTTTTTGATTTTTTATTTTAGTCTCAAGTTCTAAAATATAAGCATTTAACTTACCATTCTCTGTCGCAAGAATGCTTATATTTTTTCTTAACTCTTTGATGATTGCTGCATCAGGTACTTTAAAAAGGTCATATAATTCTACATCTTTCATTGCTCACGATATTGCTTTTTCATTTATATTGACTTTCTACTACTTTTCTTATCAGTTGTCTTACAACATTGTCGGGCTGTACTCTCTTTTCAAAAAGTACTGTCTTCTAGACAACGCTCTCGACGCTTGCATACAACAATCGGATTAGCGCAATGCCAGCCTGTAAAAACCCGATCGACATATCGTCGATACCACAATAATAAAATTTATTCCGGTTTATACCTGACGAATACTTCAATTGCCTGATATTCTGCCATTCCGAGTTTGTCGTACATTACGGCAGTGGCGTGGTTGCGTTCTTCGGCGCGTTGCCAGAACTCGCGCGGATCGGCGCCGGGGAATACTGGCCCGTTGTTTTGCGATGAGTGTTTGTAAATAGCCTTACGTTTAATCAAAACCTCTTCGGGGCTGAGCGGTACGGCCATATCTACCTGGTCGAGGTCCCATTCCTGCCATGCGCCGCGGTATAGCCACACGCGGCAATCTTTCATCCACGGTTCGTTCTTCAACTCGTGCAACGCGGCTAATATGGCATTAGTGCATACGCGGTGTGTGCCGTGCGGGTCGGAGAGGTCGCCGGCGGCATATACCTGGTGCGGTTTCACTTGTTGCAGTAAGTCGATGATCGTCTGCACATCGGCTTCGCTCAGTTCGCTTTTCTTTACGGTGCCGGTTTCGTAGAAAGGCATTTCCAAATAATGCACATGATCCTCCGGCACTCCCAGATAACGCGCTGCCGCCATGGCTTCGCTGCGCCGTATGGCGGTTTTGAGTTTGCGTACTTCGGAAAGATCGGGTTCGCCGGGTTTTTTGCCGACTAACTTTTTGGCTATTTTTTGATAAATATTTTTTGTATCGGCGCCTGCTAAAGCGAAGATTTTACTGAACTGATTGCCGAAATCGAGAAAACGTATCACATCATCGTCGAACACCGCTATATTGCCCGAAGTCTGATAGGCCACATGTACGTCATGTTTCTGCTGCACCAACCGCGCAAAGGTCCCGCCCATCGAAATCACGTCGTCATCGGGGTGCGGGCTGAAGATGATCACCTTCTTCGGGTACGGCGTGGCGCGTTCGGGTCGGGTCGTATCGTCGGCGTTGGGTTTGCCGCCCGGCCATCCCGAAATGGTGTGCTGCAGATCGTTGAACACATCAATATTGATTTTGCTTCCCGGCCCGTGCTGGGCAATGAGGTCGCTCATCCCATTGTCGTTATAATCGCGGTCGGTGAGCCTCAGTATTGGTTTTTCGGTTTTCTGGCACAGCCACACCACGGCTTTACGGATGAGGCGGTCGTTCCAGTTGCAAACGCCCACCAACCAAGGCGTCTTCATGCGCGTCAGTTCCGATGCGGCCGGCAGATCGAGCACGACCTTGGTGTTGGAGTGGTTTTGCAGGTACGATGTGGGCAGCGAGTCGGTTACCGGGCCTTCCACAGCGTTGCGAATCACACGCGCCTTGCCTTCGCCCCAGGCCATCAGTATCAACTTCTTTGCGGCAAGTATGGTGCCGATACCCATCGTGATGGCGCGGCGCGGCACGAACTCTTCGCCGAAGAAATCGCCGGCAGCGTCGATGCGGGTAATCGTATCAATGGTGATCAGGCGCGTAGGCGAGTTGATCATCGAACCCGGTTCGTTGCAGGCAATGTGTCCTGTGCGTCCGATGCCCAGTATTTGCAGGTCGATGCCGCCGAGCGACGATATTTTGCGGTCGTAGGCGGCGCAAAAACCGTCTATCAGTTCGGGCGCCAGCGAACCGTCGGGGAAATTGATATTTTCTTTCGGAATATCAACATGGTCTAACAGATGTTCCTTGATGAAGCGGTAATGGCTTTGCATCGCATCGGGCGACAGCGGATAAAATTCGTCCACTGTGAACGCATGTACGTTTCTGAAACTGGCGCCTTTTTCCCTGTGCAAGCGCACTAATTCGTCATACAACACAGAAGTGGTGGATCCGGAAGCCAGACTGAGCACAAACGGTTCGCCGCGCAACGCCTTCTTCTGTATCATTTCCACGATGTCGCGGGCAATTTCCACCACGGCGTCATCGGCGCTGGCATATATCTCAACCGGTATTTTTTCGTACCGGCGAATGGTTTCATACGAATTAACCCCTTCTTTCAGAACAGGCTCCATTTTCTGTTTATAACTGTATATTTTCATGGTTGATGAATTGATATAGAAATGACAAAATTACGATTTTTTTAATTACCTTGACTTTGCAACAAAAAAAAACTGCTTATCCACATAAAGCAAGTAAGAGTACGTCATTCCGCGCTTGACGCGGAATCCTCCAAGATAATCCTTTAATTTTCATGAGATTGCGGGTCAAGCCAGCAATGACGGATAGAATGAGACTTGCTTAATGTGGATAAGCAGTTAAAAAAATAGACGGTACTACGAATCTATTTTGAGCGCTACGGAGTATTTTCATCAGAATTTTTCTTTTTTTCTACAAATATGGCAATCATTACTCATTTTTGATTATTTTTGCATTAAATTTTTACATCAAACCATATGAAAACCATTATCACCACCGTCCGCAAGTTCGTTGGCCAACATCTTCTGCATCAACTGCTTACAATTACCCTGCTATTTATCGGTGTCAATGTATGGGCACAAAAAGTTTATGAGTTGTCGTCGCCCGACGGGAAACTAAAAGCAACCGTCAACATTGGCGAAAATATTACCTATTCGTTGACCCACGAATCAACCGGCGTATTGACTGCCTCGCCTGTATCCATGACGCTCGAATCAGGAGAAGTACTTGGCAAAACTCCCAAAGGTGTGAAGGTCAAACAATCGGGCGTAAATCGCACGGTTGCTTCTCCGTTCTACAAGAAAAGTATAGTCGTCGAAAATTATAACGAACTGGCTTTGACCTTTAACGGGAACTACGGGCTTATTTTCAGGGCATATAATAATGGATTAGCATACCGTTTCACCGCTGACCGGAAAGGTAACATGATCATAGCAGAAGAGGAATTTACCTTAAATTTCCCGAAGGATTATATGGCTTTCGCCGCTTATCCGGCATCTGAAGGGACATTAGAAAGCCAGATGTTTAACTCTTTCGAAGGCCCTTACGTCCACGAAGCGATCTCAAAACTCGACAATAAAAGACTAATTTATTTACCCATGCTTGTAGAATTGGATGGAGGTAAAAAACTTTGCATCACCGAAGCCGACCTTTACGGTTTTCCGGGAACCTGGTTTATTGGTGACGGCACTCAATCCCTGAAAGCGCTACATGCCAAATACCCGAAAAAAACCGAACCGCGAAACAATAGTTATTTCGTGTTAGAGCGCGAAAATTACATTGCAAATACTGTCGGAGCGCGCGCTTTCCCGTGGCGTCTGCTGATTGTTGCCGAAAACGATGCCGCCTTGCTGAACTGTGATATGGTGTACAGCGTTGCCGAACCATGCCGAATCGCAGACCCTTCGTGGATCAAACCGGGCAAGGCAATATGGGACTGGTGGCACGGTACAACCCTCACCGGAGTTGATTTCCGTTCGGGTATGAATACCGAAACGTTCAAATATTATGTGGATTTTGCCGCAAAATATGACCTCGAATATGTTCTGGTGGATGCAGGATGGGCTGTCGACCGCGATAATATCCTCGCCGGAGTGAGGCAAGGGCTGGATTTTGAAGAATTAGTGAGGTATGGTAACAGCAAAAACGTAGGTATTCTTGCATGGATGTCGTACAGGGCGTTTCATCACGATATGGATAATGTCTCGCGTCATTTCGCCAATCTGGGAATTAAAGGATTCAAAATTGATTTTCAGGATCGCGATGATCAGCAGATAGAGGATTATATCTATGCAGCAGCGGAAACATGCGCTAAATACAAACTGCTCATTGACTTTCACGGTATTCATAAACCTACGGGATTGCAGCGTACATGGCCTAATGTTATCAACTACGAAGGGGTCATGGGGTTGGAATGGGTGAAATTCGGCGACCAGCAAACGCTTGATTTGGTGACCAACGACGTAACCATACCTTTCATCCGTATGGTGGCCGGTCCTTTTGACTATACTCCCGGCGCGATGATCAACGCCAACAAACAGAATTTCAGGGTTATCAATTCGGAACCCATGAGCCAGGGAACCCGTTGCCGTCAATTGGCGACCTACATCGTGTTCGACGCTCCGCTTGCCATGATATCCGACAGACCTTCCAATTATGAGAAAGAACAGGAAAGTATCCGTTTTATGTCTAAAATACCGACTGTCTGGGAACAAGCCGTTCCATTGGAAAACAAAGTATCCGAATATGTGTCGGTTGCCCGCAAGAATGGTAGCGAATGGTATCTTGGCGGCATGACAGACTGGAACGAACGTGAATTGACGCTTGATCTTTCGTTTCTGGGCGACGGCAATTACAAAGCCGAACTCTTTACCGACGGGGTGAATGCAAACCGTATTGCTTCGGACTACAAAAAAGAAGTGATCAACATTCCCGCAAACCGGAGATTAACCGTTAAAATGGCACAGGGAGGCGGATTCGCTGCACGAATATATCAATAAAAATCAACAATAATTAATATAATTATCCACATGAAAACCATCATTACCATTATCCGCGCAGCCGTCGGCTGGCATTTCCTTTACGAAGGATGTATCAAACTGTTTGCCGAAAAGTGGTCGGCTGCATCGTATCTCGACAATACTTACGGATTCCTTTCCGGGTTGTATCATTGGCTGTCGGCATCGCCCGGGCGACTTGCCGTAGTTGATTTTCTCAATATTTGGGGACTGATCCTTATAGGATTGGCATTATTCATCGGTTTATTTGTTCGATGGGCATCCCTTTTCGGGGCTTTACTGCTCATGCTGTACTATTTTGCATATCCGCCCTTTGGTATCTCGTTGCTTGGCGGCGACGGCACAGTGTACATCATTAATGAACTGTTCATCGAATCGGCCATACTTGTTTTTTTCTTTTGTTACAAGGAAAAGGGATATGGTTTGGACGACGCGCTTCAGTTATTGCGAAAGAAAAAAGAACCTGCAACTGTTGCGGCTGATACGGATACAGGCGTCAACACTCGGCGTGAAATGCTGAAAGATCTGGCCGCCCTGCCTGTTTTGGGTTTATTTGGATGGGGTGCAAGCCGGAGCGCTAAATTATACGGCACAGATACCTTGTCAGGAGCAACCATACAGATTGATCAGGTGGCGCTGAGCGAACTGAAAGGCGAACTGCCCAAGGGAAAAGTTGGCAATCATGAATTGAGCCGGTTGATCATGGGAGGCAACCTGATTGGCGGATGGGCTCATGCACGCGACCTGATTTACGCCGAAAAACTGTTCAAGGCCTACAATACCGAAAAGAAAATCTTTGAAACCCTGATTTTGTGCGAACAAGCCGGCGTAAACTGTATCAACATCGGTTTCCCGACGATTGAAACTATGGTCAAATACAGGAAAATAACAGGCAGTAAGATGAAAATCATCACACAGGTAGGTATCAGAGAAGATGCTGACGATATTTACGGAGACGTTACCCACGCTATTGATAATGGTATAGATATCATACAATTACAGGGGAACTGGTGCGATTGGTTAGTACGCGACAGCAGGCTGGAAGTGATCGACGGACTGATGAGACGCATCCGCAGCAACGGTATTTTGGCCGGAATGGGCGCGCATACCATCGATTCTTTCATCATTTGCGAAGAAAACGGCATCATTCCCGATTATTACATGAAAACGATGCATCACGACAACTACTGGTCGGCGCATCCGCGCGAAAACCGCAAGCCGTTTGAGGTAGACGGGGCAAAAAGCAGAGACCACAACATGTTCCACGACAACTGTTTCTGTCCTTTCCCCGATCGCACCGTTGAGTTTGTCAACCGCACCAAAGTGCCGGTGATGGGCTTCAAAGTGCTTGCAGCAGGCGCCATCCGTCCCAGAGACGGCTTTAAGTGGGCATTTGAAAACGGAGCCGACTTCATCTGTGTGGGGATGTTCGATTTTCAGGTGGTAGACGACGTGAATATTTGTATCGACACATTGCAAAATCTCCAAAACAGGCAACGGGGATGGTATGCCTGATGAATGGTATCATGTTTCAAACAGCAGACTAATCCATTGAAACAAATTGTTATTTTTGCATCCGGTTCAGGGACAAATGCTCAGAAAATAATTGAGTATTTTTCCAATTCGGATTTAGCCAGGGTGGTCAAGATATTTTCCAATCGTTCGGATGCTTACGTGCTGCAACGAGCTTGCCGGATGAACATTCCTGCCGTTGTGTTCAACAAGGCCGACTTTTATGAAAACGATCTTATTTTTCATCAATTATTCGATCTTCAACCCGATTTAATCGTGCTTGCGGGTTTTCTGTGGAAAGTACCTGAAAAAATCGTACATGCTTTCCCTAAACGGATCATTAACATTCATCCTGCGCTTCTTCCCAAATATGGCGGAAAGGGAATGTATGGCGACCATGTACATCGCTCAGTTATTGAAAACCGCGAAAAAGAATCGGGTGTCACCATACATTATGTAAATGAAAATTATGACGAGGGTGCGTTTATTTTTCAAGCGCAGTGCGGAATAGATGTCAATGATACGCCCGAAACACTCGCAAAAAAAGTGCATGCCCTCGAATACGAATACTATGCAAAAACTATAGAAATGGTTTTGTTGCGGGTATAATTGATTTTTGTCTTTTCAGCAGACCCCGCACATTGCGCATACGAAATTCCAGATCACCCTGATGATCAGGAAATAATCTGCTGCTCGACATTATCGTTCAGCTTATAAACCTTTCTATGCTTGGACAATGGCTCTCCAACGATTTCTATTTTTTCAAGATCAGCCACGCCATAACCTGCCTGAGCGCAGTAATTCAGATAAGCCATCTTCGTAAAATCTACTCCCATTAATTCAACTGCAGTACGGTCGGTAGCAAGCCAATCTATTCCGGCTACGCATACGCGATGGTCAACCGGAGTTCCGTCATTTGGCCCGTTGCCTTCCATCCCCTCAAACCCGTCCACAATGGCAAGATCAGGATGCAATATTTGCGACAATACGAACAGATTGTAATTGATCCCTTTAAATCCGCTGCCATGAACAATCGGTTTATCATTCACCGTACCCGGCTTGCGCGAGGCGCTCCAGTTAAAACCGAGATCCTTAACAGGCGCTCCCAATACAATGTTTTTCAGCGACAAGGTGGCAATAACTCTGTCGTGTGTTTTCATCCGTGCAACAGATACCACATAAGAGTTTTTATCCAACAGCAAAGAAGAAAATCGCACCGGATGAGGTTTAAAATCTTTTTCATCAGCAACATATATCCTTTCAACCGGCTGACTGTCTAAATCAACTAATGTTACGGGATATTTTGCGGCGAGGCGGGTATAACCGTAGTTGTCAAATCCTTCCAAAGTTGGACCATTTGCAGCCGACTCGGCAATGATGATGTTTTGGGTAATGCCTATTGATTTTAAAAATTCCAATATCCCTTCCAGCGTATCCACATGAGTTGCAGCTAATTGCTTATGAATAATTACATTGTTCGGTTTTAGAATAACCCTGCGGTTACCGATTCCTCTTTTGATCTGTTCCGAAAATGGCTGTAAGGCACGAAAAACCAAATCTGCTCTGTGATCACCCGTAGTAAGAGCAACTTTCGAAGTCATTTGTCGGCTATTTGCCTGTGAAGCAAAAATTTTTGCGGGTTGAATGAAACTACATCCTACACCTCCGATAAGAGATGTTTTCAAAAAATCACGTCTGTTAACGCTCATAGATGACATAAATTAATTGATAAACAATATTTTAAAACAAAAAACAAATCGATCAAAACCTTGATGATTTGGGTGCAAGATAAGGGTTTTTCACCATTTTTCACAACAAAAATTGTTTTTCGTTTGAAAATTCGATAATTTTGTATTTCTTTGCACTTTATTTTTTATCAAACCATTTTATTCATTTAATACATAATTATATGTCAGATATTGCATCGAGAGTTAAAGCAATCATTGTCGACAAATTAGGCGTTGATGAGAACGAAGTTACGCCCGAAGCCAGTTTTACCAACGATTTGGGCGCAGATTCCCTTGACACGGTTGAGTTGATCATGGAATTTGAAAAGGAATTTGGTATCGGTATTCCTGATGATCAGGCTGAAAGCATTGCCACTGTTGGCGCTGCTATCAAATTTATCGAAGATAACGCTAAAAAGTAGGACTTTAGTTTATGCAATTAAAACGAGTTGTTGTAACCGGTCTCGGAGCGCTCACCCCGATTGGCAATACCGTTTCTGAATATTGGGACGGCCTTGTTCGCGGAGTAAGCGGTTCCGACTGGATTACGCGTTTTGATGCTTCAAAATTTAAAACACGTTTTGCTTGTGAAGTAAAAAAGTTCGATCCTTCGGCTCTTTTCGAAAGGAAAGAGATCAAAAAATACGATCTGTTCACGCAGTTTGCTTTAGCAGCGGCCACCGAAGCCATTGCTGATTCGGGGCTGAATCTGGAACAAACGGATTTGGAGCGGGTTGGCGTGATTTGGGCGTCGGGTATCGGGGGTATTTCTACTTTTGCCGAGGAGATGAAGAATTTTATCGCCGGCGACGGTACTCCCCGATTTAATCCGTTCTTTATCCCGAAAATGATTTCAGACATCGCCGCAGGGCAAATTTCCATCAAATTCGGACTGAAGGGCCCTAATTATGCGACTGTGTCAGCGTGCGCCTCATCGACAAATGCGATCATTGACGCATTCAATTACATCCGGTTGGGGAAGGCCAATGTATTCGTTGCCGGCGGTTCCGAAGCCTCCATCTGTGAAGCAGGCGTTGGCGGATTTACCTCCATGCAGGCTCTTTCGACCAACAACGACCGGTACAAAACGGCTTCGCGCCCTTTCGACAAGGATCGCGACGGTTTTGTGATTGGCGAAGGCGCGGGCGGATTGATCATCGAAGAATACGAACATGCCGTAACGAGAGGAGCCAAAATTTATGCCGAAGTTGTAGGAGGCGGTATGTCGGCTGACGCGTATCACCTTACGGCTTCGCATCCCGAAGGTGACGGCGCTTTCCGCGCCATGCGGGCTGCCATGGAAGATGCCGATATAGCTCCCGAAAGTATTGATTATATCAACGTTCACGGAACATCAACCCCGGTAGGCGATCCGTCGGAAGTGAAAGCCATCAAGCGATTGTTCGGCGAACATGCCTACAAACTCAACATCAGCGCTACCAAATCAATGACGGGACACCTTCTGGGCGCTGCCGGAGCTATCGAGGCTATTGCATCCATACTGGCGATGGAAAACGGTATTGTTCCTCCTACAATCAATCATTTTACCGATGATCCCGATTTGGACAACCGCTTAAATTTCACATTCAACAAGGCTCAGGAACGCCCGTTAAATTATGTATTGAGCAATACCTTCGGCTTTGGCGGACACAACACCTCGGTTATTTTTAAAAAAGCTAAAAAATAGCATACCGATATGATAGACAAACTAAAACTCCTTATAGGTAAAGATAAGGAGTTTTATATTTATTTGAAGAAACAGCTCAACATCAATCCGCATCATTTGAAACTGTATGAGTTGGCTTTTTTGCACCGGTCGGCGTCGCTTACCCTGCCCGACGGTAGTGTGGTGAATAATGAACGGCTTGAATTTCTTGGCGATGCGATTATTGATGCGGTCATTGCCGATTTTCTTTTTCGCAAATTTCCCAACGAACGTGAAGGTTTTTTAACCCGAATGCGGGCAAAAATAGTAAACCGCACACATCTTGACTCCATTGCAAACCAGATGGGGTTGGTACAAGCGGTAAAGGCTTATGCCACAAACAACGAAACAATGAAAAAACGTATTTGCGGCGAAGTCCTTGAGGCTTTGATGGGCGCCATGTATATTGACAAAGGGTACGACAAAACGCACAAGTACATCACCAGTCATATTTTGGAAAACTACATTGACCTGGAAAAACTGACACAAACCGAGACCGATTTCAAGAGCCGCCTCTTTGAATGGGGACAAAAACACAGAATGCTGGTAGAGTTTGAAATGATTGAAGAACGCAAGGGCAGGTCGAACGCCCCTCCGCATTTTTCGGTGCAGGTAACCATCTCAAAGGTACCCATCGCAAAAGGTTCCGGAAAATCGAAAAAGGAAGCCGAGCAAATGGCCGCGCAAAAAACGCTGGCGTTCATCTCAAACTCGTCCGACGATTTTTCGTCAGACGCATTGCTGCATTACCTCGAACGGATGAAGGAACGGAAGTAATTAACCATGGCTAAACGCAATGTAATCAAACTGGAAGCGCTGCCGATAAATTTTTCGGTCATCGGTATTTCGTCGCACGAAAACGATTATCGTCTTTCATGGAGTATTAACGAACAATTAGGGTATAAATTCACTCATGGCGATAGCCTTGTAACAGGCGCCGGAAATGAATTTACGCGCTTTATTCACGAGGACGACAACCAAAGGCTGATGCTCATATCCAACCGCTGCGACAACGGTTTCCTGTTCGAAAAATACAAAAATTTTGACTTTATCCTGAAGTTTGATGGTGAACTGAACGAAGCGGAACTATCCGCTTGGCTCCGCGAACTGCGAAAAGTGCCTCTGGTTTCGGCGGTGTTCCCAATACCGTTCAACAAACAGGTGTTGCAATTATTAGGGTAGTTTTCTTTTCATGATAATCTCAAAAAAACTCTGACCCATCTTATCTGGAAATCATTTTCACCGGAAAAATCTTTATAAAAAAAAGAGCGGTTCTCCCGAACGGCTCTTCTAAATTACTAACATTTACAACTACTAACTTATGAGAAAAACTACTGCTACTATGAAACAAAAATATAGGGGGCAAATACTATGCCAAACTTTTCTCAATAAGTTATTATTTTTTAATTTTTATTTCAACACGTCGCATATTGACGTCTTCTTCTTCATCTGTATCCGTTTCTTCGTCAGCAGCCAGAACGCTAAGTTGGTGCTGATTCACACCTTCATCCACCAACCTTCTGACGATATATTCGGCGCGCTGCATAGCCAGATTTTGCTGACGCGCTTCAAAACCTGCTTCCCGAAATCCTTCTATCTGGAACACCATGCCCTGATTTTCCATGATAACGGATGCGATACGCGGAATCAATGCCTGCGATAACTCAGTGGCTTCCATGCTGCCTCTCTTGAAATTCAACCATCCTGTAAACAAATCTCCGTCAATCGGTTGCATCTCCATACTGTATGACTTTTGTTCTTCGTTGAGAATGACGCTTTCTGTCAGGAAAGTTCCATCGGAAAATTTGATCCAGTATTCACGCTGATCCTCCTGCATGAACAGTTTGAACGATCCCGAGGCATCAGTGCGCAGGGTTTGTACTTCGCCGTCGTTGTTGTAACATATTATTCCCCGTTCGGATATGGGATTACCGGTAATTTTATGATAAAGTTGAATGGTGGCCGGCACAACGGTTGATTGCTGCAACTGGATGTCGTGCCGGGAATCTGCAAACTGATCTTCACTGGTGGCATATATATCGGTTAACGAAGGTTTGTAACCAAAAACCCGTGCATACATCATGGGCAATTCGTCCCGGCGCAGGAAGAAGGCGTAATATCCCGTACTGTCCGAAACGGTTTGCTGTACCCCTGTTCCATCGACCGATAGCGTTAATCTTACTTCGTTGAGGGGTTCGTCAGTAATGTTATCGGTAACATAGCCACTGAGATAATGGAATGAGGGCAAATCCTCGAAAAAGTACATGTCGTCGCTCATCGCTTCGTTGCGCGAGGAGGATAAAAGACCTGTCTGACCATCGAAAACCAGATTAAAATCGTCGCCCGGCGAGTTGAACGGACGAAGCAGATTCACCGGCGGCGAAAAGGTATTCCCGTTAATTACCGAACAAAAAATATCTAACCCTCCATAACCGGGGTGCCCGTCGGAAGCGAAGAACAACAGCGTATCGGCATATACAAACGGAAAATCTTCACGGCCAAAAGTATTGATAACGTTTCCGGCATTAACAGGCGACCCCCATTTGCCGTCGTCCGATCTGTCTATATACCAAATGTCGGTAAGTCCGACCCCATCGGGAAGATTGGTCGTGAAATACAAACGGTTGCCTCCGTTGGCTATGGCAGGACGCCCGCTTACCTGATCTTTTTTATTGGGCAGGATGACTTCGGGTTCTGTCCACTTGCCATTGGCGAACTTGCTGGTATATAAGCCACAGCGGTTATTATTCGGGTCGCACCAGGGAAAGTAGACACATCGTGCAATGCTGTCGTAGGTAAATAACTCGTCGCTCACATATTTCGGCAGGGTATTGTCGGCTATCTGCGGGTATATCAGCCTTTTGTTCTGCATACGCATCATCCATGTTTTTACGTACTGTAAGCCTGTTTGCGGGTCAATTCTTGCGCCATAGTCAGGTGCGGCAGACGAAGAGTAATACACCATATTGTTGGCATACAGCGATGCGCCAAACTCCCCGCCGGCAGTATTCACTTCTACAGCGGGACGAAACCTGACATGCGAATTGACACGGCTATGGATCATGGCAAACCGGCACGATTCAATATTTACCGATACCATGGGATGTCCGGGTTGCATTTGCAGACATCGCTCAAATGCAGTTATTGCCTCGGTGTAGTTGGCGGTTTGTTGTAAGGCCAGACCATACTGATGCCAGGTTTCCGCATCGGCAGCGCCGCTTTCAACTACCTGTTGCAACCAGTATAACGCTTTTTGCGGCTGGTTGATATTCAAATAGCAGATTCCTGTCTTTCGTCGGATTTCTAACGGATCGCCACCTTTCTCATCTGTCAGTTCCTTTTCAAAAGCCTGAGCGGCAGCGTAATATTGTTTGGTTTCGAACAATTTATCCGGTTTTGGTTTCAAAAAGGCCCCGAATAATTTGTCAAATTTCGTTTGTGCTTCAATCGGAGTAACGCTTATCAATATCAGCAGGAACAGTAGGGTGAATGGAGCATTGAAAAGGCTTTCAGCCTTTTGAGTTGTACCTCGACCAGAATATATTTTCGTTGACAATAACATTTCTTATCTTAAATCACTAAACACTATCACTTATCTCGTTCTGATTACTTCAACCGTTCCCTTGTGAACATCACCATCAGGTGAAGTAGCGAAATAGAAATACACGCCGGGTTGTACCACACTACCCTTGTATTTTCCATCCCAGCCATTATCGCCTTCATAGAGCAAAGTTCCCAAGCGATTAAATATCTGTACCTTATATTTTGACTCTATCCATGGCCATACTTGATTGAGATATCCATTTGGAGTAAATGCCGTTGGCAATTTTGTGGTGTGCAGTATTTCCAAATAATGTCCCGACTCACTAAGAATCTCATAATTGATAGTTGAACGATCTGGACCACCCACAATCCAAATGTCATATGTTCCAGGAGGATCCCATGATTTAGCGGCACTTTCAACTTTGAAAGGTGTTTGAAAAACGTTTTCATTTTCTTCATATACAAATCCCTCATAACGAATTTTAAATTCAGGATTGGATGTTCCCTGAAACCGTGTGGTATCTTTAGCCCAAACACGTAACGGGGCTTTTGTTATTTCTACAGGGATATAAATAGAAGGCGTAACACGAATAGTAACAGTGGTAGAACCGGTTTTTTTGATGGTTGCCATCAATACTTCATCTACCATATCAAGGTCGATAATGCTTGGGTCCCAAATTCTGACATCTGCCATCGTGAATTTAACGCCTGAAGTGACAGGTATTGGGAAAGGAGCACTTCCATAGGGTCTTATAGTTCTAAGTGGCGCGATTGTGAGCGTACCCGGAACATACCGTATTTCGTAACGGGGATCTTCGCCGCCTTCGATAAAAGTGATAGGCACTTGACCGGGAGGCGTATTTGCAGTTGCAGTGGTAACAGGCATGGGAGGTGGTTGGAATATCGTATCTGTATCGTCATTTTTGAATCCGGAATATTTAAATGTCAACTCGGGATTGGCACCACCCTGATACCGAAATTGATCATCCGCAGTTACAGTCAATATTGCCGGTTCAATTATTAACCTGCTATCAATTGTCTGAATATCGTATTTAGTATCATATCCTCCGGATAATCTGATGAAGAATCCGCGTGGAGGCGAGTCTATCCTTGCATTGCACGTTACTGAAGGAGCCGAAGCGATCTGGTAATTCATAATATCCTCGGGATCAAATCCTGTGTATCTGATGATAAACGGCGGATTATTATCACCGTAGTAGCGGTAAACAGTATCAACCGTTGCGGTGAGA
>Ga0082212_10001575_pt1 | contig 33643 bp, 38 predicted proteins | sample TergutNt197P3_FD_71548 | JGI IMG/M metagenome (GOLD analysis project Ga0082212, IMG submission 71548) | Neocapritermes taracua P3 segment gut microbial communities from Petit-Saut dam, French Guiana - Nt197 P3 | ecosystem: Host-associated > Arthropoda: Insects > Digestive system > Gut ... | reverse complement strand
TTGACCTTTTTCGCTGATTATCAAATAATTAGATGAAAAATCGTAAATTTTGTCATGTACTAAAAAACGAAATATTAAATATGAAATTTGATTTAATTATCGGAAACCCGCCGTATCAGTTAAGTGATGGTGGAGATAAAATTGAAGATACAAGAACAAGAGGAGATGCAATACCTCTATACCATAGTTGTATGCAAGTTGAGACAGTGTGTCGTCCAAACGGAGTTGCCGAAAGCCGAAAGTGGAGGCATAATAAGAAGAATTAACAGATAAAAATGTATTAGAGAATGGAAAATATTAAAAAACATTTTGAGCAAACAGAGAAGAAACTGCATTCTGAATATAAAGAAAAAGAAAACAGGATTCTTGATGATTTCCGACAAACTAAAAATGAAATTACGGAATTAGCCGTTAATGGTCAATTTTCGCCATTTGCCATTCTGGATTTTGAGAATCATTCGTTAGACGGTGTGAGTGAAACACAAAATTTACCCGAATTATTACGAATTGGCAAATTTAATCCTTGCAATGTACATAAGGAAAGTGAAGTGCCATTATTTGATGTGCCAATGTTACTTCCCTTTTCCGAAATAGGAATTTCATTTATTCTAAGTGATAACGACAAACGTGACATACATACATTATTTGAACTGATTGCTTTTCGATTAATGCTTTCATTGCCATTAAATCTATCAAAGTTCTATTTTGTGGATAACAACTTTGGGCGTGATTTCGCTTTAATGAACAAAATTGACAAGAAAATAGCTGGTAATAGCATTATTACCAACCAACAAGAAATGAACAAATTGATCACAGACTTAGAGCAAATTGTGGTTGATGCTTATAAAAAACATTTGACCACATTTGAAACATTGAAAGATTACAATAAGACCGCAGGCGAAATGAAAGAAGCATATCATTTTGTTTTTATTACTAATTTTCCTGTGGGTTTTACGGCTGACACAGCAGAAAAATTGTATAATCTTATAAATAACGGCAATGCGGCAAAAGCAGGCATTTATTTGTTTTTCAGTATTGATAAGAATTATAAGCCACCTTTCGGGATTGATATACGCCGATTTTCAAATAGCACAACTTGCATTTATCAAAATTCGGAAATTGACTATGAAATAGAGCGTTCCATTTTTTCAAGAGAATTTAATAACAAATTCAATATTACACTCGACAATTCACGACCCTCTAATATTGAGCATATTATTGACATAATCAATGGGAAGAAAGTCACAAACACTATTGTCTCTTTTGCCCAACAATACGAAACAAGATTAAAAGACAATAATTTCTGGAAAGGCTCAACGATAGACAATGTAAAAATCCCAATTGGATATGTCAATCCAAGACAAATTCAATATCTTGATTTTGGCAAAAAAACTAACGATTATTTTGGGTTGATTGGTGGACTTCCCGGAACAGGAAAAACGGTGTTATTACATAATATTGTTCTTTGGGGCGCAATGGAATATTCGCCTTTTGAGTTGAACTACTACCTGATAGATTGTAAAAATGGCACAGGTTTTAACGCTTATAGAGATTTGCCACACACCAAAATCTTATCTGTATCAAATGACCGAGAATTTGGCGCAAGTTCAATGACAACTTTGATTGACGAAATGTACAATAGAGCAAAACTTTTTAAGGAAGCAAGTGCAAAATATTCCAAACAAATAGAGAGTATTCATACTTACAGAAAAGAAACTGGCGAACAAATGCCACGAATTATAACCATTATCGACGAATTTCAGGTGCTTTTTGAAAAGAAGATAAAATCGCTCGCACAATTCGTGACGGGTTGAATAAAATTTTTACGGAGGGACGAGCTTTTGGCATTAGTGTTCTTCTTTGCAGTCAGGGAATTGGTCGTGTTGATGTACCGATAAAAAATATCACTTGGCGTCTATCATTTAGATTACTATCCGATATGGAATCGCAACGCATTTTAGGAAACGACCAAGCTTTACAACTCACAAAAATAGGTAATGCTTTGATAAACAATCATAATGGAGACAAATCGCACAATATTAATTTTCAAGTTGGTTTTGTTGAAGATATTTTCCCATTTATTGATGTCTTAAACAAAACATTTACAGAACGATATCCTGATGTTAGAATTGACCGATTTATTTCTGATGGCAACATTAATGGTCGAATTGAAAAAAACAATAATTTTAAAAATAACATTGTAAATAATTCATTTAAAGTAAATGACCGCTTTTGTGATGTTTATGTTGGGGAACCTGCATTTATTCGTAGCGAACACGCATTTGTCCGTATCCGCAAACAAACAGGCTCAAATATTATTCTTGTTGGTAACGACATAAAATCTGCAATAACTATTATTGGTTTAATCAACTATCAACTGGTCAAACAAAGCAGCGCACAAAGTAAATTTTATATTGTTGATTGTTTTAATATTGATAACGAATATAGCGAATGTTTCAATTTCGCAAAAAAATATTTTCCAAATCAACTTTCAATATTCAAATCAAAAAACATTGTCTCACTTATTGATGAAATTGATAAAGAGTTACAAAATCGAATTGATAAAGAAAAAGAGGGTGATCAGGTTGGTGGACGAATTATGGTTTCTATTGCTTACATGCAGAATTGTCGTGAACTAAAAAAAGACGGTTACAACGTTTCGCCTGTTACCAAAAAACTTGTTAGAATTATAAAAGAAGGTGCAGAATATGGAATACATACATTGTTGTATTCTCTCACTTATCAAGGCGTAACAGAAATTTTGGAAACAAGCGTATTAAATGAATTTGAAAACAGAATAGCATTAGACAGTGGCAAATCAATGGGTATTATTTCTGAACAAACAAGCACAAACATTAGCGAAAAAGGGTCTGCGCTATTGCAAGCCCCAGATGAATTTACCACCTACAATCCTGATTTAATCAGGGTTTATTCGCAATTTATTGTTTATGAAAATAATAACTCAGCAGATATAGATTTTATTAATAAACTTTTTAATATTTAATTTATGAACAATATAACAAATTTATATACTGACAAGGCAAATCATATTTACGACAGAGTTTCCGATTTGCATAAGTTGGCAAAAGAGAAAACAGACTTTTTTAGTGCATTCTCGAAATTTAGAGAATTTGTTACAGGAAATTCTGAAATAATTAATCAATTTCCAAGTGTTTCGGATGATATTTGTTTGTTTATAGATAAGCGATCTTTTGACATTAGAGATATTTCTTTGAAATTTGACCAAATCAAAAAAGTTAATGATATTATAAGTCAAGTTAAAACTAGAATCAACGATATCAAGCGCTTAGCCAATAAGTATCAAAAAGAAGTTTTTGAGTATGAAAAATTGATTGATGATTGCTTCCAAAGTATGAGATTTGGCACAATAGAAAATTACAAGATAAAATTAGAAAATACTAACAAAAGATTACAAGAATTATGTGGTAATTTCTCTATGACCAAACAAAAATTGGAAGATTTTCAAAAAGAAATTAAAATTAGCACCAAACTTTGGTCGGAAGATTCCAATAAAATTTGCAATCTTACAAGTGGACAAATCAGTGACTTGGCAAATAAGGATGCCGATTTACCTACACTTGAAAAAGAATATGAAAAAGGTATAAGCAAAAAAAGCAAAGATTTGGACGACTTGAAAAAGTTTATGGAAAGTGAGAATGAAGTAAATAATTTGTATAAGTCTGATTTTCAAGAATTAAAAAACAAGCAGAAATCACACAAAGAATATATATCCCTTGTAGAAAAAGTTAATCAAAAAATAGACGATGTTATTGCAGAAAGAAAACGAAAAGCCGAAGAAGAACGTCTTCGAAAGTTAAAAGCCGAAGAAGAGCGATTAAAAAGAGAGGAAGAAGAACGATTGCGTAAATTAAGAGAAGAAGAGGAGCGAAAAAGACAGGAACAAATAAGAAGAAATAAGAAAATTGCAAAAGTTGTAGGAATTATTATTGCTTGTTTATTAGGTTTATGGTTAATTATTGACGTTATTATTCCTTTTATCATCGCTCACTGGGGTTGGTTTTTATTGGCTGCAATCATTATCGGGTTTATTATATACAAAATCAATAAATGAAAGTAAGTGATTTATTTAATAGCAATGACTATCAGCGTGGTTTTATCGATGGGAAAAAAGCCGCTGAATTAAAGAATGACAAGAATTTTATCCGTTCGGGTATGTCATTAAAGTTTGCCGTTCACGGTTCACATGCCATTGACACCTACAATAAAGGATATAACGATGGGTATGAACAATTTTTAAAAAGTCAAATTTCACAAAAAGTAGAATTTGTTACACCTGCAAAAGAAGAAACAGTTGTAACCGAAAAATCAACGAGTTTTCAAAAATCAAGTTTTAATATTAATAATAAAAATTTTTCAAAAATGCAAAGTTTAGAAACACAATTAGAAGCACTTCACCAATTAAGAAGTTTTCTTAATGAGTTCAAAGAAGAACTGAGAGCCAAAATGCAAATTTACAATGAGAAAGTTAACAGTTTACGTGAAAATGCCCTTTCTCGTGAAATTGCAACAAACTACGACAGTAGTTACTGCGTTCCTAACAATCAAAAATTATGGCAATTGATTGAAATTATGGAACAGGCAGATATGAAGTATATTAACGAAAATATTGCAAAAACCGAAGAAGCGATTGAAACGGCACGACTAAATTACAACGGATAATTTATTGGCTTCCAATAGCATTAAAAAAGCGTAAAAAAAACCTGCATACAACTTGGGTTTGGCGCAAGCGGGGCAGTGGCTCGCCTGAAAGTTTGTGCGAATTTGGAAGTTTTGCGCCCGTCCGAGCGGCAGTGGAAGCCCCGCCTGCGCCAAGCCCTTGCTCGATTTGTACAGCAAGCAAAAAAATTAAACCCTCGATATTTAGTTATGATTATTCCTTCTCGTTGGTTTTCAGGAGGGAGAGGCTTAGATGAATTTAGAGAAGAAATGTTAGGAGATACAGGTATTAGAAAATTAATTGATTTTCCCATTTCCTCAGATTGTTTTCCGGGAGTTGAAATTAAAGGTGGTGTGTGTTATTTTCTTTGGGATAGAGATAACAAAGGAGATTGTTTAGTTACGACTTGTCGAAATAACAATAAATCTGAAATGGAAAGACCATTAAAAGAGAAAGGAAGTGATACGTTCATTCGATATAATGAGGCAATAAACATATTTAGAAAAGTTAAAAAACACAATGAAATTTCATTTGCCGAAGTAGTTAGTAATCAAAAGCCATTTGGATTTAGAACTTTTTATTCTGGGGGAAAAACACCTTTTGAAAATGCTGTTAAAATATTTGTAAATCAAGGCTATGGATATGTGAAAAGGTCAGAAATTATACAAAATTTAGAATGGGTAGATAAATGGAAAATTTATATTTCTATGGCTTATGGTGCTGGTGAAGATTTTCCCCATCAAATATTAAATAAACCAATTTTGGGTAAACCTAATAGTTGCTGTACAGAAACATATCTTATGATTGGAGCTTTTGATGATAAAACCACAACAGAAAATGTTTTAAGTTATATTACTACAAGGTTTTTTAGATTTTTAGTTTTATTGATAAAAAATACACAAGACGCACCTAAAAGTAACCATTCGGTAAACCCCATATGCCGATTTGCATAAATTTCGGATAAGTCACTAAAATTATTGGAATCTTCTCTTACTTATCTATTAAACATTCGGAGGTCTCTGAGAGATTTTCATTGTTTTTTGCTATTGTATCCTTCCATTGTTTGGGTAGAAGTTCGGCTAAATCTTTGGAATAATCCTCATCATAGCTGTGGATATTGTCTAATACATAGACGAGCCAGTCACGAAAGTTGACATCTATTGCTTTACAACAGCCAAGTAAGGAATAAATGACCGCTGCATCTTCGGCAGCGGAGTGATTTCCGCAAAAGAGATAATTTTTTCTGCCTAAAGCCACAGGCCGGATAGCATTCTCGGCAAGGTTATTATCTATACGGTACCTTCCATCTAAGTGATAGCGGGAAAGACGGTGGTAAATATTGTAGGTGTAACGCAATGCTTTTCCAATCCTGCCTTTGGGCAGTACGGCAGGATATTCCCTCAGTATCCACTTTTCAAAAGCGCACATAAGTGGATAGGAAAGTCTGGATCGCATTTTCGCCCGCTCTTCAAAAGAAAGGTTTTTATCATCGGCCATACGTTCCACCTCATAAAGCATTCCGATTTGTTCCAATGCATATTCCGCCCTTACCCTGTCTTCCTTCAATGCTTCCTCGAATTTGCGCCGGGCATGCGCCCAGCACCCTAAGGGCAAGACACCCTGCTTGTTTTCATAAATGGCATATACCTCATAGCCGTCTGTCTGCAGCGCGCCTTTATAGTCTTTCAGGAGTTCCAATATCACTTTTTGAGCCCTTGAACCCTTATCATAATGGAAGAAAACCATATCTTCCATTACCGAACGAACCATCCACAGATACCCTTTTACCGCCCGGTTCTTCTCGTTGTCAACTACCGGAATCGTGGTTTCATCTACCTGTATATAATCGGTAGAAAGTATCTCTTCCCTGAGCCTGTAATAAAGCGGGCGCAACAAATCGGCTGTTTCCTTGAACCAGTCATTGACCGTAGAAGGTGGTATACTCATCCCCAATTGCTTAAACATCTGTATCTGGCGGTAAAAAGGAAGATGATTTACATATTTGTTTATCATCAATTCCGCTAAAATAGAAGATCCTGCATAACTTTTGGCAAGGGGTAAAGCCGGCAGACAGGGACTCACTACCGGCTTCTCAACCGATGCCGATTTATCCTTTACGGCATATACATGACGAATAATACGGCGAACATAAAAACGGGCGTGGGTATGTTCCAGTATTTCGGTTATCTCAGGGGAAAGTTCTACCCATTCTCCTGAGTGGATGTCTATGTGCTCAGGGTAGACGTGTTCTTCACGCCGCTCCAAGTTCGCCGCCAAGGCCTGACGGGCGGGCTTGCTTTTATCCTTAACTGTAACCGTTTTTATTTTTACTGTATATTCCCTGATTTCTTCCCGAGCGGATTCTGTAAGTTCCTTTTCTTCAGGCAGCATTTCCAATCCTTCAAAATCTATTTTGCGTTGCGCCGGATCGGATGCGATATATTTCTCCGAGGATTTTCCCCACACTTTACGCTCAAGCCACTCCAATCGTTGCTTAAGGGTAGCGATTTCATCTTCTTTTTCCCTGATAATAGCCTCCTGTTTTTCAATCGTAGATTCAAGAGAGGATATGGCGGAACTGTCCCTGTGTTTTTTCAGTTCTTCCCTCAACCGGTAATTCTGGCGGTAAAAATCATCACGCTCCTGAAGAAGACTCAGCGCTAATTCCCTGTTTTTATCCCGTTGTGATTCCATCCGTTTTTATTCATGATTTCGGATGTAAAGATAGTGATATTCAATTAAATATGCAAGTTTTTTGCGACTTTTTTATGGCTTTTTCCACCTTTTTTTTCTGTACATTTTCCCCCTTGAAGAAGAATCAACTAATTGCATAAGCTCTTGCCAGGAAGTAACAAAACAGGAGGTTCCCTCATCGAATGACGGCAATTTGAAAGTACCTTCTTCCAATTTCATATGATAGATAACCAAACCGCCGCACTCCATATGAAGCAACTTGATACCGGTCAGGCTGCGGTTCAGGAAGATAAACACATCTCCGGACTGTATATCGCGGCCCATACTGTTGGTAACGATACCGCTGAGGGTATAAAATCCCTTTCGCATATCCGCAGGACAGGGATAAAGGTAATAACGCATCGTGTCATCTAAACTGAACATAGACTAACGATTTAATAATACTAAGGATTTGACCGAATCGTAATCAAATGAACCCGAAAACTTCAACCGCGTGCCGTTAGGGTAGATAATTTCAAAACTGCAATCACAATTTGAATTACAGGTAGACGGAAAACTGAAGACCGGATTGGCGGGTGGATTTTCTGTCGAAGCTAAACCTTGTTTGCCGGATTCAACCCTGATCGGGATAAAACTGAAACCGCCGGGAAAATTACGCTGTAACCGCTTTTTCCAATAATAGAACTTGGATTCATTGATACCTTCGTTCATACAAAACGAGCGGATCGTTAAGCCCGAGGATTGGTAACGGGAATAAATCTCTTTGAATTGACTCTCTGTTATCATTGCTAAAATATATTATCCTCCGCAAAGATAAGCAAAACCAAAATTCACGAAAAGACGCAGTTCACCGTATGGTTACAATTGATTTAGGAACAAATGTACTCTGTATTAAATTACAAGCCTCTTTGATTGTATTGCCTTGTGATATACTATCATCAACAATAAGTATATCTTTATCATTAATCAGTTCACTATATTTTCCAGAATTATTGCAAACCCTCATTGTGCGTTCAATTACTTTTCTCATGTCAGGATCTTGGATAAAATGATAAGTAAATTTACCACTACGCTTTGTATCCATCAAAAAGATATATTCTTTAAGTTGCCTTACTTCACACACAACTACGAAGTAGTTGAACTCCTATGGAGTTCCGGTAGTTGGGGGGAGTCTTTTTCCCCGAGTTGCGCCTTCGGCTTACTCGGGGTTATGCATATTTTACGCCTTTCGGCGTAAGATTGATAAAAAAATCACCCTTAATAGATATTCTTTTTCTCTAAATTATTCAGTATTTCATCCATAGTTTTAGCATTATCAAATGCCTTTCTATCTTCGGGAGTAAAACCATAGATTATTTGAGGTTTTTGCGTTTTACCTTCTGCAATAAGTCTATCTTGCTCTTTGAAATGTTGTTCCAAAATCTCATAATTTAATTCTTCTTCAATCATAATCAAATAATTCTACTCAATAAATATATTAATTCGGTTATAAACTTTTTTGGCTATTACTACTTTTTCATTTTCTTTGTTCTAATATTTCCCTCGTTTTATCTATCATTTCATGACCTAATTTTCGGAATTCTTCGACAGTCATCCATCCACTTTGTTGAGTTTCTTCACAAAGTACGGTTTTTACTTCTCCATTTTCAAGAATGACTTTGCTTTCAGTAATTTTTTCTTTGTTCATATATTTTCATATTTTACCATATTTTGCTTCTAATTCTTTAAGAACGACATCTAATGTTCGCCCTTCTTTTATAACTTTTTCTGCTTGAGGTGATAAACCATAAATGATTTGGGGTCTTTGCATTTTACCTTCTGCAATAAGTCTATCCTGTTTTACTTTATATTCATGTAAAATCTCATATGTTAATTTTTCTTTTTTCATAATCAAATAATTCTATTTTATAAATATCTAAAACCGGAACAAATATATAGAAAATAACTCTTATTTCAAAATTAATTGTGTTAAAAATATATAAATAAGTTGTTTTATATCAGATATTTTGTTGTCTTATTTATATATCTTTCAACGGTAGATAAAGGTAGAGTGATTTCTTGAATATTGTCGTTTTGGAAATCTTCTTCGGATTTACATACAGTATAGGTAAAGAATATTTCTGATTTTTTCTTAATAATGTCAATATCATCAAACCATATATGAGGAATAAAACCAAATAATTCTTCGATTTCATTATTGTTCAATTGCTCCAAATTAAAATTACTTAACATCACTTCAAGTTTTTCAAATTCTTCTGAGTACTTTTGAAATAGATTATCAGTAACTTTTCTTTGTTTCAAAGTCATTTCTGCAAAATCTATTAACCTTGCTTTATTCATCATTTTTTCAATCCCATTTTTCATTTTTCATAAAAATTTCAATCCCATAACAAAGTGCAGCACATTTTTCCTCATCATTTTCAGCCATCATGTCAAAACAGCATTTTATCATTTCCACATTAGATATGGAAGCAACATCCCACACGTCGTCTTCGATGTTGTATGACGGATTTATTTTACTCATTACTTTTTGAAAAGAGTCGTTAATATCAAATTCATTATTACCATCAGACACATATTCATCTTTTACCTTCCATCCAATATCATAAACAACAGTGCGATAGGTTAAACTGATACCGCAATATTCCATATACATTTCCGAAAGCAAATACATTATCCGTTTTTTGTCCATTTCGTACCCTTTTCTTTGATATGAATAGAAACTTTCCTTCTCTTCAAAAGAGCGTCTATCTATTTCTTTATGTAATAGTGGATGAAAACACCATGTGAAATAGGCTTCTCGTAATGATTTTTTTAATTCATCAGAAACAGAAAAGCGTGGCGAGAACACCTGAACAGGATAACTGTTATGGTCGTAAAGATAATTTGGGTCACCACTTTTTTTGTAATTCCAAACATTTTTTCCCGTTAACACAAGATAAATATCATCTGAATAATCCTGCCAATACATACAATCTGTGATGTCGCGATCCGGATTAAATTTAGCATAACTTTTTTTCCGTTCTTTCATTTCTTCAATGGTGTTTGGGGTTTGTACTACAATTCCTATATTTACTTTGTCTCCACATTTAACTTCTACAATATCACCTTTTTTAAAACTGATTTCTTCGGGTTCTCTCCCTATAAATGCACCTTTTCGTTGCATATCTTCACGAGTTGATTCCTTTATCTTGTACCAATCATCATTATTAGTTTCCGAAGTCAAGTTCTCAGCCCATAACGTTCCGTCAGGCAAATAAGAGCGACATGATTCTCTTGCTATTGGAGATGCCCATACAGCTGTAGTATCAAGATCCAATTTTATTTCTTCTATCCAAAAGCAATACAGCTTGTTATAAGGATATAATAACACTTCATCATTTTCTTTATCATAGTAAAGCAAATCGTTAATTGGCTCTTTTTTCTCATTAGCTCGATCGTATTTTTCTTCGACTTTCAATGGTCTAATATGGCGCCTAATGCCATTTTCAGCATTTTTAAGCGAAGTGTAAATGCCTATGTGTTCTTCCCATAACTCAAATTCAGGATATGAAGGCATTAAGTAAGAAAGATTATTTTTTGTTTCATCTGTTTCCGGGCTTATATGAAAGGCTCTGAGAACAAAAACGGTTTTTATATCTGACATATAATCTACCCCAAAATCCTTCAATACTGTCGAAATATTTAATAAAGTGTACTTATCGTAATATTCAATTATTTCCCCATTTTGGTTTATGTCAAACACTTCTCCATCTCGCTCCACTTTTGCAAAACTATCATCGTATATATTCCAAACTCTGTCATAATCCAATGGAGTTAAAAGCTCGCCTTTCTTATTGATAAGACCATATTTACCATCGATCGCTACTTCCGTAATCTGTTTGCTCCAAAACTCATCAACCTCATCATAAATAAATGGAACAATCACTTCATTATCAATGTTGATATAACCCCATTTGTCGTTTAAGCGAGCTGGAAATATGGTATCATACTCTTTGTGCATTAATTTGAGTTCATCATATATTACAGGAATTTTTTCATTTCCTACTCCATCAAAAATTCCCCATTTGTTATTCCTTTTCACTTCGATATAGTATGGAGTAATATAAATATAATCTTCTGCATTTTCTTTTTTACCAACAATTTTAGTTGCCCAATTGCAAAAGGCATTCTCATAAATTGGAGGAATGATTGAAATACCTGTTTCATTAACTATCCCCAGTGCGCCTATTGTACCATATTCGTTTAACCTAATGTGTTCAATCTCAAATCTATCAAACTCAACAGGTATAATTTCCTCCAGTTTTCGATTCAAAACTCCCCATTTGTTATTGATTTTTATTTGAAAGAACGAAGACTCCAAGAATGAAAAATCATCTACACGAAGATTAGAGGCTTTTTGTCCATTTGAATGTATAAATTGCCATTTGTCATTTTGTAATACACCTATTGCTCCGCTTATACATCCTTTTATGCCATCATATAATTGCGAATTTTTAGGTCTGTTTTTTTGATCAACTAATTGCCATTTGCCGTCTTTTTTTACTCCAAAAGTATTATACTGATTGGGAGCACAAACATCTTCATACTCAAGTGGAATAATGATTCTGTTTTTTAAATCAATAATTCCTGTTTTGCCTTGTAGTGTTATTTCTCGAAAAGAGCCTAAACCATCGCAAATTTTATCAAAAATCACAGACAAAATTATCTCTCCCTTCTCATTCAGTAAACCCCATTTGTCATTTTTGCGAACATAAATTGCGTAGTAACCCACTTCAACTTCATCATAAATAACTGGAACTATCTCTTCTTCATTTTTGTTAATAATACCATATTTATCATTAATTCTAACAAAGAATCCATCAATTGTTGAAATAACTAATCTCTCTATTTCATCGTATATGATGGAGAGTATTTCCTCATCATCTACTGAGCGCACCCCCCATTTACCATTAAGTTTTACTTGCACAATATCATAAGCCTGATACATTGTTTGTCCTTGAGTGAATATAATTCTTTTTTATCAAGTTCTTCGGCTGAAGGGTCTATATCATCATATATGGCAGGAATAAGGATTTCATTGGTTTCCTTATCTCGATAGCCCCATTTGTCATTTTCTGTATAAGCAATCAGTTCTTTCATATCTTGTTCATTTAAAATCATCGTTGTATTTAATATCATCTTATACCTGTTTTTAATTAAAATTTTCTATATCAATATGTTCTAAATAATTTCATCGCTTCATCCTGACAAATCATTGCTTCATCATAACGCTGCAGCTCTCCCAATCGTTGTGATTTCTGTATCCAATGATCGGGATTATCAGGATCAGCATCAATGGCTTGGTTGCAAGCCAAAAGTATTTCGTCTGTTTCCTCCGCTTGTGTGTAATCGTAGGCAGGTAACGATTTTCCTTCAAGTAAGAATTCTCTAAAAAGTTTCATTCCTTCGCTTGCTTTTGTTGGAATAACAGTAACTTTTCGATACCTTGGTTGTGGCTTTGTGTCTATAAGAAATATAGGCACATCATTTGCTGCTACATTGATTAGACTTGCTGCGGGTTGTACCTTTAGCGAAGTACCGACAATCAACAATATATCTGCTGAACGAATTATTTCAATGGCTTCATTCATAAGTGGAACCTGTTCTCCAAACCACACAACAAAAGGACGCAACTGTGAGCCATCGGGAGCTTTGTCGCCTAATTGAAATTTTTTATCGCCGATGTCTATAATCTGAGTTTTATCTTCATTGCAGGCTTTGGTAATTTCTCCATGTAGATGTAAAACGTTTTTACTCCCTGCTTTTTCGTGCAGGTTATCAATATTCTGTGTAATAATGCTTACATTGAAATGTTTTTCTAATTCAGCCAAAATTAGGTGTGCAGGATTGGGTTGAGCCTGTAGCATTTCTTTTTTTCGTTGATTGAAAAAATCAAGAACAAAGGCTTTATTATGTTGCCAAGCTTCAATGCTTGATATTTCCTCTGCATCATATTTTTCCCAAAGTCCGCCTTGTCCACGAAATGTGGCAATGCCGCTTTCTGCGCTGATGCCTGCGCCTGTGAGAACTACGAGGTGTTTCATTCTGTATTTTTATTGTTTTTTGAAGTAAGTAAATTTGTAAACTGTTCTGTAGTTATTTTCCTATTTCCAATTTTTACAACAGGCTCCACAAAATCATGTGTCCATGAAGTTTAATCAATATCATTTTTTTTAAGCCCAACTGCGTTAAGTATTATTTCTTCGGATAATGCTAAATATTCATATTTTCTCCGCCTTTCATTTTTGCATACATCTACAAGTTCCTCTATAGTGGCATGCGGTTTAGCCATTGGTTCAATGGGCGAATATTTTTTTCGAGTACGGATACTGAGTAATTGATCTAAAGAGCCGTTTGGGGGCGGTTCGCTCTTTTTTCCACACCGCGTACAAATGGCTTTTGTTACAACACAACCTGATAATGAACTTCCGCCGAAACGATATACTACCGATTTTCCTCCACAATTCGGACATTCAGCAGAAATAATCTTTTCTTTTTCCCAAATTTGCAGCAATGCATTCAATGTAATCCTGAAACCACCACCAATACTTGTTCCACCAAAATATTCCGGAGTAACAATACTGTAATATCGTGGTTCTTTTAGAATCATCTTTCTATTTTCCCAAAATAATGGAATATTTGAATAAAACAATTTGCTGTTTCTTTTCGCCTCAGCTTCTATATCTTTCTTAAACCAGTGATTGAAAAAGTCTTTACTAACTTTTACTACATTGTCAATCACTTCATAATTATTATCTGTAATAATTGATTCGTGAACTTGGGATTTGTATTTGTCGTTCATATCTGTAATTTGCAGATATTCACCTTCTTTGCCTGTTATCTTAATAGAACAATTTCTTTCTGTCATAATTATTTTTCTTTTGGTATTATCGAATAAACCTCTTTTGTTCCAGCCCAATATACCAATAAATCAATACGGCGGCGATTGCTTATATCTTTGGCACATTTCAAAAAACTGTACTTTTTAGTTGCATACCAAAGTCGTTTAGGTTTGAGTATTGTCATTGCAAAAGATTCTTCATTAAAAATAACACCATGATTATTGATATACGAACCTTTGAAATGATGTTCGAAACTCATTTTTCCCACATACGGATATTCTTTGTATAAATCAACTTGTGGAGTGCAAAAAAGACCTTTTGACGGAAAAACGATACAAGATACTGTGTCAAACTTTTGCAGATTATCTCTGCATTCTTTGAAATAACCTCCTTTCATAAAACAGTGTCCATCAGCTGCATTTTTCCCTTTGGGGTGGAAATGCTTTATTTTAGTTATCTCTTTCATTCAATCATTGATTTATCTTTCACATATCGTTCATATTTAGCGTCTTGTGCGACTGCAATCCTACACATTTCAGGCGTTTGATTTTTTACGAATAATAATTCATATTCATTTTGTTTTACTGCTTCTAAACAAACTTCGATTGTTTGACGGTCTATATTATTTCTGAGTGTACAACAATCAATAGCATCATAAATGTGTTGTAAAGACCTTCCAAGAGACCAAACCCTTCTTCCAGCATCAACAGAATATCCTCCTTTATATTCCAAGAGGTTCAGTCTTGGCTCCGCCAACGGATTTTTCAAGGCTTGTTCCAAGTCATCTATTTTCTTTAATAAGCTATTCATAATCAACTTACTGTATTATTTCAATTCAAAAACCTCTTTAATTTTATCTACACAGTCAAGTCTTTCCCACGTAAACAGTTCTACTTCAATCTTTTTTTCACCCTCATATTTTGAATAGAACCACTTTAAAACTTTTAGAGGCTGTTGTCCAAAATGACCCTGTAAAGCTGTTTCTGCATAAATAGGATTACGAAGTTTCAGACGTTCTTCGATGGCTTTAGGTCGCATATCAAAGATTTTATCAGCAATTATATGAGAAATTTCGCCGTCGGAAATTGCAATCTTACTCTTATTGCAAGTGCTGACAAAAAGACTTACAGGTTTCGCTATTCCTACAGCGTAAGCAACCTGAACGATTATTTCATCTGAGATGCCTGCTGCCACAAGGTTTTTGGCTATGTGTCGGGCTGCGTATGATGCCGAACGTTGAATCTTACTTGGGTCGCAACCACAAAAGGTGTTCATTTCGTTAATATACATATCTGCAATTATTTGACATCTTGTTAATTGTCGTGTAAGATCAGGAACAGTGGGCATAAAATTTTTTGTTTCATTGGTCGCATAACCAAATACCATTACTGATGAATCAGCTCCTTTATTAAGTGGATCGAATCGATCTAAATCATAACCAACTGAGGCAAGCTCTTGTATAATCGTTAGTATTCCACATAAATTCGGGTCGATTTCGCTGTTTTCAATCTGATATAAAGCTTCACGAAGAACATCAGGAACAGAGATACAAGCCTTTGACGTAAATTCGCCTGAAACTATTATCGAATTTTTTGCTGCCATAATAACAAAAGATGTTTTTGAATTTGGATCAAAAGCCAAATAATGATCAAGCAGACTATCTGCTATTACGGTACTAATATTTTTATTTGTATTCATTATTTTAGTTATTACTTTTTCATGTAATTAGAATTATTTATAAAAACTCCTCATAATTTTCATAGGGAACCCTTTCATAGACATATTCAAACATTTCTTCACTTTCAACTTCAACAACTTTGAGATGCCCATCCGGTAGAAATTCCATTTCAACTTTCTCGCCAAATAATTTTAGTCCTTCATCTGTAAATTGATAACTGCCCATATTAGATGTCATTTCACCGTCCGTTAACCAAAAAGCATTTGGACGACCATCATCATCAAATGTAAGAATTTCCTCCTCGCCAAAAGAAATGCTTTCTTCTTCGGGAACGGTATCATAGAGGAAACGCCAAGCAGTTTTTTTTAATATGCCATAATTTTTAATCGGCTGTTTTACAATAATTGCATCTTTCTTTTCTACTTCATGAATTTTACCATCTTCGCCAATAATGAATTTTCTATCGCTTTTTGGTGGTGCAATCTGTCCGGTCATCATACCCCAAAATTGCTGAGTAGGAAACTCTTTATTACCAAATTTAATGAATGTTTCTGCACCTTTAACTACAGAGATTTCCTCGCTTTCGCTTTCATTAGTTATATAGTCTTCACCCTTGCATATAGCAATAAGTTCTTGTATTGATGCAGGATTTGGATCAATCGGTTCGATTGGAAGGTATTTACCTCTCGCTCTTCTTAACTCGCCAAAACTACCATACTTGTTGTTAGTATCTATATGACTGCACTTTGTACAAATTGTTTTCTTTTCAAACAACGAACCGGATAAAGGACTTCCGCCAAAACGATATATAACCGCACTTCCGTCACATTTTGTACATTTTACAGTAAAAACTTTTTCATTTTCCCAAATATTCAACAATTCTCCCAATGTAACCTGTTCGCCACCTGTTGAGGCATACATTGAATCATAAAACGTTTTAGGGGCTTTTATACCGTATAGACGAGGATTATCCAATATTATCTCTCGTTTTTCAATAAAAAGAGGTATATTCGGATAAAACAAATTACATTGTTCTTTGTGTTTATTTTGAGCATCTGTATCCATATTGGAAAGTTTTTCTTCTCTTTTTAGATCACTATTTTCATTTGTTTGTTCTATTGCCATAACTTTATTACTTATATATTAAAATGTTGTGCAGGATCTCTATTCGGGATTGTTTTTGTAATATTTTAATTGCTTTTTCAATGTCGCTGTCAGTTAATCCTTCCCATAAATCAGTCATTACAAAATACGGTTTTTGTTCTTCCAACATTTCACCCATATCGTCCAAAATAACATATTGCCCTATGAAATTATTGTCTTTTATCCATTTGGCAATTTCAACGCCACGTTTCGCCTGATTGATTCTATCGGTTACACCAACAATTTTATCGCAAAATGGAAATACAATACCATTATTGTAATAATCCAAAGGGTCGGATAATTTTTCAATGGTGGTTTTAACATCATTGCTTCTCCACGTAGAACTGATTACCAAGTTACAACCGGTTATGTCAATTATTTTACCCAATAGTTTTAATTTATCAGGGTTTAATTTGAAACCGCTTTCGTAGTTCGTGATTACTCCGTCAAAATCAAGAAAAATTATCTTGTCAATCATTTTGCTAATCAATTATACTAAAAAAAATATAAGGTATTACACCACCGGATTATTGTAAGTATTCATTCGTTAATTAATTCATCAAGAGGTTCATCATTCAAAAGTTTCATTGCTGTTTCTACTTCTTCTTCACTCCAATAACGTTCAACTCCATAGCGTTTATCCTTCGGAAGTTCTATTCCGTATTCTTCTTTATACCACCATCTGTACCCCTCGTCTGTAACTATCATAGTAATTTTCTACTTATATTTTTTTACAATAATCTATGGTATAATACCCATTTTTAATTCTCTCATACCTATTCTGTTTTTGCGTTAAAGAGTCAAAAAAGTTCTCCTAAAAGATGAATTTCCTTTCTTCTCAATAACTCGTAATCAATTGGCGGTTCGCGATTTGCAATAAGCGCAATTTGGCATATTTTTAGAATTTTCCCCATACAATTAACCCCTATGAAACTGCCGATGGTATTAATTCTATTGCGTTCAATCATTGTCATTTGTTCCAATTCTTTTGTATTTGCGTATGGATTATTAAATTTAACAAACTTTTCAATGATGTCCCTGCTATCTTCCAATTCAATATTTTTAGCTCCCCAAAATGAAGCTGTTTCACTGTTCTGTCGGGTCGAATTTTCGATAATTACAGCATCGGCAGGAATTTCTGTAGATAAAAGTTTTCTAAACTCAGCATTCGTCAAACATTTTTGCCATACTACAAAGAACATCCATTGTACATTAAATTCTTCCCAATCGCTTCTTTTCTTACTCTCGTATTTTCTTCTGATTGTTTTTTTAGCAGCATAGCCATTTTCTTCATTTTGCAATTCTATTTGAATGGATTTGTGTTCTTCCGTATCGTTTGAGAACATTCCTGCAATATACGCCGATTCGGAATTGCTGAATGGACGATTGTAAATATTGAATGGGTATCCACTGCACATATTCCCCAACGATATTTTTATATCCTCTCTTTCATCATTGCCTTTGCGAAAAGTCCAACAGTTTAATTTCGTTGTGTCGTATATTTCTTCTCTAAATAAATCTATATCATTTAAATCATATTGTTTTGCTTTTTGTATTTCTAATGCTTTTTTATTTTTACTTTCAATCCGTTTGATTTCGCTTGCTTTCTTGGGTAATTCCATCACTTGCGGTTTAATTTTCTTTACCCAGTTCTCCAATTCTTTAAATGATAATATCCGTTTTATTTCCCCGCCAAATTCCAAATATCCTCTGACTTGTGAATTTAATGCCGAATAATTGCTGTTATCAGTTATCTCCCATACTTCGACCGATAAAGCATTTGCTAATTTGGCTAATGTATTGGGATGTAATGTTTGTTTCCCATTCAAGATGCGATTGATGGTAGCGTATGATAACCCGCTAAGTTCCGCTAACTGTGTTTGATTGATGTCTTTTTCAATCATTAATTCTTTTATTATTTCAAGTTCATTCATGAATATGATTTTAATATCACAAAAAATAAATTATTATGATACAAATGTACAAAAAATAATTCATATTTGAAAATAAAAAGTGTCCACGCTGTCCATTATTGGTTCTTTTTACAATTTTTTAGAAATAAAAAATCTTTTTTCTTTGTTTTTAATTTCTAATAATCAATTAGTTGTAAATTGTTTATAAAAAATAAATGAATAAAAGAAGAATTAATTATTCTGCTACTGGACGAATAGGTAAACCTTCTCGGTAGTAGCTTGAATTGCGAAGATAAGATAAAGATTCATTAATAGACAAAACGTAAATTAAGTTTTGTCTATTAATGCTCGTACTGCTCCAATAATCGCTTCTTTTATGGCCTTCTCCTATAGGTATAAGTCTACCATCTCCTTCAAACCGATGACCCATAATTGGCAAGAAAATAGAATTACCTGTAGTTATATCAGAAAATTTCATTCCTACTATGCCATTAAGGCTTATCCAATCTTTCCTCACCTTATCATTGTCACACAGTTTTTCAATTTCTGCATAAGTAGGCACACGCCAACCATTAGGGCTTGGGTCGTTGTTTTTTGCCCATTCTGTACCGGCAGCAGCAGTATCATCCCACGTTGTAGAGCCATTAGAAGCCACCATAGGATCAGTATTGCTCCATCCAATGCGTCTATTCCATTGATAAAACATTCCTGCATTTTCAGGATTGTCAACAAAAGTGCCAGGCATACCTACGTTACGAGTTGCCCAACGCACGCCATTTATAATTACGCCGATTTCGGAAGAGATGGGTGATGTAGAATGATTCGGTGATTGAATATCAATAGAAACAGATCCTGTTTCAAGGCTATTACTCAATTGCAAATCACTCATTTTAATCCACCCTTCTGTTACTTGCCCTTGTGTATTAGTAAATACAGTATATCCGAATCCATTCTGAATTTTAGTAATATTCACAACATCCCCTTCTGCTAAATATGCTTTTCTGATGGTATTTTCATTTGGTTCAAAATAGAAAAATGCTTTAGTACCAGCAAAATAGATTTCATCAATTATTTCAATTTCATCTAACTGCTGGTCTGAAATTTTAGTAAAACCTACTAGTGTATCTCGAAAGCCAATACTTATTTTAAACAATTGTTCCCCATTTAGATTTTCGCAGGATATCCATAAATCTAGATAATTGATAGTATATTTTCCATGTTGTGTGTTATTTATAATAAAATTACCATTTGCGTCAAATTCAATTGTAACTTTTTCATCGTTTATGTAACCTATCCATATCCCGACTATCCAATATTCATATTCCTCCAATTTTGCATCTCCCATATTTCCATAATATGGTTCAGTCTTTTCTGTATTTCTAACTATCGTTGGTTCTATTTTTAATACTTCATTTTCATATACTTGCACAGGCTTTTTTTGAAATAGTCCAATATCTGATACACTTACTCTTATTGCTATTGCAATTGTGAAAAAAATAACAATTGGCAATAATTTAATAATCCATTTGCTTGATTTCTGATTTGACTGATTCCAATCTTCTATTGGGGAAGGTTTTGGTTTTCGTTGTGGTTCTGGTCTTGGTTGTGGTTTCGGCCTTGGTTGTGGTTTCGGATCTGGTCTTGGATTTGGTACAGGTGATTTATTCCCACCACCCATTGCTTTTTGAAATGCTTCAAAAACGGCTTTGTCTTTTGTGTAATAATTATTACATAAACCTCTAAATTCCTGCAAGTTTTCTTTAAGATCGCTTGCAGGACGTTTGTTTTTATATACCGCTATTTCATTTAATAACTGCTTACATTTGTCGGGAGCAAAATCATTCTTTTTCCAAAAATCCCGTAAAGAGATGAACAACTTGTCTTCACCTTGAATTAGTTTACTTTTTTCCTTCTCAATTTCAACAATAAGCTTATTCCATTTAGCCACATTCTCAGTCAACATGGAAATAAGAACATTTTCCTCCATAATAATTCATTTATTGAACATTTGATTTTGACAATAAAGCAACCGATTTCGCAAGTTCATTTTTGTCTTTCACTCCTTTTATTTTCATTTCAAAATCAATAAAGTCTTTGCCGACTTCTCCATGCACATGAAGAATCCCCTCTGTGTCAATTTCAAAAACCACTTCTACAGGAGTGCCTTTAGGATAATTTTTAGATAATTTTAACTCGTGAGGTTTACCTTCTTCCATAGGAGTAGCCATATTTGGGGTAATAATTTTATCTCTTTTAGGGTCAGTCACATCCGATTCGTAGATTGGAAGCAAAACTCCTGACTGATTATCGTATATAGTATAAAAGGTTTCTGCTGCCCTGCAATTTCCATCAAGCAGAGAATTTGCAAAAATCATGTTTGATATCATATCTTTATTGTTATTTTCAGTATCAACGAATTCAAGGCCATACGTTTTACTCGTCACATTTAGTACTCTTGTACGATTTGTCAATCCAATACTTTGTGGTTTCTCATCACGAGTTCCGTCTGCATATTCTTCCATAGCGATTGCAAATGCTTCATTCATAGCAAAAATAGCAGCACCTTTAGCTACGCATTCATCAGGATCGGTAAGTTTCGCATCGCAACCAAGTTCTTTATCAACTCTTTCTTTTATTTGAGGCATTCTCGAAGAACCTCCAACCAATAAAATTTCATCAATCTTCGTAAATCCTTTTCCTTTAGCAATTTCCAAAACCTCTTTTGTTTTTTCAATTGTTTCATCCAATTTAAACTCTGTTAATTGGTTAAAGACGGATCGGGTTATTTCAATTCGGGAAGAATTTCCTTCAATTGTAACTACAGACTTTACCGTATCCTTTGCAGAAAGTCGTTTTTTTTGTTCTTCGGCTAAAAGTAAAAGTGTATTTTTTAAGCCTAAGTCAGAATCTAAAGTATAGGTAGTGCTATTTTCTTTGTTATATTGGCTCAAAAGATACTCAGCCAAAGCAATATCCCAATCAACACCACCAAGATGATGGTCTCCTCCTGTAGCAATAACTGTAATAGCCCCACCATTTACACGAATAATAGTAACGTCAAAAGTTCCACCGCCAAGATCGTAAACTAAAATTATTTTTTCTTCTTGGACTTTCATACCATAAGCAATAGCTGCAGCTGTTGGTTCGTTAATAATTGCCATCACATTCAGACCGGCTATTTCGCCTGCTTGTTTGGTACGCAAACGCTCTTTTGTTCCAAAATAAGCAGGACAAGTAATTACCACATCTTTAATTGGTTCAGGGAATTGCCCTGCATCGTTAGCATCCTTAACTATTTTTTTGAGAATATAAGCTGAAATATCTGTCGGGTCTAAACCATTTGGGAATTTTGTTGGTTTATTGTAGGTTTCGTCTGTACTGATACTTCGCTTTACGTAACTAACTGTTTTGTCAGGTTCGAGTTTCGATAGTTCTTTTGCCTCATCGCCAACAACAACATTGTTATCATCTCCAAAATATACAACTGAAGGTGTTGTGTTTTTCCCTTCAAAATTTTTCAACACAATGGCTTGATCGAATTTATCAACCTGTGAAACACACGAGTAAGTTGTCCCCAAATCTATTCCGAAAACTAATCTGCTATCATCCATATCTTTATACTTTTATTTATTATTACTTATTTTATATATGTTTACTTCTGCTTGTCGTAACAATCGTTCGCTCTCTGTATCTCGAAAACCACATTTCACACTCTTTGCAATTTTCCCATCTTTTGAAATATCATCTGTTTTGACTACTTTAATTATTTTGTGTTCACGCGGTGAAAATTCATCACCTTCATGTATTTCATAGGGAACTAAATTATAATCATCAAGAATATCAAGAAATCCCAATGAAATAATATTAAACTCTTTCAGCAATTTTGTAAAGAGTTCGCCCTGATATTCTGTCTCAGCTTTTTGACTATAAAAATCATATAGTTGAACAGTGCGGTCATATTCCCTAATAATAGCTTTTAATATAGGTTTAACAAATTCTTCACGAATCCCTGCTTTGTAGTTTTGTAGTTCTTCATGTAGTTCTTTATTAATTTTGTCTTTGTAACTAAAATCATTTATTGAATTTCCGATGCTTTTTAATAAAGATTGTGTATCAATATTTAGATTTTTAATCTCATCTTTCAATTCATTTATGATCACAGAACAATCGCTCTGTGCCTGCATCTGATTTATACTATTATCTTCTTTTTTCTCTTCATTGATATAAGTAACATTTTTTTCTTCGAGTTTATGAATTACCACCCAATCATTAAGCAATTCGGAATTGAGAAAATTCCTTTTGAAGTTCGGATTATCTTTAAATTTGTTTAAGATAGCATGAAGAAGGTTTGCATCACCCTCTATAATCATTATAGGATGTTGGATAGTTGAAAAAGGATTGGTTTGTTGATTTCCAAACAAAGCCTCAAAAACTTTATCTTTTTCCGATAACAGTATTTCAATTTTTTCCTGTACTACTTTAGCTTCTTGTGAAGCATTTAAGATGTCAATCTTATAAGTAAGTCTGTTTAAATCAATTTCGTTCATAATTATTTTATTTTACATTTGTTTTACTAAATTTATGCGTACTTGTAATTATATGCTTTCAAATGTGAGTAACTTACATATTCTTACGATACTATCTGCTTGTGATGCGAAAAGTAGCCAAATGGACAACCCTGATAAGATAACATAAGTCCAAATAGTCCATTTCCATGTATTTCTTGATGGTAAATTTGTTTTGTATATCCAATAAAGAAGGAAGAAAACACCAACACTAAATAGAATAGACCATATCCAAGCCCATAGAGAAGTTTCGATATAACTTGCAAGTAATGAGGACACTACTATACCTGGAGCAAATGCTATTAACAATGCAAGCCCTAAAAGAATAAGAATAAAAGCCCCTTCACTAGAATCATTGTCCTTTTCTATTCGATAACGATTTCCGTCTTTGTCATAAATGTACTTTGTCATAATTATTTAAAGCCCTTGTACATTCCCCAGCGCCAATGGAATAATTTAAAAATAGAAAGTGTGGCACTGAAAACTTAATTGAGAAAAGCAGGCTCTGACAAAGCCATAGAGTTCAAAAAGCAACAGCCCCACACTCATATAACAAATATGAAAGGGAATTGATGCTAATTCTCACTCTTTTTGATACGTTGTAACCAAACTAATTACTACATATCGGACTGTCAGATCGCTTTTCGAGAATTAAGCAAACACTCTCGGTGTTCAACTAAAATGTATTTTGTCTGTAAAGACAGTGCAAATATACAAAATTTATCAAAACACAACTGCTTTCCCTTGAAGAACTGTTGCTATTATTCTTATTTTTATGCAAATATCGGATTTTTCTTGGATATACATTCAAAAAATATGTCCATACTGTCCATTATCTGAAAAATTTTTCGTATCTTTGCTTTCCTTTGGACATTGTGGACACATTTTCATTTGCAGTAAAAAAATAAATATCCATTTTTGCAGAAAAATATATGAATAAATTAACTCCTTTTGTAATTCAAAAGATTGAAGAAAAACTTACCTGTCGCATCAACGACAAAGGTGCGTGTGCTGAATTGCGCCGCTCGCTTCATAATTCAGAGTCGGAAGATGGACTTTTTTCGCTAAATACCATTAAGCGCTGGTTTGGAGTGATTGAAAAACAAGTAGAACCACAACAAAATGGTTTAGAATCTATTGCTCAATATTTGGGTTATCCTTCGTGGACGGCATTAACGCAAGAAACCGACTACAACCAACAAAAAGAAAAAACAGAAGAAGATTATATCAATGAAATTCTTTCTGATTATAACAGTTTAGTACAGAGTATTAACGATTATCAATTTAAAAAAAATATTACAAAGGATCGCTCAGAAATGATTCAATGTGAAAATAAATTGAAGGAACTGAAATACAGGCAACAAGCCATAAAAAACGCTATTGTTAAACTCTCTGATTTACTAACTGACCCTACGTCATATCAAATTGATGCAGAAAGTATAGAATCGCTTTTTGAAGGCAAGCATTATGAAGAGGCAAACAATCTACTGAATACTGATAAACTGAAAGAAGAACAAGCGATTTTACTTCGCGCTCTGAAACAGAAATTTTCAGACAAAACAGAAATTCAAAAACAATTAAAGAAAAATGCTTATTGTTTTTATATCAAAGCTGAAATATGTAAGGCTTGGTATAATTGGGATGAAGCAGAAGAATATTATTTACTGTCATTAAATTCACAACAGAATTTTAATACGATGTTTGAATTGGGACTGCTATATGCAGAACAGAAAAAAGACAATGAAAAATCGTTAAAAATGTTTCACGAGATACTTGATCACATAGGTGAAATACTGTCGCAAAAATCTTCAAACTTTTTCGATGAACCTAAATATCATGTGTCCCTTTTGATCAGTACTTTATTTAATGTAGGCAAGATTGATTTTATTCAAAAACGTTTTGAGGAAGGATTTGAAAGAATGGATTTAGTTCTTGAGATATGTAACATGATTAAAAATCCAGCTTCGCAAAAAGATATGCAATTGGAAATCGGTAATGTTTACAATGAACAGGGAAATGCCTATTCTGCTCAAAAAGATCACGATAAAGCAGAACTGTTTCTTAAAAAAGCCCTTGAAATATATAAACCTGTAAGTGAATTCGATTATTTGGGAACAGTTATCAATTTGGCTTATGTCTATACAGATAAAGGTGATTTTGAATCGGCGGAAAGAGAATTGAATCAATCGCTTGAACACTTCAACTCGATGTTCAACAAAGATGATTCTGTTGAAAAACAGCAAGAATACCTCTTGAGAATTGCCAAATGTTATTTTGCTTTGGGCTTTGTAAATCACGCAAAGAATGATTTACAAGAAAGTCTCCTTTCGTATAAAAGGGCATTGAGTACTTATGAGAAAATGAATGAAGCGGTTTCAAGCATTACAACAAAACTCGAAATTTCAAAAACTTACGCTTATATAAGGAATTTATATACTCTTTTGAATATGCCTGAAAAAGCAAGGGAATATAACGAAAAACTCAGCGTGTTAATGATGGAAGATGAAGAGGTATTTAATTACTTGTATGATAATGATCCAACCTTTAAAGAGACAGTAATTAAAGAATTAGAATCTAAAAATCTGATTTAATAGGATCAGCCGTAAAATCCTGTTTTTGTCTGAGTCAAATTAATTTATCATTTCAAAAAAACTGCTTTATGTGGATTTCTCTTGGAAGATGTGGGGTTGCGAAAAAAAAGAGTTTAGAGTATAGAGTGTAGAGAAAAAATAGTCTTATGTCTATTGTCTAATAGTCTTGTGTCTTTACATATTGTGTAAAGTACAATAAGTATTATTAACTAAGAATTAAGAGTTAACGGGTGAATCACTAATCATTAATGATTAATTTCAGTAATAACCTAATTTCTACCTAATTCACCAACTAAACAACCGCAGTAGCTCGGGGCGTGGACAACTCTCATAGACACACAACTACGAAGTAGTTGAACTCCTATGGAGTTCCGGTAGTTTTGGGGAGTCTTTTTCCCCGAGTTGCGCCTTCGGCTTACTCGGGGTTATGCATATTTTACGCCTTTCGGCGTAAGATTGATAAAAAAATCACCCTTAATAGATATTCATTATGTGCTTGCCCATCATTTATATTAAGCCAATTCTTTTCTAAAAACAGGGTTTTACGGATGATCCTGGATCCTAAGTAGTTCGTGCTGGGCGAACCAAAAAAACGAATCACTTTTCAGCGATTCGTTTTTTTGCTTGGTTGCGGAGGAAGGACTCGAACCTACGACCTTTGGGTTATGAGCCCAACGAGCTACCACTGCTCCACTCCGCGATTTGAGGCTGCAAAGGTAGGCCTTATTTTCTTAAAAACCAAATTTATTTCAATCTTTTTGCATATTTTTTGGTCGTTCCTGCTTTTTATCTTACTTTTGTACCGAATTAGTAATTGGTTACAAGTTACAAGTTACAGGTTACGAGTTACAATTCATAATTAATCATTAATCATTAATTACATGGCTATAGCAGTAGCAAAAACCCGCGATAAGTTGATTGATGTCGCTCGTCAGCTGTTCGCCCGCATTGGGGTGGACAATACGACTATGAACGATATTGCTGCGGCGTCCGAAAAAGGAAGACGCACGCTATATACCTATTTTAATAATAAAAAAGAAATATACGATGCCGTCATTGCATCGGAATTGGATATACTTCACAGTTCTCTCGAAACTGTTGCCCACAAAAACCTGCCCGCTGACGAAAAAATAATAGAATTTGTCCTCATTCGCCTGGATTCAATCAAAGATGTAGTATTCCGAAACGGAACTCTGCGGGCTGATTTTTTTAGAGATATTTGGCGGGTTGAAAATGTCAGAAAATCGTTCGACTTGAAGGAAATTACCTGTATTCAAGGGATGTTGGAAGACGGAATCCGGCAAGGTATTTTTGAAATTTCCGACACAAAAACTACGGCTATTGTCCTGCATCATGCGTTTAAAGGCTTGGAAGTTCCTTATATACGGGGAATAATGCCCGGCTTTACTTCTTCCAATAAAAGTCAGGCAAGTGCTGTGATTAATCTGTTGTTTAACGGAATAAAAAAGAAATAAATGAAACGAGCATGCAAAAGATTTTACATCCAAGGAAATGATTTTGCGAGTTCCATACGACCATAATGAAAAAAATAAAATAAGAACGTATGAAATTGTTAGAAGGAAAAACAGCGATTGTAACCGGGGCTGCCCGCGGTATTGGAAAAGCAGTAGCCGTCCGTTTTGCACAGGAAGGCTGCAACATCGCTTTCACCGACTTGGTTATTGACGAAAATGCTTTGGCAACGGAAGCGGAAATCGCCTCTTATGGCGTCAAAGTAAAAGGATACGCCTCCAATGCTGCACAATTTGAAGATACGCATACGGTAGTAAATGCCATATTGAACGATTTCGGGAAGATAGATATTTTGGTCAATAATGCGGGAATTACCCGCGACGGCTTGATGTTGCGTATGTCGGAACAGCAATGGGACATGGTCATCAACGTAAACTTGAAATCGGCTTTTAACTTTATTCATGCTTTGACGCCGGCGATGATGAAACAAAAGTCCGGCAGCATCATCAATATGAGTTCGGTAGTCGGCGTTCACGGAAATGCCGGTCAAGCGAACTATTCGGCTTCCAAAGCAGGTATGATTGGTTTGGCAAAATCAATTGCACGGGAATTGGGGTCTCGCGGAATTAGGGCAAATGCCATTGCTCCCGGATTTATCATTACGGAAATGACACATCAACTTTCGGAAGAAGTGCGTGAAGAATGGGCGAAACAGATTCCCCTGAAACGCGGTGGAACGCCGGAAGATGTCGCCAACGCCGCTTTATTCCTTGCCTCCGATTTGTCGTCCTATGTTACCGGTCAGGTGATTCAAGTGGACGGTGGAATGAACACCTGAAAATGACTGTTCTCTACGAAGATAATCATCTGATTGTCGTTAATAAAACCTGCTCGGAAATTGTACAGGGCGACAAAACAGGCGATACGCCGCTTTCGGAAATCGTCAAACAATGGCTGAAAGAAAAATACAACAAGCCCGGTAATGTTTTCACCGGAGTGATTCATCGTTTAGACCGTCCTGTTTCCGGGGCAGTAGTTTTTGCCAAGACCGACAAAGCGTTGGGACGAATGAATGCCCTGTTCCGCGAAGGAGAAGTGAAGAAAACCTATTGGGCGATTGTAAAAAATCGACCGCCGCAGACCGAAGGCGAATTGGTGCATTATCTTGTTCGCAATGAAAAGCAAAACAAATCCTATGCTAACGACAACGAAAAACAAGGCGCTCAAAAAGCCGTCCTCTCGTATCGACTAATCGCTCAATCGGAAAGATATTTTTTGTTGGAAATCGATTTAAAAACAGGTCGTCATCACCAAATACGCTGTCAGTTGGCTAAGATGGGCTGTCCGGTCAAAGGTGATTTGAAATACGGATTCGACCGTTCCAACAACGATGGCGGAATCAGCCTGCATGCCCGCGAAATCAGTTTCATTCACCCCGTATCCAAAGAGCCAATCACAATCACCGCCCCCGTACCCGACGACAAACTTTGGAAACAGTTTGTATTGTACTAATAATCAATAGTATATATATTATTTATCTTTGTAAATTATGATTATCTGTGTTAACTGCGCACTTTTTAATTTAAAAAATTGCATTTATTTATCAATTTCTTAACAATTTCATGTATTTTTGCAAAAAATATTATTAACTAAATTTTAAATTAAAATTATTTATCTTTATGAAAAAAACATGCTTTTTTCGGATCGCATTCGTGTCTGTTTCCCTGTTGTTGATGACCATTTTGTCCGGCTGTTCTTCGTCTGAGTACAAGAAATTTGCCGGAGATGAATCCAAGCAAGTCGTTTCTATCTTACAGAAAAACGGCTGTTTGGACTGCCATTCTGCTGCTGCCGCATTGCCGTTTTATGGCAAATTTCCGGTTATTGGCTCACAAGTGAAAGCGGATATTGTAGAAGGTACAAGATACATTGATTTCACATCATTGATCAATGCGCTTAAGAATGGAACGCCGGTCAGTGAAGTAGATGTTGCTAAATTGGAAAGTACCGCGCTATTGGGAAGTATGCCGCCAAAAAAATACTACATGATGCCTATGCATTGGGGTAAGAATTTGAACAGCGACGAGAAAAAAGTATTGATCGACTGGGCTAAAAATGTCCGTAAAGCGCATTTCACTTCGCCAACTGTTGCCGAAGAATTTGCTAATGAACAGGTTCAACCGCTGCCGGCTTCTCTTCCAACCAATGCTGAAAAAGTCGCTTTGGGATTTGCCCTGTATCATGATACCCGTTTATCGGGCGATAATACCATTTCCTGTGCTACCTGTCACGATTTGGCGAGGGGAGGGGTAGATCGCTTGCAGTTTTCCGAAGGTATTCGCGGACAGTTTGGCGGCGTTAATGCACCTACCGTTTATAATTCCGCGCTCAATTTCCTCCAATTCTGGGATGGACGTGCTGCCGACTTGCAGGAACAGGCTGCGGGACCTCCTTTGAATCCGGTTGAAATGGGAAGCGCTTCGTTTGATGATATATGTGCGATTATTTCCTACGACAAAGTATTTACCGAAGCATTCACGAAAGTATATCCCGATGGTTTATCGGAAGCCAACATTACGGACGCCATTGCCGAGTTCGAAAAAACATTGCTCACGCCCAGCCGTTTGGATCACTATCTGCGGGGTGACAAAAATGCGCTTACTGCGGAAGAAATCGCAGGTTATGAAGTTTTCAAGAAGAATAAATGTGCGACTTGCCACGTAGGAATGAATATCGGGGGACAGTCGTTTGAATTTTTCGGTGTGAAAGCCAACTATTTCGATTTCAGAGGAACCGGATTGACCGATGGAGACAATGGCCGCTATGCTGTTACCGGTAATGAAGCCGACCGTTTCAAATTCAAAACGCCTACTTTGCGTAATGTATTATTAACGTATCCTTATATGCACGACGGTACGGTTGAAACGATTGAAGAAGCCGTTAAGATAATGGGCGAATATCAGGGAGGGAAAAAACTGTCAGACAAAGAAACCGCTCAAATTGTGACTTTCCTGAAAACGCTTACCGGCGAATACAATGGGAAGTTTTTGGAATAAAATATAAATAAAAGGATTATGGCAAGCATAACATTGAAGTATAATGTACGTAATTCAAAAGCAAAAAACTTGTTGAATTATGTTATATCAACAGGCTTACTGATACCCGGTATCGAAAAGAATTCGGGTTTGGAAAAAGCAGTTGAAGATTTCGAAAAAGGGCGTATATATCATTCTGTCAGAAAATCAAAAGTATGACAATTGATGAGTTCTTTAAAGCGTTAGACAGGATTGATGATGCTAAATACGACTTGGATTACACACATTCTTTTAAGAAAAGTGTGAAGGTATGCAGTAAATCTAATTTTGATTTGAATTTGCTTTTAGTAGCGATAACTTTTCTTGTTCAAAACGGATATTTGGAGGAAATCTATTATCCACACCCGTTAAAGGGTTTTCCTCACAAAAAAAACAGAAAAGTTATGGAATGCCATATATCGCCTGATTGGTTGTTAGTATGGGTGCAAAATGAGTATGAATTAACATTGGTATTATTCGACACAGGCACTCACTCTGATTTGTTCAATTCTAGGCAATTGCGGAAAAGGAAAATATGACGAAAAATTAAAAATATCATGAGAAGAAAATTAAAAATGGGGATGGTTGGAGGAGGAAGCGATGCCTTTATCGGGGCAATTCACAGATTGGCTGCACTTATGGATAATCAGTGCGAATTGGTCTGCGGATGTTTCAGTATCAATCCTGAGATTTCGCTATCGTCGGGACGATCTTACTTTTTGTCCGACAACCGTATTTACGAAACCTATCGGGAAATGTTCGAAAAAGAAGCGTTGCTGCCTGCCGATCAACGAATGGATTTCGTTACTATTGTGACTCCGAATTTTTGGCATTTTGAGCCGGCAATGATGGCGCTCGAACGCGGATTCCACGTAGTGTTGGATAAGCCAATGACATTCAGCCTCGAACAGGCTTATCAACTGAAATCCAAAGTGGAAGAAACCGGTTTGACGCTGGCTCTGACACACACCTACAGCGGTTATCCTGCTGTGAAAGATGCTAAAAATCGTATCGCTCGCGGCGACATCGGACAGGTGCGTAAAGTGTATGTGGAATATCCTCAGGGATGGCTCCATAAACGTATCGAACTTGAAGGAGGAAACAATGCCGGATGGCGTACCGATCCACAACGCTCGGGCAAAGCAGGATCAATGGGGGATATAGGTACCCATGCATGGCATTTGGCTGAATATATCACCGGTCTGAAAGTAACCGAACTTTGTGCCGACCTGAAAGCGTTTGCTCCGGGGCGCCCCATCGACGATGATGGAGCGGCGTTGCTGCGATATGAAAACGGAGCAACCGGTGTACTGATGGCTACGCAAATTGCAGCGGGAGAAGCCAATCCGTTGAAAATAAGAATATATGGAGAGGAAGGAGGCATCGAATGGCGCCAAATGGATCCCAATATATTGTGGTTGAAATGGGGCGGCAGCCGTCCTACAGAAATGATTGATGTTGGCAGTAATGCCCAAATGACTCCAGATGCAATCTACAATACACGTACTCCGGCAGGGCACCCCGAAGGATACTTGGAAGCTTTCGCCAATATTTATCGCAATTTTGCCAATACGGTACAGGCGAAGATATCCGGTGAACAACCCGATCCGCGTTGGGCAGACTTTCCCAACGTGAACGACGGTGTGCGCGGTATGCAATTCATCGAAACCATCGTAACTGCCGGCTATGACGACAGCCGCAAATGGGTTCAATGGATCGAATAATAATTTTTAACTCTTAATTCTTAATTCATAATTAATTATGTCCCGACCTGTTACATTATACACAATTCAATGGGGAGATCTTTCCCTGAAAGAAGTTTGCGAAAAAGCCAAAAGTTTTGGCTACGATGGTTTGGAATTAGGTATGCCGGCTCACGTAGACGCCCGTCGAACCGATCTTGCGTATTACGACGGAATAAAGGCTTTGTTGGCGCAATATGATTTGAAACTGTTCGCCATTTCAAACCACTTGGTGGGTCAGGCTGTTTGCGATAGAATAGATGAACGGCATCACAACATACTGCCTGATTATATTTGGGGCGACGGCGATCCGGAAGGCGTCCGTCAGCGTGCGGCGGAAGAGATGATCCGAACGGGAAAGGCAGCAAAAATGCTTGGACTTGATACGGTTGTCGGATTCACCGGCAGCCCGATATGGCATCTGCTGTACTCTTTTCCTCCCGTAACCGATCAAATGATCGACGAAGGATATGCCGAATTTGCCCGAAGATTTATTCCCATTTTAGACGAATATAAGCGAATGGGCGTGAAATTTGCCCTTGAAGTACATCCGACTGAAATTGCTTTTGATACGTATTCGGCGGGAAGGGCATTGAAAGCGCTTGATTATCATCCGGCTTTCGGCTTTAACTACGATCCGAGCCATTTTGCCTATCAAGGAGTGGATTACGTCGATTTCATCTACAAATTCGCAGACCGGATTTTTCACGTACACATGAAAGATGTGTATTGGAACGATAGTCCGGGAGAAGTAGGCGTATTCGGCGGCCATACTACATTCGGAGATCACCGCAGATATTGGAACTTCAGAAGTCTCGGAAGAGGTAAAGTGAAATTTGAAGAAATTATCCGCGCATTAAATTCGATAGGATACAATGGCCCCTTATCGGTAGAATGGGAAGACAGTGCAATGGACAGAGAGCAAGGTGCATCAGAATCCTGCCGGTTTGTGAAATCGATTGATTTCAAACCGTCCGCCATCGCTTTCGACGCCAGCTTTTAAAACTAAAAACTAAGAACTAAAAACTAAGAGTTTTAATCAAAATAACTCTTAGTTCTTAACACTTAACTGATAACTTTCAATAGTTTGTTTACAAAAATGTGTCAATAGTTCGTTTACATCTAAGACACAACTATGTGTCATCAGTTCGTTTACAAACGAAAAAAGTTCTTTGAACAATCGTACA
>Ga0082212_10001574_pt1 | contig 33646 bp, 37 predicted proteins | sample TergutNt197P3_FD_71548 | JGI IMG/M metagenome (GOLD analysis project Ga0082212, IMG submission 71548) | Neocapritermes taracua P3 segment gut microbial communities from Petit-Saut dam, French Guiana - Nt197 P3 | ecosystem: Host-associated > Arthropoda: Insects > Digestive system > Gut ... | reverse complement strand
TCAAGAGAATATACAAGAAGCATATAACTTGCTTAAAAATGAGGGGTGCAAAAATGTTTATTTATTTGGCTCAATGATAACTGGCAGAATTTACGATCATTCTGATATAGATATTGGAATAAAGGGACTTCCCCCGGAAAGATTTTTTAGGGTATATTCAAAATTATTATTTAACTTTGATATTGAATTTGATTTGGTCGATTTTGATTTCAGCAGAGATTTCTTTACTTTGCTTGAAAGTTTAGATGAGGTGGTAGAAATTGGATAATAAATTAAAGAAAAAAATCGAAAGTGAAATATGCAAAATGAATAATCATTTTTCTGCCAATGAACCTTTGTTAAGGTTATTTAAACTAGGAGAACCAGATTTGATTGAAAAAGCTGCCGCAGGTGCGTTTTTACAATCGTTTTATACCGGAATAGAACGTACTGTTTTGTTAATATTCAAGGATATTGGCGAAAATATCCCTGATAGTTCTCATTGGCATAAAAGTTTACTTGAAAGAGCCTTTGAATCGACAGAAAAAAGAGCAGCATTATTTAACAATGAGCATAAGGACCAATTGAAAGATTATTTGGCATTTAGGCACTTTATCAAAGGTGCATATGAATATGAAATTGATATTGAACGATTAAAACCGTTAATTAGCGGAGTAGAAGAACTATGGAAAGCATTGGAAAAGGATATAAATAAATTTATCGAAAATTAGCACCAAAACACCCGGACACCCTGCCGCCTACCCATCCTTTAAAAAGAGCGTTGGCGAGTACAAGTCGTACATTTTGCCTTCTACCATAATTTCATTGGCAACGCGCAGGCGGCGGGAAAGATCGCGGGCAAGGTTCATCAGGATCAGGGAAAACGATTTTATGTCGGTTTTGTAAATTTTTCTGAGCGAAATATTTGATATGGAAATAACGGTTACATCGTTCACCGCCTTGATGGTTGCGGCGCAGGGCATGACATCCAGCACTTCCATCTCGCCGAAGGTGTGCCCCTCGGCCAAATCATAGATAACCTTGCCGCCCTTGATAATGGAGACCCTGCCGTCAAGAATAAACAGAATTTTGTGGTTGGGGTTTCCTTCGACAAAGATTATTTCACCGGGTTTGTAGGATTCCTGAACCAAAAGGGGGATTATTTTTTCGAGTTGGTCTTCCGTAATACCGCCGAACAGCGAGTATTTCAGCAGGGTTTTGGCTTCGATCATGGTATTTCCCCCTTACACGTTAAACTTGAAAAACATTACATCGCCGTCCTGGACGACATACTCCCTGCCTTCGATGCGGTATTTGCCCGCTTCCTTGATCTTTGCTTCGCTGCCGTAGCGGACAATGTCGTCAAATGTGTATACTTCCGCCTTGATAAAACCTTTTTCAAAATCGGTATGTATGGCCCGTGCCGCTTTGGGCGCGGGATCGCCGGCATGGATTGTCCATGCGCGGCATTCGTCTTCGCCGGCGGTAAAAAAGGTGCGCAGTCCCAAAAGGCCGTAGGCTTCGTGGATTAGGGAGGAAAGCGCCGGCTCTTTAAGACCCAGCTCTTCAAGAAACGCCTGTTTTTCCGCCGGATCTTCGATTGCGCATAACTCTGCTTCGAACTTGCCGCAGATCACCACTGCGGGGCAGCCTTCCGCCGCTGCCTGCTTTTTTACGGCGTCAACATAGGCGGTGCTTTTGCCGCCTGTTACCGCCTTCATGCCTTCTTCGTCCGCGTTGCACACATAAATCTGGGGCTTTGCCGTGATGAAATGGCAGTCGTATATTGCCGCCTTTTCCTCGTCGCTTAACGGAACCGATCGTATCGGTCTGCCGTTTTCCAGCGCGGGGCCTATTTTGTCCAGAATTCCCAGCACGGTTTCGGCGGCTTTCTGCTCGGTTTTTACCTGTACCTTGAGCGCCCGCTCAGCCCGCTCCCTGCGTTTGGCGAGGGTTTCCAGGTCGGCCAGCGCCAGCTCAATGTTGATGGTTTCGATGTCCGAAGCGGGATCGATGCGGTCGCTTACATGAACAATATCGGGGTCGTCAAAACAGCGGACTATGTGGGCAATGACCCCAACCTCCCGAATATGGGAAAGGAACTGGTTGCCCAGCCCTTCGCCTTTGGAAGAACCTTTTTTGAGTCCGGAAATGTCGACAAATTCAACGGTGGCGGCAATGGTTTTTTTGGGTTGAAAAATTTCGCTGAGCTTTGCAAGGCGGGCATCGGGCAGATCCACGATTCCAATATTGGGAACAATGGTGCTGAAAGGATAATTTGCCGCCTCTGCCGGAGTGGAACTTAGGGCTGAAAAAATCGTGGATTTGCCGACATTGGGCAGACCCACGATACCGCAGTTTAACGCCATGCCGTATTATTGCAGATATGTATTCCAAAAGCAAGCAATGCGGGAAATTGATATACATTTCTGAGCTTGTTCATAAAGCAAAATGTCGTTTTGCCGCCTGTATTGGGTGGAGGCACCTGTGTCAGATTTACCTGCAAAGATTGATGATCCCCTGGGCGGCGCGGTCAGCCGTCTGTTTGGGCTTTCGTACCTGTTTCCCTACCAGCGGCTGGTGGTGGCGAATATACTCGAAGCGGCACAGGCGGCGGGGCTTTCGCTGCATTGGCCTGGGACACAGGCTGCCGCACCGGATGCGGCCGCAGAAACGGCAGGTGCGGCGGCGGAAAGTATGACACCGGAAGAAGATTTCGCCGATGCGGGGGAAATCTCGGACCGGCCATGCCTGGGGCGGCAGATTGTGATTCTTCCCACCGGCGCGGGAAAATCCCTGTGCTTTCAGCTGCCGGCGATGATCATCGAGGGGGCGACGCTGGTCATCTACCCGATCCTGTCGCTCATGGCCGACCAGAAGCGGCGGCTTGAAGAAAGAGGTTTTTCGCCGGTGGTGCTGCGCGGCGGTCAGACCAAAGAGGAGCGTGACGAAATCAAAAGAAAACTGGAATCCGGCGAGAGCAAATGTATCATCGCCAATCCGGAAGTCCTGCTGACGCCGCAGGTTATGACCATGTTTGAAAAGATACCCATTGTTCACATTGTCATCGACGAGGCGCACTGTGTCAGCGAATGGGGGGAAAGTTTCAGGCCGGCCTATCTTGAGATAAACACAATTATCGCCGCCGTCGGCGCGCCTCTGGTTACGGCATTTACCGCGACTGCCAGCGCACCGGTTTTGGAAAAAATCAAACAATATATTTTCGGCGATATGGAGGCGAACCGGATAGTGGGTAACCCCGACCGTCCCAATATTTTCTATTCGGCGAAGGGCTGCATAAACAGGGACATGGCGGTGCGCGACCTGTTGATCCAGAACAGCCGTCCGGCGATTGTGTTCTGCTCCTCGCGATCCGGCACGGAAAAACTTGCCCGCTGCCTCAGAGTTAGCCTGGGGGAAATGGGCATGGACTGGCACAGCGAGATTCGTTTTTACCATGCCGGCCTGAGCCGGGAAGAAAAGGCCGGTGTGGAACAGTGGTTCATGGAAAACAGCCGCGCGGTGTTATGCGCTACGTGCGCCTACGGCATGGGTGTGGACAAGGCCGATGTCCGCACGGTGATACACCGGGACTGCGCCCCCTCGGTGGAGGCGTATCTGCAGGAGGCGGGCAGGGCAGGACGCGACGGCGCACAGTCAACGGCAATCCTGTTGTGGGGGCCGGATGACGATGCCGTCCTTCGCCGCGCCAAAACACCGGCGGATAGGGAGCGTCTTGCCGGTCTTCTTGCCTATGCCCGCGGCACGGACAAATGCCGCAGGCAGGCGCTTGTGCAGATGCTCAACTACGACGCGAACGGCGAAAGCCCCCCGTCTTTGTGCTGCGATGTTTGCGAAGGGCAGGCTGCCTCAAAAGACGCCGCCCTGCGGGAACAGGCGAGTATCATCGATTTTTTTCGCAGGAACAAAAGGCGCTATACCATAGACGAGGCCGCCTCGGTTTTGGCGCAGGCAGAATTCTGGTCGGAACCGGAGGCGAAACAGGCAGTCGATTTTCTGGTAAAAACCGGCGCCCTGAAAAAGAACACAAGCGTCTTCTGGAAGGGCGCGCTGTCCTGTTACTGAAAGGCGTAGCCTATGCCAATGAACAGCATATTTTCGTCCTTCGGCGCCTTGGTGCCTTCTTTGGTGTCAAAAGCATCAAGGATAAAATTGTGCTGGTATGCAACCTGTAGATACAAGCCCGGAACCGCCGCTGTGGTAAACTGCAAACCCGCCTGCATTGGAAGACAGATGAACCCAAGGAACGGCTCTTGCTCATTATAGTCTAACGAATATTCTTCTTTTTCGACTTTGGTTAATACCTGAAAACCAAAGCCAAGATTTCCGAACGGGGTAAACGCGACCGGACCGGCCTTGATGGGGATATAAAACCCGAAAAATGCGTTCCCCAGGAAAAAATTTTCGGCGAAATTACCCCGAATGCCATATCCCACATACCAGCTTCGTAAGATCAATTCCAGGCTAAAACCGATATCGCGGCCGCCGTCGAGGAAGAGGACTGCGCCTGCCCCGATCTGCAGGAAGGGATCGGCATGCAAACGCGAATCGGTTTCTCGTTGTTCGGCTCTTTTCTTGACAAGGGCCTTGTCGCCGGCGGCAAAATCCGAAAATGTTTTGATCCGCCAGATGCCGTACTCGTTGGTCCATTGTGATTCCATGGTTTTGCCGTTAACGTTAAAGCTCACCGTGTAGTTATTGTCGTCTACAGCGACAACGGAATCTTTGGCAACATTTATTTTTCCGCTCCTTGGGCGCAGCGCGTTTTCGATAGTCCATCCTACGGCGCAGGCCATTCCGTCGACCGGTGAATTGACAAACGCCTGCACAATATCGTTCTGCACGGTACGGGGTGCCTTGTCGATCATGTCCGAAAGGGCGTATTCGGCGTTTTCGGCGGTGCAGGCATTTGAAAGATACGTTGCGATATGCGCAAAGACTGCCTTGTCCGCGCCGAGGCCTTCGATAAATGAATCTATTCTGGTGTTAAGCCCTTCCAGGTCTGTTTCGGTTCTTGCCTTAAGACTCGAATCAAGAAAGGACTGCACCCTGTTCATGGGGATGGAATAGTTTGCCGCCTGCCGGAAGCGCGCGCTCAGGGTATTTATCCCCGCTACGGCAAAACCGGTGGGTACGCCCTGGGTCTGTACCAAAAGCGGGCCGCCTGAATTTCCCGGATCAACCTGGGCGGTATGCTGGATAAACGGGCCGAAAAATTTACCGGGGTTGTCCTGATCGGGCAGCCGTACCGACGCATTGGAGATCATGCCGCGCCCCAGCTGCCAGATCATGGAGGTTCCCAGGCCGGGGAAGCCGGCGGAGTATACGTCGTCCCCTTCCTGCACCGCGCGGCTTAGAAACGCAAGCCCCTGACGAAACGGATTCTGTCCGCCGGCAAAAGCCAGAAGCGCGATGTCCATATCTTCGTCCGCGGCAATAATGGTTAGCTCGGAAAATTTTGATTGTTCGCCGTCAGTTTTCTCGAATGTCACTGACAGCGTGTTTGCCTGGGATATTACATGGTAGTTGGTAATGACATAGTTCTTGCCGTCGGGCGCTACATACACAAACCCCGTTCCCGAATCCCCTTTCAGGAAATAGTCGATGCTTTTCGCGGCGGCGGTGTAGCCCCGCCTTTGCAGGTTATCCTGGAATTTTTCCATATAGGAAACAATATCCGGGTGGAAGTTTTGGCTTATCATGCCGACATAATCCCTGATTGCGGAAGTCTGGCTGTATCCGGAAAAAGCGGCGGCACACGCCAATATCAAACAAAAAATTATTCTTTTATTCATAAGAAAATATACATACAATATAATAATTTGTCAATAATATGATCTTGTTGAAGAAAGACGGACATGACATAATGCACTCGTACATACACTAAGGAGGATGCCATGCAAAATTTTGAATACTGTGTGCGGACAAAAGTAATTTTCGGAAAGGACAGCGAAAGCGCCGCGGGGGGCGAAGCTGCCCAATATGCGAAGCGGATATTGCTGCACCATTCGGGCGGTCATGCGGTTAAGTCCGGCCTGATAGACCGCATCAAGGGCAGCCTGAAGAACGCCGGAGTTGAATGGGTGGAGTTGGACGGTGTTCAACCCAATCCGCGCCTGTCCCTGGTGTATAAAGGCATTGATATTGTCAAAGATGAAAAGCTGGAATTTATTCTCGGCGTCGGCGGCGGTTCGGCGATTGATTCCGCCAAGGCAATTGCACTGGGCGCGGCAAACGACGGCGATGTATGGGACTTTTTTGAGCGAACGAGAACGCCCTCCCGGTCAATGCCGGTCGGCGCGGTGGTAACGATTCCCGCGGCGGGCAGCGAAATGAGCAACAGCTGCGTTATCACCAACGAGGAGGGTCCCTGGAAGCGCGGCGTTAACACCGAACTTAATCGTCCGGCGGTAGCGTTTCTCAATCCAGAGCTGACCTATTCCCTGCCGCCGTATCAAACCGCCTGCGGCATCTGCGACATGATGGCGCATATCATGGAGCGCTACTTTACCAGGGAACCAAATGTGGAATTAACCGACGAGATGTGCGAAGGCTCGTTACGCGCAATTATCCGCAGCGGGCGCCGTATTTTTGCCGGCGGCGAAAGAGACTACAATGCCCGCGCCGAGATAATGTGGGCGGGAACCATTGCACACAACAATATTTTGGGCGTCGGCCGCGTAGGCGACTGGGCAAGCCACGCTATTTCCCACGAAGTTTCCGCCCTGTTCGATACCGCACACGGCGCGGCTCTTTCGATAATTTTCCCCGCGTGGATGAAATACAATATAAAAGAAGATACCGCCAGATTTGCCCGTTTTGCTTCCAAGGTGTGGGGCGTGGACGGCGCTTATTACGACCTTGAACAGGCTGCCCAGGAAGGGATTTTCCGCATGAAGAATTTTTTCCGCTCCATCGGCCTTCCGGTGAGTTTTGCCGATGCGAAGATCGACACTTCCCGTGCCGGTGAGATGGCGCAGCGTGCCGTTAGGTTGGGTCCACTCGGCAATTTCCGCAAACTCGGCGAAAAAGACATCGAAGCGATCTACCGCATCGCAGCGGAGTAACACGCCGGTCAGGCTGCCTTTGCAAACCCCGCTGCTTTGTTGTAGTATCGACATATAGTGCCGGCGTGATGGAATGGTAGACATTGAGGACTTAAAATCCTCTCCCTGCAAAGGGGTATGAGTTCAAATCTCATCGCCGGTAAAAAACTCAAGACGGGAGGCCGACTTTAGTCGGCCGTGAGCGCGCCGGCAAAAAACTCAAGACGAGATGCAAATCAGCCGATAAACAAAAAAAGTGCTCTCTTTTCCTGGAGGTAACAATGTACCGGCACCGGTTCATAAAATTTTGTCTTGCGGTCTGTTTCGCCATGTTAACAATCGGCTGGGATACCACTATTTCCATGTCAACCGGTAAAACAGACCTGAGAGCCGTGGCCGTTAACGAAGGAATATGCCTTGTTTTTGACAATATCCCGCCGGAAACAACCTGGATATTCATTCATTTTACCGCTCCGGGCGAAAGGGATTCCGCAGACGGAATGCGCGGTATTATCGGAGTATATACGGACATAAGGGGAAGCGCTCTTGAACAGCTGAAAAAAACAGGCAGAATAGTCTGTCCATTTGTCCAGGCCGGGCGTTCATATAACGCAGGGGTTTACTTTCAGAGAGGGGACAGAATTGACGATTCGGAATGGGTATACGTACGATGTATTGCGGACAGGGGTATATGTTTTAACAATGAAATTGATCTCAGCCTGAATGCAGCGCAGACGGGCGTGACGCTGTCCGGTGAACCTGAATTTTCAGCGGAAGTACATTTTGCCCCGAATAAATACAGTTACTCAGCTACAATAAAAACAGCCGAAGACTGGTCGGTAGGTATTGGAGACAATAAATCAGCCGGAGGATTGACCTGGGATTTTGAACCTGGATTGAGCAATGAATTAAGGCTGGGCGATTATCTGGAAAGCGGCAGTTATTCTGCTTATGTTACCGCCTTTTGTAATCTCATCTACGGCAGTTTATCATGGAGCGTTGAAATCGCCAAAAGCAGGGAATTTATCTTTTCCCTGTGAAATGTGAGTTTCTTGCAGGAATTCGCCCAAAACCATATTCCCCCCCGCTGCCGGATACCGGAATACCCCCGGACGTATTGTTTTTTGCGGCTTCTGCGTATACAATAATACCATGACTCCCGAGATCATTGATTTTAAGTCAATCATCGAACTGGATTCGGAACTAAACAAGATTCAGGATCTTGATCTTCTCCTTGAGCGGATTCTTTTTGAAGCCCGCAAGGTGGTTTACGCCGATGCGGGTTCGATATATGTAAAACAGGCAGTCGAGGAAGACGGGAAGTCCGTAGAAAAACTTTTAATCAAGTACGCCCAAAACGAAACATTCCAGAAATCCCTGCCGCCCGGTCAGAAGATGATCTACTCGGTATTTTCCGTACCGATTAGCGATAAATCCATTTCCGGCTACTGCGCCCTTACCGGAAATATTGTAGACGTACCCGATATGTACAACATACCGCCGGATGCGCCCTATTCCTTCAATTCTTCTTTTGACAGATTAACCGGCTATAGAACTACCTCTTCGCTGACCTTCCCACTTCTCACTGCCGAAGGACGGCTTTTGGGCGTTATTCAGGTTATTAACAAGACCGAAGAAGGGAAAGTTGTGCCGTTCTCGGAGGGAGACAAATTCCTTATTACCCATTTTGCCGCCAACGCGACCATTGCGCTGCAGCGCGCCTTTGTTACCCGGGCGATGATCCTTCGCATGATAAAAATGTCGGAGCTGAGGGACCCGAAGGAAACCGGCACCCATGTAAACCGCGTGGCGGGCTATGCCGTTGAGATTTACGATCGCTGGGCGTACAACAATAAAATTTCCGATGCCGAAAGAATGAATTACCGGGATATTCTGCGGATCGCTGCAATGCTCCACGATGTGGGCAAGGTGGCCATTTCCGACGTGATTCTCAAAAAGCCCGCCCGGTTTACCCCGGAAGAATTTCTGGTAATGCAGCATCATACCCTGTACGGGGCAGGTCTTTTTGACGATCCCCAGTCCGCGATTGACAATATCGCCAGGGAAATTGCCCTTACCCACCACGAAAACTGGGACGGCACGGGGTATCCCGGCTGGGTTGATCCTGACAGCCTCGTGACGGAAAAGGCCGACGGGACGGGCAAACCGGCGGGAAGAAAGGGCGAGGAAATACCGTTTGCAGGAAGGATTGTCGCCATTGCCGATGTGTTTGATGCGCTGTGTTCAAAAAGGGTGTACAAGGAACCCTGGAGCGAGGAACAGGTGCTGGCGGAAATGCGGAAACTTGCGGGGAGTAAATTCGATCCTGAACTGATGAATATTTTCTTTGAGATTCTTCCCAACATCAAGCAAACCCAGAGCCTGTACCCCGAAGACCCAACAGCTTAATACAAGATCAACGAATTACGCGAATGTACACGAATAATACAAATATTAATTCCTCTCTTCATTCGTTGATTCTTCTTGATATTTTAACCAATTCGCGGTCGAGGCTGTCGGCAAAAGCCTGGCGCTCTTTTTTGCCGTAGTTCGGCGTCCGATCCATGCCCATGCCGTTCTCTGCAAGTCCTACCGTAAAATCACGCAGGGATAACAGCTCGTTGATATTGTTCCGGTCAAAAACCCTTCCGCGGTCATCAATGACGGTAATGTCTTTTTCCAGAAGCCGCTTTGCCAGCGCCAGGTCGCGGCAGACGGCAAGGTCTCCCGGCGCGGCAAGTTCCACGATGCGGTTGTCGGCGGAATTTTCCCCGGCGGGGCAGATTTCCATCGTTACATTTTCCCCGCTTGCCCCCGGTATGGGACGGTTTGCGGCGAATACTATCCGCAGCCCCAGGCGGCAGGCGGCGCGCAGGGCAAGTTCCCGCGCATCGCGGGGGCAGGAGTCGGCGTCAACGAGTATTTTCATCATAGCGGACAGGACGCGGCATACAGCGTGAAACGCCCGCGCAGCGAAAGCGGACTCCCGCCGGCTGGGGGAATAAAGGCCGATTCCCCCTGCCTGAGAACCGTTTCCCCATCGCTGTCGGCGAAGATTGTTTCTCCCTCCGTGACAATGCAGATCGAGGGGCTTTTGCGGAACAATGCCGCCGCAGAATTCGCCGAGGATTCATTCGCCGCGAATTTATTCGCGCCTTCGCCTTCGCCGCGCATCACGGTGAGCGAAAATTCCCCGCAGGGGGCGGGATAGGTGAAGAAGGGGAGGGCGGGATCGCTTTTAATAATGCGCGGTTTCATTGGATTAAAATCCAGAATCTTCATCAGTTCCGGGACATCAACATATTTGCCGGTAAGCCCTCCGCGCAGTACATTGTCGGAGTTGGCCATGAGTTCCACGGCAAAGCCGCTGATGTAGGCGTGCAGTACGCCGGCTTTCAGAAAAACCGCTTCGCCCGGCTGCAGGCAAAAAACATTGAGGTACAGCGGCGACAACACCGCAGGATCGCCGGGGTACAGTTCGGCGAATTTCCGCATTAGTTCCCATTCGGGGAAATTTGTTCCCAATGTTTCACGCAGAGAACGCGGAGATCGCGGAGAACGCAGAGGAGAAGGGACTTCAAAAGCAAGAATGTATTCTGTTATAGCCTGCCTCTCAACTTGGTTAATCCTAAACAGTGCTTCGAAGAACCCTCTTAACCCCACTTCCTTATCTCTGTTATCAAGGTATGAAAGCACAGTAGCAAGCGCTTCCTGCACAATTAGCGCATTCCCCTCTGCGCCGCGTACCGCTTGCGGTACGACGCGCCTCTGCGTGAAAAAAATTTCGAGTGAATTCCTTATTTCGTCAGGTTCGCGGAAGCCGCACATGCCGGTGAATGGCGTAAGGGCGCACAGGAGTTCCGGCTTGTGATGCGGGTCTTTGTAACAGCGGTTGGGCGCGTCAAGCGGCAGGCCCGCCCGGTTCTCCCGTTCAAACCCTTCGCGCGCCTGGGCTTCGTTCGGATGCGCCTGAATCGAAAGCGGCTTTTGTGCCGCCAGGAGCTTGAACAAAAAAGGAAGCTCTCCGTATTTTTTTGCCGTATCTTCACCAAGGAAGCGGCGGGGATTTTCCGCGATGAGCTGGCCGAGGCCGGTATTGTCGTCTGTCATTGAGGGGGCGGACGGGTGGCAGCCCATCCAGAGTTCCGCCGCCGGCGTGCCGCCGCCCGGTGTGCCCAAAAGGCGGGGAATAAAATCGGGCGAACCCCATTCGTAATGTTTAACCTGATTGCGGAGTTTGTGCAGCTTAGGCATCAAGAACCCGCTCAAGGCGGGTTATAAGGCTCTGCGTAATATGGTGAAGTTCCCGCTCGTCGCCCGCCCGCTGCGCCTCGGCATTTGCGTGATCCTCTTCGATTTGCAGTTTCAGCTTGTTGATTTCATCGCAGAGCAGAAACCCGGTAAGGATTGCCACTTTAAGCGGGTCTTTCATTCCCGATATGCCCTGGGTGTTCGAGATGGCAACCTGGTACTGCGCCAGTACCTCTTCCAGATATTCGGGAGCTTCGCCCGCCGTTATCGAAAAACTTGTGCCAAGTACATTGATGCGAAGATCATGAGGGTCATTCACTGCCATCTTCCTCGCTTATAGCCGCGTGAGCGGCGATGTTAAATCGAATGCCACCGAAGGTGGCACAGCCTCTGCTTAAAAAATATCCAACTCCCCGTTTTTCTCCGGCGAACTATCGTCGTCATCCAGCGGATCCAGAGGATCGGGAATGTCATCATCGGCATCGCCGGCCGGTATTTCAAAGCAGGTTTTTCCGTCAATGGAAGCGGCTGTTTCGTCAGATATGTCTTCGGCTTCCGCCTGTACCTGCTGTACCGCCGGATGTGGTTTTGATTTACCGGTTCTGGCGGTCTGTACTCCGGCGGGCTGAACTCCGTCAGGCTTGTCCCACAGGCTTTTTTCTACCGCTTCCTCGAACTGGTTTAGCCTGTCCAGCGCGGAAAGAATCGATTCTTCTACCCTGCTCTGATCTTCCTTGAAACGTGCGATTAGAACCTCAAGCTCGTCATTTCGTTCCTGGTAAGCTTCCAGCTTTCCCTGCAGTTCTTCTTCTTTTTGATACAGACCCGCAATTTCCCTGGTAAGCCGCTCAATGTAATCAATTGCCCTGGCGACTTTTGTTTCCAGTTGTTTGACCTGCTCAAGGTTTATCATCATGCCCCCAATGCTGTTTTTGCTTTGGCGGCCACGGCCTTAAAAGCCTGAATGTCTTCTACGGCGAGATGGGCAAGTACCTTCCGGTTTATCATGATCCCCGCCTTTTCCATTCCGGCGATCAACCGTGAATAGGAAATCCCTTCATCGCGGCAGGCGGCGTTGATCCTGATGATCCATAGCCTGCGGAAATTCCCTTTCCGGTCCTTCCTGTCGCGGTATGCGTAGGACAGGGCTTTTGCGACCGCGTCCTTGGCTGTTTTGTAGTTTGAGTGCCTGCGCCCCCAAAAACCCTTTGCCTGCTTGAGTATTTTTTTTCGGTGTTCCTTGCGTTTGGAACCGTCTATTGCTCTTGGCATAAACTTTTACCCTCTACTTTATGCCCTAACCGTAGGGCAGCATTTGTTTTCTGATTGCCGGAACATTGTCATTGGAGAGAATCCCCGCATGGCGCAAATTCCGTTTCCGTTTGGCTGACTTCTTGGTCAAAATATGGCGAAGGTTCTGTTTTTTGTATTTTACCTTGCCGGTGCCGGTAAAACTGAAGCGTTTCGCCGCGCTTTTTTTTGTCTTCATCTTTGGCATGCTGTTTAACCTCTACTTGGTATTCTACTTCTTTGATTTGGGGCTCAGTACCATGGACATGAAACGGCCTTCCATTGCCGGCGGTTTGTCCATTACATATTCTCCCTCAATCCGCTTTAAGACGTCATTCAGGACATCCTGTCCCAGTTCGGTATGGGCAAGCTCGCGGCCCCTGAAACGAACCGTAACCTTGACCTTGTTGCCGTCTGACAGGAACTCCCTGACATGCTTCGACTTGAAATCAAGATCGTGATCATCGATCTTCGGCTGCATCCTGATTTCTTTTAGCTTAAGGAGCTTCTGCTTCTTCTTTGAATCCCGAACTTTTTTTTCGTTCTCGAACTTGAACTTACCGTAATCCAGGATCTTAACTACCGGCGGGACTGCCTGCGGCGCGACCTCAACCAGATCCAAACCCATTTCCTGCGCGATCTCAAGCGCCTCCGCGGTTGCCATGATCCCCTGGCGTTTGTCTCCGTCCTGGATGAGACGGACCTCCCGCACCCGAATCTGCTCATTAATTCGTAAATCCTTATCCGACAACTGACCTCCTCATCGGTTTTTGGGAAAATCCCCCGAAACTATGCCTGGCTCACGGGGCTGAGTCTGACATACAGGGTATTTTAGCAAATTTGCGCAGGTTCTGTCTAGGACTACGGGGTAAAACTAAAAGCGCCCCGGAGAAAGGAGCAACCCCGGGGCCAGGAGGAATGGAAGGAGGCAATTGCAGCATTGTCAGGCTGCTACCATAACAACAACAAGGGGGGACCAAGGTTACAGGAACTCGAACAACAGCAGAAATGTACGCTACGCCCCATGGTAATTAAGGCAAATGTCCGGCGGGGCAGGGCGCGGGGGTGGAAAAAACTTCTGGGACTCCCCGCCGTAATAGACCTATGAGTAAAATCAAAAACTGAGGTAGGCTAAAAATCTGACCGGTATGAAGGATTTGATAGTCACGCTCATTTCCGGAATTACTCTGGATTACATGGGCAACAGAAGGGCGGTCAGGGGCTGTGAAGGCGGATTCCCCCAGGTTTTTGACACACACGCGCCCTGCCCCGCCGGACATTTGAGGTAATACCTATTTATTCCTCGCTGTTTCCGCCTGCCAGCAGGAGATAAAGTGTTCGTAGGCGGCGATGGTGGCGGCCATAGCTACGTCCTGCACTCCGCCCCTGCCGCCCTGATCAGAGCCGTCCATGATATACAGGTGTTTGAGGGTGTCTTCGATGTCCGTCACTTTACAGAGGGGATCGCCTGCGCGACGGCGCTCAAGCCCCCGCAGTTCCGCCTCGAAGGTTTCGGCGTATTTTACCCCGCGCCATTCTTCCGCTAAACCCATCGCCAGAAGATCCTCCGGAGCATCCTGCGCAGGCCGGCAGGTTCAAGCGCCAGCAGCAGGGAGATGGGCAGCATCAGCATCTGGTCGGTAAGATTCTGCTGCCAGAACCGGGGGGACAGCTTTATCAGCATTGAAACGAATATGCCCAGGGCGGTCAGCAGCCACAGCAGCCTGAGGGTAAATTCTGCGGAAAGGCGCTTGTCGTAGGTCGCAGATGCCGCATAACGTATTCCCAGCGGGAAGGCGGCAAGCAGCAGCGGGTTGCAGAAAAACAGATTGATGTTGTGGTAGGTATAGTCGTGGTTGGTAAAAAAACTTAAAAAGAACAGCAAAAGCCCGGCAATGCCGAAGACAAGTCCGAACAGGCTGTGGCAAATCCCCAGCAGCACCTGTCCGTGCGCCGGGTACTTCGACTGGAGGTAAAACAGGAGACCCAGAACGCAGGCGAGGGCGATGCTGAAGACAAGTTCCCTGGGCCACTGTCTGCGCGGGTTGTCCAGCACCGCCGGGCGGCCCTCCGCCGTGTAAATCGTTTCCATGCCGTTTACCAGCGGACGGGAATAGCCGTATATGTCGGTATACTCGAAATCGTTTATATGTCTGCCGACTTCGGCGGGAAGGAACATCTCGTCCCATACGGTAATGGGGACGTCAATATCCTGTCCCATCCAGAAATTGAGAATCCAGTCGGCGGCCGGCGAAAACCAGGTGTGGCGGCGGACATGCTGACGAAAGGTAAAGCGTCCCGGCGCATTGCCGAGCTGATCTTTGAACTGTCCGTCGGTTGCTACGTCCAATATGTCCCGGATGCGGGTGGAACAGTTATCCGAAAAATGGTTGTACAGGTAGTTGCGGTTTTGGGGGAGAACGCTTTCCTCGGCAAAACGCCGTACTTTTTCCCGGTTTTCCGGCGGAACGTCCAGGGTGTACAGGACTACATCGCGGTTGGTGTTTACATAGAGGGCTATGTTGTCTATCGCCGCCGATACGCCGCTTGAGTACCACAGCCTGCCCAAAGCAAAATTAACAAAAAAATTATCGTTGGCAAACGAGAAAAGGCCGTAATCGTAAAAGCGGCTCTCCCCGGTTCTGGCATCGTCAATAACCAGGGCAATATGTCCCCACCAAAAATACAGTTCATCGCCGGTACCCATTACGGCGATCTTCAGGGTAAGATCATCCCCCCGGCCTGCCTGTGCGGTCAGCATATTCGCCAGGGCAAAACCCAACAGAACACAGAGCACTATCCGTTTCATGATGCCGTCCGTTACCTGAGTTCCGTAATGATTCGGTATTTAAGATAGATCTCCTCCAGGGTATGCCGGGGGCCGGGGGCCGATACTCTCTTGCGGAGGGTGCAGGCGTCCCGGCGTTCAATGAAAAAATCGTAGAATGCCCTTGGATCGTTGGTGTTTACCGCAGAAAAGTCAGGTTTGGAATCCAGATAGGAGCGCACCTCGTCGTAGCCGATGGCGTTTATGCCAAAACGGGTAAGCCGGGAACGTACCTTTTGTATCTCTTCCCATGAAAGGCCGAAGATGAATTCCTCCAGCGCCCATCGTGTTTCGTTGCTGCCGGATTCCACCATGAGGAAGTCCCTCCAGTCCTCGTCCAGATCCATCGTGATTCTCAAAAGTTCCGTATTGCCGTCCATAGTCCCGAAGCCGGGGGGAGTCTTTTCGCGGGCAAGCCAGAGGGAAGAAAGCGCCGAAAGATGATGAATGCCCCGCATATCCACCCCGCTGTCCCACAGGGCGATAAGATCATCGGCAAGGCTTGCCTTGGTATTTTGGGAAAAGCCGGGATCATCAAGGCAGGAAAAGTACACGGCCTCTGTCATCAATGTACTGATGATTGAACTGATTACGGTACGCACCTGCTGCTGAAAATCATCCCTGCCGGCCGTTAGATAGGAAAGCAGCGAAAATGCGTGAAATTTTGCCACCAGGAAACTCTTCATGGCGACGACTTTTGTCGGGATGTACAAAATGCGGGACGGCGATGAAAAAGCCGAAAGCGATTCGGCCAGATGCCTCTCGTCGCGGATTACTCCTTTGAGAAACTGGGTGTCCCGAATCGAAGGATAGGCGAATACGGCGGTTCCCAGGGTATTGAGGTGAGAAAAACGATCCGTGACCAGATTAAAGTCGCCGGATCCGGTCTCCCTGAGCCAGGCCATTATTTCATCGGCAAGCCGATTTTCGGTTTCAGTCAGGCCGGTTGCAAGAACGTTGGCGTCAATGCCGACAACAGACATATACCTCCAGAATACCACTATCAGCCGGATTTTTCAAGTTTTAAAACAGGGCGGCCAATGACAGCCATATCCAGGGAATAAAAACAGCCGGTATCATGTTTGCCACCTTTATTTCCTTTATACCCAAAAAATTACATCCAATGCCGGTTATAATCAGGCTGCCGGCGGCGGACATTTCCCGGATAATATCCGGTGTCAGGCACCCGCTGATGGCACGCGAGGCGAGTGTGATGGAACCCTGGTATACCAGCACGGGCAGGGCGGAAAAAGCGACACCGATGCCAAGGGATGCGCCGAAGATCAGCGAAATACAGCCGTCGAGAATCGATTTGGCAAAAAGCACTTCATGGTTTCCCTGCAGGCCGCTTTGCATGGAGCCGACAATCGCCATTGAGCCGGTGCAGAAGAGGATGCTGGCGGAAACAAAGCCCTTTGAAAAACTGCGACCCTGTTTCTCCGGCTGCGGCCGGCTTTTATCCATGCCAAGCCTGCGCTCTGCCCAGAGTCCAAAACGGTTCATCCATTTGTCGATATCGATAAGTTCTCCAATTACCGACCCTATTACCAGGCTCATGATCAACAGCAGTATATTTTTGTTTTCCAGAGTTCCCTTTATCCCTACAAATACCGTGGCGAGGCCGAGGGCTTTTCTGATATGATCCTCAAAGCGTTCGGGGACTCCCCTTACCAGAAAACAGCCAACAAGAGAACAGACGATGATGACAACGGTATTGACCAGAGGTCCAAGCATGGCGGCATTGTAACATTCAGGCGGATGACATTCAAGCGCAGGCATGGTAATATGCATGTCCAGGATGAGAAACACTGCCAGTGTTTACGATGAATCACCTGCCTACCCCTGGTACAAAACGCTTGCCGTTCCATCAATGCGTCCAACAACGCTCCGCTGCATAGCAACGATTTTTTACAACTTTTTTTTCCGCCAGTACCGCGCCGCATTGCTGCCGGGACGTGTTCCGGTAAGCCGGGTTGATCATCCCCTCGATCAGAAAGTTCCCTTTACACCCTCGTGGGTAACGATATACCTTGATTTTTCTTTTTTCTGGCTGAGGATGCTGGCCTTTTTGCTGCACAGATTCGGGCGGAGAGCATTTGCCGAAGTGCGGGATTTTATTGAAACGATGGGCGGCCTGTATCTGTTTGCCTGCGATTCGTACCGGAAGAATTTTTCAACGACCAACAGGCCGTTTTACATTGCCCGCCCCCGCTTCTTTCTGATCCACCTGCTCGATCCCCACCTAATGTGCATACCCAGCCTGCACGTTATGGTAGTGATCCGCACCTATACCAAATTTGCCGCGATACTGCGTTCCTATGGCGAGGCTGAAAACCATTCCGCGCAGATTGAGGAGATGAAGCAGGGGGCGCTGGCAATTACTCAGGCGATTCTGTTTGTAAAACAGCACAGCGTTAACTGTATTCCCGCTGCCCTTTACGCCATGACCTGCTTTGATGAAAAGCTCTTTCCCCCCGAAGAAGCGGAGGCTTTTGCTGCACTGCTCTTTGGTGAAGCTCCCCCCGCGCCTGTATTTTCCGGCAGCCCTCCGGCAAATTACCGGGTACGCCCCTGGGCGGCGCCGCGCACCGGGCTTTCCGCTGAGGATGCCGCCGGGATCAGGACATACATTACCGGCCTGTACCGGCGCTTTCTTGCCGAAGGGAAAACCGCCCGTAGTTGGGAAGAGCCGCTTTTGGATTTTATGCGCCCGATGCCGCGGAAGTAGCGGCTTCCTCAAACGCCAGCCAGAGATTGTCTTTCATTGGCGGTGCGGCCTGTACATTTATTGGTTGCGAACTGTCCGCAGGATTGGGGAATACAAGCGAGCGGGCGTGCAGACGTATGCCGCCGCTTTTTTCGCTGCGCCGCGAACCGTATTTTAAGTCCCCCTTGATGTGAAGACCCATTTTCTGTAATTGTACCCGTATCTGATGATGCCGACCGGTGACAAGTTCTACCGCCAGGAACAGGTAATCCCTGCCCCTGCCAATCTGCCGGCAGCGGAGGATCGCTTTCTTTCGCCGCGGTCCCGGCTCGTTATGGGCAATTGACTTGTTTATGCGCGGACTAAATTCTACCCAGTGAACCAGTTCGGCATTTTGTGAGGATGTATTTTCCAGCCATTGAACAGCCTTGTTACTTTCCGGTACTTCGACAATTGCCCAGTATATTCTTTCGACGGCGTTTTTCGCAAAAGCCTCGTTCAAATTGGCAAGCGCGCCTTTGGTGCGGGCGAATACCGCGCAGCCCGACACCGGTACGTCAAGCCGGTGCGCCGCTGTCGGCAGGGCAAGGGCGTCCTCTGCGGGCGGCGGCCAATGCGGCTGTGCCGATCCCTGCCTGTCCATCGAAGATGGACTTGCGAGTTCTTCGGCAAGCAGCCGGGGAAGGTCTGTCATCCCCTTGCCCGCGCTTTCCACCGCTTCACCGGCGATTTTGTTCACCACAACGCAATGGGGATCGCAGTAGAGGATTCGGGGGGTTATTTTTTCCATTTTAACTTGAAGTATCTGTTACATCGCCAATAATCTGAAATTTGTATTTTTGGCTAAATGAATCGCGCATTGCTTTTATTGGCGGGAAATCACAGATATGATCCAATGATTTAATAATATCGTTCATATTCTGTTTCGAAATTGGTATTTCTTCGCAATATTTTATTTTGGGAACAAATTTATTTAACAACGTACAATCATTTTCTATTTTATCCAATGAATTATTTATTTTTATTGCGGCTTTATATATGTAAACTAAATCATGTGTTTTCTCAATTGTTTTACCATTACTGATGATATAGCTTTTCAACAGTTTTTCAACGGCCATTGTTGCGTGGAAGCATATGGGAACAAACATAAAATCTTCAGGATAGCATCTTTTGGAAAGCAAGATTCTTAATGATGCAATGTCCCTTTCCGCATTAATTAATAATTCATAAGGAGTTTCGGTAACGGGCGATTTATCCATATAGTAACTTCCCTTCTGTTAGAATGGTATTTCTAACGCCGTTTGGATTGGTTATGGGGAAAAACTGGTTTTCCTTATAAACCATCAAATCTACCGGGCATATATCATTATGAGATAAACTTAGTGCCATTTTCATATACTGTGTTGTGTCATTGAATTTATTATTGATAATAACACACAAATCAATATCACTATTTTCCGTTGGTGTTCCATTGGCGTATGAGCCGAAAAGGTAAATCTTCTTGATGACCCCCGGTTTTACACTGTCAAGAATAAGTGAACGGATTAACGGAATTTTATCGGCAAAAGGAGCATTTTTTACAGACTTATTCATAATATGACCCTGCGTATACAGTAAATCACGATAGAAGATGTGTCAATAATAACATTCGTTTTCATTCGCGTTCATTCGTTGATTCACCTACCACCAGTCCCATACGCAGCTTTTCAAAAATGATCCGCCCCGCCGCTTCCTGCAGGCGTTCGCGGGAAAGTGTTCCGTCTTCGAGGGCGGCGAGAATTGCACGGTGGGTACGCCTGAGATCGGGGGGCCACACTAGCACCATGTCTGCGCCGGCGGCAAGGGATTGTACGGCAAGTGTCTCCGCTCCGGCAGCAGAGGTGCCGCCCGCGGCTGCCGGGCTTCCTGCGGAAGCCATTGAAAAGTCGTCCGAGATAATAAGGCCGTCAAAGCCAAGTTCCTGCCGGAGCCAAACATCCATTATCTGCGGAGAAAGGCTGGCGATTTTACTGTCCAGGGCAGGAACGGAGGAATGGGAAACCATTATCGCCCGTGCGCGGCCGTCCTGAATGAGTGCGGCAAAGGGGGATACCAGTTCTGCCAGAGCCGCCCTGTCGCCTAACAGAACGGAGGGAAAACGGTGGGGATCGGCTCCGGCGCTTCCGGGGAAGTGCTTTGCCGCGCACAGGATGCCGGCGCGTTCCATCCCCGAAATGCAGGCGGCGGCGGCTTTGGATACAAAATCAGGTTCGGGGCCGTAGGAGCGGTCGTCCAGAAAGTCAATGTTATGTTCGTTCAGGTATTCGGCGACCGGCGCGAAGTTTAGATTGATGCCAAGAGCGGCGATTGCCTTTCCTGCGGCATAACTGTCGGCGCCGATCTGTGCGACAGCGGTTTCCCGTCCTTTCTCCTGCGCCGCCTCCCAGTAAAATGCTGCCGGCGGCAGGATGGCAATGCCCTGGCGAAAACGGTTTACCGATCCGCCCTCGTGATCGGCAGCGGCAAACGGTAATATTTTGCCAATGTTTTGTGTGTCCTCCGCGATCAGAGCCGAGCTTTCCGCAATCAGGCTTCGTATCTCATCGTCACCGGTGTTTAGGTTGTACCTGAACAGCATTATTCCGCCGGCGGGACATTCCGAAAGCAAAAGCCGCATATCACCGGTAAGCCGCCCCCTGCCGTCAATGCCGGAAATTATCACCTGGGCGGCAAGCTGCCGGTCATCGAGGGCGGCGGCAATACGGGCGGCTTCGGCTTTTGCGGCGTTGTTCGCGTGCCGTCCGGCCTCCGCGGGATGGGGATCGGGGAGCGGCTCCGTGCCGTTTTTCACCCGGCAGCCGGAAAATAAAACCGCCAGTAAAAACAATACCGATAAAACGGGCAATCGGTTCACGGTTTACATACCCAGGTCTTTTCCTATAAGGATTACCTTTATTCTGCCCGCCGGCCGGCATGTCTTGATTCTGACGAAAATATTGCAAACGGTTGTTGGACAGATGCAATCCGCGCAGCTTCCCGTTGTATTGCATGGAGTTTGGGCATCGGGGAAACGCTGCACATTGGTTGGTGCGGCTATGGTGCGGGCGCGCGCCACAGCGTCTTCGAGGGTTTTTGCAACCTTGTTCATTCCAGCGACAACGATTACCTGTCTGGGGCCGTAGATCATCGCCGCCACGCGGTTGCCGGCACCGTCGATGTTTACCAGCTGGCCGTCTTCGGATACGGCGTTGCTTCCCGTGAGGAAGGTGTCGCATAACAATACCTGCCGCATGATCTTTTCGCGTTCTTCCTGGTTCGGCGCCTTGTCCCGGTCAAGCACCCTGTAGCCATCCTGCACCAGACGATCCTTTATGCCGATTTCGTTCAGGGTTTGGGAACCGCCCCAGCCTGCAGTATGATCCTTTGGGATAAGCGATACGATTTTTTCTACCGCTTCCGCAGTATCGTCAAAATACCAGGCGTCAAAGAAACGGTTCTTGAATGCCTGCACGACTTTTTCACCGAGTTTCCGGTATCGTAATGTTTTGGGTGAATCCATAGCATCTCCTTGCAGGGCAATTGTAAAATTTCTGTTTTACAATTGCAACCGTTCCAGAAATGAGAGCATTTTTGCCGCAGTTTCCGCTGGTTTTTCCTGATGGGGCAGATGTCCCGCGCCGGGGACAAGGACAAAGTCCGTATCAGGCCGCAGGCTGCGAAAGGGGTCCGCTTTTTCCTGTGGAAAGATACGGTCGTTCTCTCCCCATATCATGAGAATTTTGCCCGGCCAGGATTTAATTTTCTCAGTCATGGTTTTTTTCCCGAACAGAAAAAAATTGCTCATGCTCCGCAGGGTGGAAAGATAGCCCCGTTCCTGGTTGGGACTTTCCACTCTGGCAATGACACGCTCGCGCAGAAATTCCCTGTCTGCTGTGTTCATCGCGTCAAGATTTCCGTAGTAGGGATACAGCGATTTCCATGCAATCTCGTGGTTGCTGCGGAAACTCCGGTACCAGCGTGTGCCGATAAAAGGCAGCGCCAAAGAATAAAATCCCCCGTCCATGTTTCCGGAAAACGGAAAACAGCCGTCAAGCAAAATCATGGCTTTAACCAGATCAGGGCGCATGCTGGCGATCATTTCCGTGATGCCTGCGCCCAGGGAACTTCCGGCAATCACGGCGGGCTGCTCCGCGCTTGCGGCCGCTGTTTCGGTTATCAGCCGTATCACCGTCATGCAGTGGCGGCGCAGGCTGATTCTGCCCTTCCACTGCGAGCGGCCAAAGCCCGGCAGGTCCGGGGCAATAACCCGGTATCCGGCTTCGGCAAGAATGGGAAAAACATGGCGCCAGGTGTCGGCCTCATCGCCCAGGCCATGTACAAGTATTATTGCCGGCTTGCCAGACTCGGCGTTTCCTTTGGAATCGTAGTAAAACAGCCCGCCCCCCGGCATGGAAAGTGTTTTCCCGTAAGGGGCGAGCGAAGGCCAGGGTTTCATTATAATGTACCTCAATAACAAAGGCCGCCCAAAGACGGCCTCTGTTTGGCGGTGTGCAGTTTGCGCAGAGCGCAAACTGCGAACTATTAAAATCGCAAAGCGATTTTAATAGTCCATGCCCCCCATGCCGCCCATGCCGCCGCCGGGCATTGCCGGAGCTTCCTTCTTTTCGGGAAGATCGGTAATGGCACATTCGGTGGTCAACAAGAGGCTGGCAATGGACGCCGCGTTCTGCAGGGCAAAGCGGGTTACCTTCGCCGGATCGATGATACCGGCCTTCATCATGTCTACCCATTCCATCTTCGCCGCGTCAAAGCCGGTGCCTTTCTTTTCGTGTCGGGCTTTTTCGGCGATTACCGCGCCGTCAAGACCGGCGTTTTCGGCGATTTGGCGAATCGGTTCCTCAAGGGCGCGCTTGACGATCTTGAAGCCGACTTTTTCGTCGTCGGTAAGGCCGTTGGTGTCCGCCTTGTCCAGGGCAATGGCTGCCTGGATCATGGCGATTGCGCCGCCGGAGACAATGCCTTCGTCGATGGCGGCACGGGTGGCGGACAGCGCGTCTTCCACGCGGTGCTTCTTTTCTTTCAGTTCGACCTCGGTGGCCGCGCCGACATTGATCACCGCAACGCCGCCGGCCAGTTTGGCAAGCCGCTCCTGCAGTTTTTCGCGGTCGTAATCGCTGGAAGTTTCTTCAATCTGCGCCTTGATCTGGGCGATGCGATCCTGAATATCCTTGTTCTTTCCGGCGCCATTGATGATCGTGGTATTGTCCTTGTCAATTTTGATGGTTTTGGCTCTGCCGAGGTGACTCAGTTCGGTATTTTCCAGCTTCATTCCCAGCTCTTCGGTGATTACCTGTCCGCCGGTGAGGATGCCGATGTCTTCCAGCATAGCCTTGCGGCGGTCGCCAAAGCCGGGGGCCTTAACCGCAACAGCTTTCAGCGTTCCCCTCAGGCTGTTGAGAACAAGCGTAGAGAGCGCTTCGCCGTCCATGTCCTCGGCTACGATGAGCAGGGGCTTACCGCTTTGAGCGACTTTTTCCAGCAGAGGCAGCATATCCTTCATGCTGGAAATTTTCTTGTCGTGGATCAGGATATAGACATCCTCGTATACAGTGGTCATGGTATCGCGGTCGGTGACAAAGTACGCGGAAATATAGCCGCGATCGAACTGCATCCCTTCCACAAAGTCGATGGTGGTGTCCATTGTTTTGGACTCTTCTACGGTGATGACCCCGTCCTTGCCGACTTTTTCCATCGCATCGGCGATAGTGTTGCCGATTTCGGTGTCGTTGTTGGCGGAAACCGAGGCGACGTGGGAAATTTCCTCTTTGTCCTTGATGTCTTTGGCGTTTTTCTTGATTTCCGTAACGGCGATTTCAACGGCCTTGTCGATGCCCCGCTTGAGTTCCAGGGGGGTCATGCCGGCGGCTACGGATTTAAGCCCCTCTTTGACCATGGAATAGGCCAGTACAGTCGCGGTGGTGGTTCCGTCTCCCGCCACATCGTTGGTCTTGGTGGCGACTTCCTTGAGCAGCTGCGCACCCATGTTTTCGTAGGGGTCTGCCAGTTCGATTTCCTTCGCCACCGAAACGCCGTCCTTGGTGACGGTCGGTGCGCCGAATTTCTTGTCCAGAAGGACATTCCGGCCCTTGGGGCCAAGTGTTACCTTAACAGCCTTGGAGATCTGCTCGACTCCGGCAAGCAGCTTGCGCCGGGCTTCCTCATTGAACAGTAACTGTTTTGCCATTTCTTACTCCTCTCTTACTTTTTTACCGGGGGTCAGAAAGCGGTGTTCCTGTGAAACCGGTATGATTTGTTTATTGTGCCCCGGTCCGGGGCGGCGGCTCCTGAAAGAACCCTTCAATAAATTACTAAATTACGGCAAAACAGGCAAGGGGATTTCCCTTGGTTTTTTCCGCTTTTTCCGGTATTTTATGACAATGGAAACCCCGCTGAAGATATACACCGATGGCGGCTGTTCGGGTAACCCGGGGCCGGGCGGATGGGCGTATGTAATGGTAAAAGAAGATGCGATACTGTCCCGGGATCAGGGCGGGCAAAAAGACACCACCAACAACCGCATGGAACTTACGGCGGTTATTCAGGCGCTTCGGGCGCTCAAAACCATGAATGCCGGTCGACAGAACGCCCCCCTCTGCAGGGCGGCGGTGTACACCGATTCCCAGTACGTTCAAAAGGGCATTAGCCAGTGGATTGCACAATGGAAAAGAAATTCGTGGCGCACCAGCGGCAAAAAGCCCGTCAAAAATCAGGACCTGTGGATGGAACTCGACTCCCTTGCCGGGGAATTTTCGATTGACTGGAAATGGGTTCCCGGTCACGCGGGCGTCGAATACAACGAATTGTGCGACCGCATGACGCAGGAAGCGATTGCGGCGATTGGTTAATTGCATTCGCAAGGTGCCAGGCACCTTGCGAATGAAAGCCGCGCTGACTGATGCTGACCTTTACGCATGACGACTTTATCCCCCGGAAACGGGAGCCGCTTCTTCCCCTTCATACCCCACAAAAATCAGCATACCCTTTTGCTGTTCCGATGTTTTTATGTAAAGCTCCCGCACAACGGTAAATTCCTTCCACAATTCATCAATAATGTAGGCGGCTTCCTTTTTCACTGAACGGGGATCGTAGCCGTCAAGCCAGCCGGATTTAATCAGCTTTTTGATATTGGCTTTTTTGGAAAATGTTTTTTGATCCAGCGGCTTTAGTAAAGCGGCGATGGATTTAACCTCTTCGGCGGATTTGAACACCGCCGGATCGCAGACCAGGTATTGGTATTCGTCAGCCTCTTTGATCTCGAGGTATTCCGGCATAAACGCTTCTCCATCGCTTCCTGCCACGATTTCACCTGAGCTGGTTACGCCGTAAAGCGCCTGGTTTTTGCCACAATCGCTTAATACCAAATCCAGGCCATCCGTCAACTCCAGCGGCATAATATCCGGCGAAGAACGAATATGGTTCATCAGTTCCGCTCCGTTCAAATCCCCGGCGGCGAAGGCGGCAATTACCGCTTCTTCCATCGGTAAAAAATAAGTTGTTGAACTGATAGGTGGCTCCAGCTTTTCACCTGTTTCTTCGCCATGTTCGTCCGCGTCCGGCGCATAGGTTTGTTCTACCCTGTCGGTGGCTGCCCGCAGAGCGTCCTGGATTGTCATAACCGGTATGCCCAGCTTCATCAATTTTTGCACTTGCTCAGTGATATAGGCGGACAATTTTGTCTGCAGTTCCTGCGCCTTTTGCCCGGAGGAAGCGTCTACTTCCGCCATTTTCTGCTTTACCTTACAAACAAATTCTTCCAGCTGCGAATTCATAATATTTTCCTCTACGCTTAGTATTCTATACTATTGTGGAGGAGATTACACTGCATATTAAACGGCTCGCATAAAAACCGCCCTTCATTCGCAAGGTGCCTGACACCATTCAAATGAAAGCCGCGCTGGCAGGAACAACCAGCCTGCGGTGTCAACACTCAAAAAGGTGACAGTCACCTTTTTACACCACGCTCCGCCCTGTCGAGGAGTCCTCCGACAAGTTCTGCGCCTTCCTCGTCGTTAAGCAGGGCAAGCACCGCACAGGCATCAAGGAGATAATCAGGCACGGCGAATACGTTCCTCTTCCTGGCGCTTTTCAATCGCAAATTCCCGTTCCCTATCGGCGCGGCATTGTGCAAGAAATTCATCTACGGAGCTTTCCGGCAGATTCTTGCAACACCCCCGCAGCCAACGATTGGGATGGCCAGCCTCCGACACGGTTTTTGCGGCATCCTGCGAGGCGGGAAGTTGCATATGTATAAGACCCAAACCCTCCATTTCCCTCAACAGGTTAAGTGTTCCCGAGTTTGTTACCTCTATAGTTACGGTCATGGAATAAATATAGAACAAAAGCCCGAATTGGGGAATACACTAACCGCTCTTCATTCGCAAGGTGCCTGACACCATTCAAATGAAAGTCGTGCTGGCAGGAGCAGCCAGCCTGCGGGCGACAATGTTCGGCCTTAAAAGTGTCTGACAATAATGGTGTTCCGTGGTATAATAATGTTATGAAAAACCGTAAAACTCTTTGTTACGGAATTGCGGCTATACTTTGCCTTGGCCTGTGCGCCTGTTTTAGCCCGCTCGATTACAAGGGCTCCCAGGGCACAATAAGCCTGACCCTGCCGGGCGAAGGTTCCGCCGCACGGGCAGCGGTGAGCCCGCCAAACTGGCACTATGAACTGAAATTTTCCGGGCCCGATGGCACAGCAATTCCCAAAACCGCGAAGGCCGGGGAAACAGTTTCGTTGCGGGTGGAGCCGGGGGTGTGGAGTGTAAGCGTCATTGCCCTACGTCCATTTTTTAGTACTGATACAAACCAAACAGAATATTATGAAGTAGCGGATGGGTCAGATACCATCAATGTAAAACCCGGGATTAAAAACCTGGTCGAAATACCGATGGCCATTACCGATCCGAACTATGTTAAAGAATACCTTAATGCCCAAAAAGACGGAGACTCTGCTGCCAATCCGGTACGGCTGCCTCTGAATACTATATTATATGATGATTTTGCATGGGGGAATATCTGTAGTCAAATTGGGGTTTCCAAAAAATTTGTGGATCTGGATTTAACCAGATGTCAAGAAGTCATTGGCGGCGCGCTGGATGCCGGTGTCTTTGATCCACGAAAAATTGGTAGCATCTATTCAGATGCCCCCGACGGCATGGCATATATTGTGCGGCTGACATTGCCCGATGAGGCGACAAGCATTGCGGATGCGACAGGAACTATCACGTTCGCCGATTTCAGTAACCTGCAGCACGTTAACACCGGCAAGAAGGTTACAATAATCGGGATGCAAGCGTTTAGTAATTTAACAAGATTGACCAGCGTTACTTTTGGCGAATACGTTGACGAAATAGGTACTAGTGCGTTCGCCGGCTGTAAGTTAACCAGCGTTACCATACCTGCCAGCGTTACCTCTATTGGAGATTTTGCGTTTGACAGTAATCCCCTGACCACCGTTATCTTTATGGGAGACGAGGTAACGTTTAACCTTCCCGGAAGTGTCTTTCCCGGTGGTATAAGTCCCAATACGTTGGGGGAATTATATTCTGGCTCTCATGGCGGCGCGGGAACCTATACGCGGCCTCCCGGTGGCAATTACTGGACTAAACAGTGATCGCCCGGAAACGCACAAGGAGAATGTAATGCCTGAATTATGCAGGTTTAATGGGATTATCATTAGTATGCTGTTCAAGGATATAATACAGCATAATAAACCGCATATCCATGTGAGGTATAATGACTATGAAGCGTCCGTTGGTATTGATGGTGAATTGCTGAGCGGGAGTTTGCCGTCCAAGCAATTTAAACTGATACAAGCCTGGCTGATTTTACATGAAGATGAATTATATGCGGCATGGAATAAAGCTGTGCAGAGCCAGCCTTTTGAAAAAATCGAACCGCTGAGGTAGGTGTGAATTATGTATGAAATAGACGGTATTGTGTATGCGGATAATCCTACTCCATTGCAAACGATCAAATTTGTTCGTCCGCTGGATAGACACAAATTAATGGTGCGATTTTCTACCGGAGAGGAAAAAGAAATAGATATTTCCCCGCTTCTCAACGAACCGGTTTTCAGACCGCTGCAGGATTTGAATATATTCAAAAATGTATATATTGATTACGGTACTGTTGTTTGGTGTAATGGGACAATAGACATCGCTCCAGAGTATTTATTCGATCTCTGTAAAGCGCAGGAGCAAACCGCATGAAAAAATGCCTGACACTGATTTTATTTTTCGCCGCATTTTCCCTTAATGCGCAGACCGCGGCGGAACTGGACACGCTGCTGGAAAATGCAGAAGTAAGCGCCGCCACGGCCGCCCGTTTTGTGCTGGCGTCGGCGGCTCTGGTGCCGGAAGATCTTTCCGGCGAGGCGGCAGAAACGGCGGCTTTCGAAATGGCTGTATCAAAGGGCTGGCTCACACGGGGGGCGGCGGATTCCGTTACCCTGCGCGATACGGCCTTCCTGGTGATGAACGCCTTTGAACTGAAGGGGGGGATCATGTACTCCCTGTTTCACAATCCCCGTTACGCCTACCGCGAAACGGTCTACCGCAAAATTATCCGGGGCCGCGCCGACCCCGCCATGACTGTTTCGGGAATCAGGCTTTTACAGATCATTGACAGCGCGCTTGCGTTTTCGGGAGGGGATCAATGAAGCGAGTTTGTGCGTTGCTGTTCATTGTCTTCTGCGCCCTGGGGAATCTGCGCGCCGCCGATTTCGGCGCACTGCTCAACACTGAATTTACTGCGGAAGGCGGGGACGAAGCCGAAGCAAGCGGAACCACCGCATTGTCCCCGTGGTTTTCGCTTCCTTTGGGCGAGGGCGGGCTGTTCGTTTCTGCGAGGCTTGGCCTGTACTATGCGGAAGAGACGATCTTTGTTCCTGAACTTTTGCGGCTGGAATATGCAGCGCGGTTTGCCCCGTTTAGCATAAGGGGAGGGCGCATTTCCTGGCAGGATTCTTCCGGTTTTACCGCAAAAGGTTTGTTTGACGGTGTGGATGTTTCCATGGACTCACAGCAGATGCGCTTCGGAATTGCCGGTTTTTACACCGGCTTCTTGTACAAGGAAACGGCTAACATCAGTGTAAGCCCTACCGATCCGGTTAATTATGGCGCGGATTTTGACTGGGAGGATTTTGAAGATACCTACTGTGCGCCGCGCCGCGTTATGGTGTCACTGTACGGGGAGTTTCCCGGTCTTCCCATTCACCGGGGGAATCTGTACGCTGGCCTGTTGGCGCAGTTTGATCTTTCCGATGCGGAAGAACTGTTTCACACCCAGTATCTTTTGCTCCGCCACACGCTGTATTACCGGGACTTTGATCTGGATGCGGCGGGAGCGGTCGAACTGGAAAACACCGAAGAAAACGGAGTCAAGGCGGCATTCGCCATTTCGCTCGAGGGCGGGTGGCGGACTCCCCTTTCCCTTCCCAATAGGCTTTCTCTGGGTGTACGCTGGGCTTCGGGCGAAAGCCCAGAGGCGGCGGCTTTTTTTCCGGTCATTTGGGAAGCCCAGGGTTTGGTGCTGCAGCCCGGCTTTTCGGGGATAATGGTACTACGGGCGGGTTTTGAAGCACGGCTTCTGCCTTCTCTTTCGGCTGCCTTAAGGGGACATTATTTTCTGAGAACCGATTCGATCAGCTTCTTAGATGATGATTTTGACAAGGATGCCTATTCCATAGGAGCGGAATTTTCCGGTTCGCTGCGGTGGTCGCCGTTTTCCGATCTTTCCTTTTCGCTGGATGGGGGAATTTTTCTCCCGAAAACAGGAGCGTCCATGCGCGATGATGCGCCGGTGCGCGGTTCCCTTACCCTGGGAGCCATTTTTTCTTTTTAGAATGTTGTGACAAAATAACCGATTTTGGCACAATATCAGGAGGTTAGCCATGAAAAAGATGTTAAAACTATTTGCCATAACCTGCACATTGTTTTTGCTTGCAGCCCACGGTGTGTGCGCACAGCGGGCTATTATCCGGGATTTTGCCGGAACGGTGGAAGTTAAGCTTCCGGGTTCCGAGGCATGGGTAAATGCGGTCAAGGAGCAGACCCTAACGGGGGATGCGGTTATTTCCACCGGTTTCAGAAGCACCGCACTTATCGAAATCGGCGATTCGCTGTTAACCGTCCGGCCTCTTACGCGGCTTACCATTACGGAACTGTCCCAAAACCGCGAGACCGAAAAAATCGATCTTAATCTGCAGACGGGCAGGGTGCGCGCCGAAGTTAAGCCGTCCGCCGGTACCAATATTGATTTTACCGTCCGCAGTTCCGCCGCCACCGCTTCGGTTCGGGGAACGGTTTTTGAATTTAATTCCTTTGGCCTTTTGGTAAATGAAGGGACGGTGGAATTTTCCGGAGCCAGAGGTTCTCCGGTTTTGGTCGATGCGGGCGGTTCCGTTTCTGTCGGAGAACGCGGCGGGCAGCCGGTGTACGCTTCGCCCACCGATCCTTCGCAGCTGCACCCCGATCTTCCCATCGCATCGGGTGAGGTGCTTCCGGTGCTGCTGGATGGGGCTTCTGCCCTGCAGCCGAATTTTGTTATTTCGATAACTTTTTAACAAGCCATGACTAAATACTGGCAGGGCGCGCTTATCGGTTTTCTGGCCGCCCTGCTCTTTGTGATTCTTGATTTTACCGGCGTTCTTTCCCTTATGGGAAACAGTTTCTATGATTTTTTTCTCCGCTTCCGGCCCAAAAGGGAACGAACAGACCTTGTGGTTTTTCTGGATGTTGACAATCAGGCGATTGCGGCTAACGGAGTTTTCCCCTGGCCGCGTTCGGTAATGGCAGACGGGCTTTTGCGGCTCAAGGAATACGGAACGGCGGCGGTTGTTTTTGACATTGAGTATGTGGACAGGGGGCATCAGGGAGTAGACACGGTATTTCTGCGGATGCTGCCCGCGGATTTTTCCCGTACCTTTTCCGAAATCAACAGCAGCATGGGCGATCTGATCAATTCCCTGCGTGAAGGTTTCCTGAGCGCAGACGAAGTATCCCGGTATCTTTCAGTCTATATTGAAGACGAGCATAAAAATCTTTTGAACAAGGCCCTGGGCGTGGCGCGGGACAACGACGAATATCTTTCCCTCGCGTCCGCCCTGTTCGGCAATTCCTGGGGGACGCTGAATTTGCGCACCAATCCGCTGGAAGGCGAGCAGGCTTCCCGCCGCCCTATTGCCGAGGAACTTTTTTCGTATCCGGTTGAGGCAAATTTTTTTGTCAACAATGATTTTATTGTCGATATACTGCCGCCCATTCCCTCGTTTGCACGGTCGGTAAAGGGGGCGGGTTTTACCCGCGCCTGGGTGGACGGAGACGGGGTAAGGCGGCGAATCGATCTTGTTCAGGAATTTAACGGCCATTGGTATCTCCAGCTTGCCTTCGCCTCTCTGGTAGATTATCTGGGCAGTCCGGCAATTGAACTGGAAAAAGGCAGACTTGTTTTACGAAACGCCGTATTTCCTTCGGACACAGAGTCTGAGGGAATCGTAAAAGACATTGTCATTCCCCTGGACGCAGACGGGCGTATGCTGCTTGACTGGCCTCTGGCGAATTATGAAAAAAGTTATATCCATTTTTCTTTTACTGCCCTTTCCTGGCTGGAACAGGCGCAGGCGGATATTGAACTTGCAGTATCAAGTTTAAGCGCCTCGGAAAATCTCTATGCCTTCGTTTCCCGCGACGATTCCCTTGCGCAGGCTCCCTTCCTTCTTTACCGCACCGGAGAACTGCTTGCCGCCGCCGGCCAGCAGCGTGCAAGGGCAGTAGCGGAAACATCGGAAGAAGCCTTTGAGCGCTATCTTGCCCTGCGCACTGAAGCGTGGGAACTGTTGTACCGTTTTCGGGATTTGGAGTTTTCGAGAAAAATATATGCCCTTGGGGAAGATTTCGCAGAGGAATTTCCCGCCGCCGCCGGGATTATCAGGGAAGAAATCGGCTATCTGCAGAGAACGGCGCGCAGTATGTTTATGGCGCTGGAAACTTTTGATACCATCCAGCAGACCCTTCAATACGCCCTGCGGGGAAAAATCTGCATTGTAGGACAAACAGACGCGGGAACCACCGACATCGGCGTTAATCCTTTTCACAATGAATACGTAAACGTGGGAACCCAGGGCGTGGTGCTGGATACGATTCTTTCGGAATCGTTTATCGTCTGGCTTTCTCCCTGGTGGAGCGCCCTTTTCTGCCTCATCACGCCGCTGTTGATACTGTTGTTTACCGGTTGTGCGCCGGGTCTCAGGTTCGCCCTGGGCTTTCTTTCCGCGCTGCTTGCCCTTGTAGTTTCCTTTTTTATGTTCCGCTTTGCCGGAATATATATGTCCCCCGTCTGTCCGGTTTTTTCCCTGGTAACCGCTGCGGTTATTCGGGAGATCGCCGCCTATGCCGTCTCTGACCGGGAAAAGCAGTTTATCCGCAAGGCTTTTTCCACCTATGTTTCCGATGACGTGGTAAAGGAAATTATCGCCGATCCTTCAAGGCTTCAGTTGGGCGGGGCAAAGCGGCATATGAGCGCTGTCTTTACCGATATTCAGGGTTTTTCCGGCATTTCGGAACAGCTTGACCCGGAAGACCTGGTGCGGCTGCTTAACCGCTACCTTACCGCAATGAGCGACGTGATCCTCAAAGAAAAGGGAACCATCGACAAATATGAGGGGGACGCGATCATTGCGTTTTTTGGCGCGCCCATAGAACTGCCCGATCATGCCGAGCGCGCCTGCCTTTCCGCCGTCCTCATCAAGCGCGCCGAGGCGGAGTTGAACCACAGCCTGCGTCAGGAAAACCTTCCGCCTGTACCGCTATTAACCAGAATCGGGATCAATACCGGTAGTATGGTAGCGGGCAATATGGGCACTGAAAACAAGATGAACTACACGATCATGGGAAACACGGTTAACCTTGCCTCCCGTCTTGAAGGGGTTAACCGGCTGTATAATACATGGATAATTGCCTCCCGAGCGACTCTGAATGAAACCGGCGGCCGTTTTCTTGCCCGTAAACTCGACAGGATTAGGGTGGTAGGCATCAACGAACCGGTGGAAATTTTCGAGATAATGGAAACCGCAGAGGCCGCGACCGATCGGCAAAAGGAAACGGCGCTTCGCTTTGCACAAGCCCTTGCCCTGTTTGAACAACGGGACTGGCACAGTGCCGCAGACGCTTTCCGCCATGTGCTTGAGCATGAAAGCGGCGACGGCCCCTCCCGGCTGTATCTGAGTCGCTGTGAGGTATGTCTGGAAAACCCGCCGGCGGATGACTGGGACGGGGTGTATAACATGGACGCTAAGTAGCGTTTGCCCCCTTACTTGCTAATTCTCCCATTTTAAGGTACAATACGACAATCCTAATGAAAAAGGAAGAATTATGTCCGAAAAAAACATGGTTATGATTGACGGAAACACCGCAGCGGCGCACGTTGCCCACGCGTTGAGCGAAGTAATCGCGATTTATCCGATTACCCCCTCCAGTCCCATGG
>Ga0082212_10001573_pt1 | contig 33647 bp, 26 predicted proteins | sample TergutNt197P3_FD_71548 | JGI IMG/M metagenome (GOLD analysis project Ga0082212, IMG submission 71548) | Neocapritermes taracua P3 segment gut microbial communities from Petit-Saut dam, French Guiana - Nt197 P3 | ecosystem: Host-associated > Arthropoda: Insects > Digestive system > Gut ... | reverse complement strand
TATCTTTCTACACGGTGCGTTTTGCGCCCTTTTTTCATGTCTAAATTGCAAATAATTACGGTTATTGAAAAGTTCCTCTTGACAAATCCCCAAAGTGCTTATTGCGCGGCTTACTTGGCACGAAACAATTGACGCATGTAGGCGGATTACTCATAGCTTTACGAGTGAGAACACACTGTAGTCATTGCGGATATCCGACAAAGCCAAATCTGATAGTTCTGCCAGGAACAATACTTTGCTCACATGGCCGCCCAGTCTTTCAATAAGCCTGACACTTGCGGAGACGGTGCCGCCTGTCGCTAATATGTCGTCAACTAATACTACTTTCTGCCCCTTACTTACTGCGTCGATATGCATTTCCAGCACATCTTCCCCGTATTCCAGAGCATACTTTTCAAAGATCGTCTCATAAGGGAGCTTGCCGCGTTTGCGTATCGGGACAAGCCCCTTTTTTAACGCATAAGCCAGTGCCGCGCCTAGTATGAAACCTCTTGACTCTACGCATGCGATCAAGTCAAAATCTATGTCCCTCAGTTGACTAGCAAAGCAATCAACGATGTACGCAAACGCGCACGGATCCTGCAAAACAGGCGTGACGTCGATAAAGTCTATGCCTGCCGAGGGAAAGTCCTTGACATGCCTGAACATACTCTCAATATCCACTTTATCCCCTCCCAAAACAAGTGTGCACTGACGAGTCATTAGCGCATAATTACTTGAATAAGATTGAAAAATGAGGAATGTGCTCATTTTGATCACATTCCTCAAACCGTTGCGAATACACGTTTTCGCATTTAATAAATGCGCATATTATGTATTATTTATGCACCCCTGCAGCCCTATCCGTTACTTCCTGTCCATCGCTATATCGCCGAGGTTCACGTCGATCGTCGCGTCTACCGCGTCGAATGTCTTGTACTCGTAACCTTTTGCCTCGATGACGACGTCGTATTTACCCATTGCGAGGTCCTTGAACCAGAAATCGCCATACTCGTCCGTCAGCACTTCGACTGTCTTACCGCCATTCGTCGCCCTGCAGCGAGCTCCGATGACGACCTCCTTTTCAACCGGGTCGTATACAGTGCCGGCAATGAACTTGCCGGGGATGTTGCGGTAGAAGACTTTCGGGTGCAGCCCTGTCTCGGGCATGCGCACTGTCGCGCCGACTATGAAGTCCTGCATGTCCTTCTCATCACCGAACTGCATTGCGTCGGTCGGGCAGGCCTCCACGCAGCGCGGAAGTTTGTATCCGTTGTCGAGAAGATGCGTGCATCCTGTGCATTTCTGGCAAATCTTAAGCTCGTCGTTTTTGAATATAGCCTCATACGGGCATGCTTTCATACAAGCTCCGCAGCCTTTGCACTTTTCGGGGTCGAGTATAACAAACCCGTCGTCGCGCCGGTAATATGCGTCATGCTTGCAGGCTTCCATGCAAGCGGCCTTCTCACAGTGGTTGCACATATGAGGAACGTAATGGATCTTGACCTTGGGTATCGTGCCGCCCACGTTCTCGATGAGCTTCACCCAGAACTGCCCGATATCCGGCTGCGGTTTCGCATACGGAGTCCAGTCGTTGCCTGCATGTTCGTCCTTGCAGGCCAACTGGCAGTTATAGCACCCGTTGCACTTGGCGACGTCAACGGTAATTACTTTAGACATATATTCTCCTCCTTGTTAACTAATGAGCCATCCATCCAAACAAACGCCGGTGGCTTCGTCGATTTTGCGGCCGAAAGAGTCGGGATACTTCGCTTTCCAGTCCGCCATCTCTTTGTCAGAGACCTTGGCAGCACCAACGAGGAATCCGGACACGACCATACCCGTTGCATGCTTAGAGATGTTGTTTGCGGGCGTTATCAGGTTTATCGCGCCGCCTCGGTCGAGAGTCTCCGCATCGATTGGGTCAAAGCGGGAGCCGTGGTCGACGTAAATAACTTGCGGGATTAGCCGCTCCGTCAGGTACGCACCGCAAAGCACCGTACCGCGTTCGTTGTAGACCTTAATAATATCGCCATGAGCGATTCCAAGCTCTTTTGCAGTGGACGGGTGCAGCCACGCGGGCTCATACTGGTAGCCGTCTTTGGCGCGGATCTTCATGGTCTCTATCTCGCGGCTCCATGTCACATCGTCGAGGTTCGCGTGGAAGCGCCACCTGCCGTGGTTGGACATGCAAAGCAGAGGGTAGTCCTTCGCGCGCGCGCTTGAGAGCCTGTCGTCGTGGAGGTCGCTTTTTTCTATCCACTTGGGGTACGGCGGACGTTCGGGATCGTCCGGGAAATGCTTTTGGATGGCTGTTGAGGTGAACTCCAGCTTGCCTGTAGGTGTTGTGAGCGGGTTGTTTTCCGGGTCCTCGGCAAACGGGTTTAGCCCCGCGGGGAGCTCCTGTATCTTCGGGTTGCCGGGCACGACGAAAATATCTGTTTTATGGAACTCGTCGTCTTTGTCGAGATGCGCGACGCCGCAGCCTTGCCAGAACAGCTCTATCACGCGCTCGATCGCCTTCTCGTTGCCGGTGTATGCCATATAAACGTCGTTGCTTACCTTCTTTGCTACAGCAGCCACGCACTCGAAGTCGTTCAGCGACTCACCGACTGGCGGGCAAGCAGGATATTCATGGAACACAGACGTCAGCGTTCCGCCCCCTTTATCGTCGCAGATGTCCTCCATCTCGAACTTCGTCGCGACAGGCAGAATGATATCCGCAAGGTAGCAGTCGTTTTCCAGCCACGGATGCTGCGCTACAACGCACTCTATTTCCGGGGAGCGCAGCGCTTTCACGAATGAGAAACCGTCGTTCCAGCATGTCACGTTGCATGGAGAGTCCGTCCAAATCATATGGAGGCGCGAGCAGTCCGGCCTGGGGAACACATGCTTTTCCCACTGCTGCTCTGCCGGGCCGCAGAATGAGTACAGCCCCCACCATTCTATGCTCTCGTTGAGTATTGCCTTATGCACCATGCACCTCGGTATGGATTGCTGCGGAGGAGTATCGGTTATCTTGCACAGCTCGGCAAGCTCGTCTATCGTGCTGGCTGAGTCCGTCAGCTTAAAGCGCCCTTTTTCTATGTCCTCCTGGACAATGTTATGGTCTTCGGGCTTTCCTTCGCTCTTTTTGATCGTCCTCTCGAAATCGACTTTCGCGCCGTACGGGCGTACGATCTCCGCGCGATGCGGCACGCTTATTATTGCTTCTCCCTGGTGCGGCATCTGGTACACAGGCGTGTGCAGATTCCATTCCAGCCACTTGGCATGGTGGACTCCGGGTTTCCCAAGCCCTTGCATGCCTAGCAAAATCGACTGCAGCCGCGCCGGCTCTGTGGAAAACGCGCCTCGTATGCCGGGGCCGCCGTTGCCGATCGTCATGCTCGTGACCTTTTTGGCCCAGTCGCGCGCGACGGCTTTGATCGTCCATTCAGGCACGCCGCACTTGCCGCTCGCCCATGCCGCCGTCTTTGGTTCGCCGTCCTCTTTGCCGAGGACATAGTCAAAGAACGGCTCTGCGCCGACTGCGTGAGTTTTTACATATTCTTTATCGTATGTGCCCTCGGTTATCCAAACATGAGCTATGGCCAAAAACATAGCCGCATCCGTGTTGGGCAAAATGGGTATCCATTTGTCCGCCATACGGCATGCGGAATAGTTCAGCGCCGGGTCGACGTAAATATATTTCAAACCAATGCTGTGGAGCCATTCATTCAGGCGGCTTGACATATATCCATCGAAGCCGACGGGGGTCGTCTCGGGGTCTGCCGCCCAGAAAAGCAGGAGTTCGGCATTCTTGGCTATGTCAGGCCAGACGTTGCCGGAAGGCTGCATCTCGCCGACTGGCTCTCCGCCCCAGACGTTCTTGGAACCCCATGAGTAGCCTTCCCAACTATCCTGATTGCGCATCTGGATAGTATATCCGCCCATCAGCGACAGAAGCCTGTTCGCGCAGCCATGGCTGGGCGCCACATGCTTGCCCTCGCCGTGCATGTCTGCTTCGGATAATACGGCGGACATACCGTATTTTTCCCGTATGCGCATGAGCTCGTCCGCGACGATTTGTGTCGCTTCATCCCAGGAAATGCGGACATAGCCTGATTTCCCCCTGTTTTGCGGGTTGCGCTCGCCCTTCGGATCCCAGTCGACGCGTTTGAGAGGATACCGTACGCGGTTTTCGGAATAGACGCGCTTCTTGTACGTCATGTAATAAACTCCGGGCAGAGTCCGGTCGGGCGGCGCCAGCGTTTTACCGCGCGCTTCGATCTTCCATGGGTTCTTGCGGTCCCAATCCATGTAATCCCGGTAATGGAGCGGACGTATGCGCGTCAGTTTGCCGTCTTTGCCGGATTCTACGACCGTCGGCAACCCGCTCATGGGGCCCATGAGGCTCGCTGCCTTGAATACCCGTTTATCGGCTTTGATGTCTATCGGTTTTACGGCCATATGCACTAACCTCCTTTATATTTTATGAATGGTTTATCCCTTCGAATTATGTTACTGTAGTATATCACGCGCGCGTCGGACAATGCAATAGAGTACTGCGCTGTATCCCTCTTAAACTTGACATGAGCGGATTCTCGGTGTACTCTTCTTTAAGTAAACGCTGGTTAAAACGCACCTCCTGCCATTCACCGCGCAGGAATCGGCTGCAAAGGAGCGGAGTTATTTGGCTGCTGCAGACTCAAAACCTAAAGAAAGATATACAGAGATAACGGTACTCAACATATTTTTCTGCATACTGGTCGTGTTCATCCACATCTCGGTCTCACCTCTCAAAGAGCTAAGAAAAGAGTCATGGGAATACCTGTTCGCCTTTATCCCGCGGCAAGCGTCGGCCTTCGTTGTACAGGGATATATTTTTCTGAGCGGCCTGAAGATGTTCCTGAGCAGGTCCGATTCTTTTTCATACGGCAAGTTCCTTCTCAAACGGTTTCTGAACGTGTTCCTGCCGTATATCCTGTGGTGCTTCATCTATTACTATTATTTCACACACAACAGGTTTTGGTTCCCCTTCAGATGGGAGGATTTCGTACGGTATGTCTATGTCGGGGATCTTGTCAGCCCGTTTTACTTCATCATTGTAATCGCGCAATACTATCTTCTAGCGCCATTTTGGAGGCGCTTCATCAAAAAGACGAACCCCGTCATACTCGCGGCGTTCGCTGCTATTATTTCGATTGTCTCTATCAAGTACCTGCCCGATATCATCGCAATGTTTGTTCCCGGCTTTGAGTTTCTGTATGCAGACAGGGTGTTTACATCTTACATGATATACTGGGTAGCCGGGTGTTTCGCCGGGTTGTATTACGAGGATTTTAAGAAAGCACTGCGCGAAAACCGTCATTTAGTCATCCCGCTTTTCAGTATACTGCTGGTCATTTACGTCTCGCTGTACTATCGGTGGAACACAGCAGGCAGGATGTTCCCTTTTCTTGAAGACTTGCGTATTATGTATTGCCTGAGCGCAATATTGTTCTATTACTCGATGTCCGTTGTTTTTGTAAGCAGAAAAAGGCGCCGCGCGCGGCCCTCAAGCGCGGAAGCAGCAACACCGATGACAGCAAGAAAACCTATTGATGAGACTGTGCTGCAGGAAGAATTATCAAAGACAACAGTGTCAGAGTCAAAAGAGCAAAAAATAGTAGGATCAGAAGCGGCTGCAGCAGCGGCGATAGTCCGGTTTGGCAGGGCGCTCATGGTGAAAATGCGCGGTGTTGCCTGGGGGAAGGCGTTCCTGCACACTCTGGACCGCTCGACTTTCAGCGTTTATCTCGGGCATTGCTTCGTCATGTCCGAGTTTGACTTTATCCTGAAGAAGAATGAAGTTGTGCTACGCATCGGACAAAGCTACATGCTAAGGATACTGGTCATATATGTAGTGAGCTTCGGCGGCTCAATGATCTGGAGGAAGCTCAGAGACGGCGCCGAATGGCTGGTGCATTATCTGCGTTTGCGCAGGTCCGCCCGTAAAGAAAGCGCGCAAGCATGAGGTTCATGAGTTGACGGTTAAACGCTCCATCCGGGCTGAATAGGATCAGGGGCGCCCCTTGACCTTCGGAACATGCGCGACCGGCGACCAGTCTTTTATAACTGCCGATTTCATGAATGCCAGCGTCACTTCTTGCAGTTTCGTCAAGCCTGCAAGCGGGCTTATATCGCTGATCTGATTGCCGTCCAGGAACAGGCAGTTCATATTAGTTAGCCCCGCCAGCGGCGTCACGTCGCGGATCTGGTTGAAGCCGATATACAGCGCCGTCAAATTTGTCAGCCCTGATAGTGGGCTCAGGTCGCTGATTCGGTTTTCCGCCATATCCAGACGGCGCAAGTTCACCATATAGCGCAGCGGCTCTATCTCTTCATTGGTCAACTCCATTCCGACCAGCCTGAGCTCGGTTAGGCTCGTGCTGTACTGGACGCCACGTATTTCAATGAAGTCAGGAATCTGTTCAGTGAACAATGCTTCAATGTCGATATTGTCAAATGTCACGATGCTTTGATCGCGCGTGAAAGCGTCTTTCGGGCTGAATTCCGGCACTGTGCTTGTACCGAACATGATCCCTCTTGCGCGAACATAGTTTATTCCGTCTTGCGCCCACGGGTCGGCGTCGTTCAAGTCAACGAATTTGGACGTTGGAGGGTTGCTGACGTCTGCGCCTATAGCTCTGCAGACATTTGTAATCATTACCGCTGCTTGTTGACGGTTAAACGCCCCATCCGGGCTGAATACTCCGGGCGCATCCACAGTGGGCGCTGTTGTGCCGTTAGTAATGCGAAGGGCGTAAGCGGCTAAAATGGCTGGATCGTCCGTGTCGGAAAAAACACCGGGGCTAAGTGACAGCCCTCTTTCTCCAAGTATGTCGGCAATACCAATACCAAGAGCGTATTCGGCCCACTTAACTGCTAGCCTGCAAAACTCCTGCCGTGTGATAACATTCTTATAGTTACCCGTTGTGAGTGATTTTATCTTCAAACTCATATTCGGCGACCAGCGCAACGTTGACATACTGGCTGCATTTCTCAGGGCGGTTTTAGACATTCCCGACGAGGAATACGACCGATTGGTGATTGTTGACCCACACATCAAGAAAGAAACTGCGGACGACAAGTACGGGATTTTGGATGTAAAATTGCATACAGTAAGCGGAACCACCATCCACATTGAGATACAAATCAAGGTACTGCCGGACATGAAAGCCAGGACGATTTATAGCCAATCGAAATTGGTGACGGAGCAGATGGCGTCCGGGATGAACTGGTCGGCAATCAAGCGGACAATAACCATCGTAATAACGAGCGAAGTTTTCATGTCGGAGGGCAACAAGTATCATCATCAATTTCGCTACCGCACCGATGACGGCATTGAGTTCACAGACCTTTCTGAAATCAACACTTTGGATTTAGGCAAGCTCCCGACTGACGATGACAGCACAGACCTATGGTACTGGATGAAATTCATAAAAACAGACGACGAGGAGGTTTTAGATATGCTGGCAACGAGAAGTCCACAAATGCGAAAAGCGGTCGGCGTACTAAAAGAACTGTCGGCCGACGAACAGACCCGTATGCTCTATGAAAAGCGTGAAATGGCTCGTAGGGATATTGAATCGCAGATAGCAGCACAAGCCGCTGTTATTGCGGAACAAGCAGCGGAGATTGCAGATAAAGATGCAGAGAACGAACAGCTTCGCAAACAAATTGCAGAGTTACAGAAAAAAAGCAGTGGTAGCTAAGACACAGGCGCGGCGGGGGAAATCCCCACCGCGCCGTTTCTGTCTACAGCGATATATCCAACGTCCGTTTCGTGCTTCTTGTAATATGTGGCTTGCTAATGTCATGTTCTTTGTGGAATCGTATATTTCATCGAAGCGCGATGCGGCATTCGAATCCCACACTATATCACCACCCTTGGTAAGCGCTAGGTAAATGGAAAAATGCTTTTGTGGCCACCACATACTGATAGTGGCGGTTTGCGTCAAAAAAGTTCCAACAAAACAGTAAAAAAGTGGCTGTATCAAAACGAACGCCTTGATACAGCCATTTTAACAACCTTCAGTTAACTAATTGCCATGCCGCTTGCTTTGTGATATTCTACAATCGCAACTGATGCTGCGGTGTGCAGAATAATTACCGGAGGCGCTGATGGAAGCACTGATCACGAATATCCAGGGTTATTCGATACACGACGGCCCCGGGATACGGACTGTTGTGTTCTTAAAAGGCTGCCCCTTAAAATGTGAATGGTGCGCAAATCCCGAAAATATTCCGTTTGACAGGCAGACAGGCTTTATCGAAAACTTATGCATAGGCTGCGGGAAGTGTGCAGCGGTATGCCCCAACGGCGCGATAAACACGCAAGCTTCAATACCGAATGGCAGCGCGGGAGAGCCGTTGCACAGGGTCGACTACAGCCGCTGTACCGGCTGCGGCATATGCTCAGATAACTGCGCGTATGGCGCATTAGTTAGTTACGGAAAACTGATGAGCGCCCGGGAGGTGTTCGAGCTTGTCCGCCGTGACAAAATGTTTTTTGAAGACGGCGGGGGCGTCACATTGTCGGGCGGCGAACCGATGGCGCAGGCCGGTTTCGCGGCTGAGTTATTCACACTGTGCAAAAACGACGGCATATCAACATGTCTTGAGACGTCTGGATTCGTGGATCCGGCAAAATTTGAAATGGTCATACCGCTGACGGACTATATTTTATTCGATATTAAGCTGATAAATAGTGAAAAACACCGCCATTACACAGGGCGGGACAACACACAGATTCTAAGCAACGCGCGGATGGCTGCGCAAAGCGGCGCGGATATACTCTTCAGAGTTCCGCTCATCCCAACCGTAAACGATGGTGACGAAACAATAAGAGATATTGCGGATTTCGTAAAAAGCATAGCCTCAAGTCCTTGCGTACAGTTGATGCCTTATCATCGTATGGGCGACTCTAAATACAACGCGCTGAACATCCCCAACACAATGCGCGGACTGGAAGCCGTGCTTATGCAGCAAACGGAGGATGTAATGCGAAAGTATATTAGTTTTGGAGTTGAGTGTTCGATTTCGCGGTAGTTATAACAGGGGTCAGGGGCCAGGGGCCAAGGCTCAGGGCTCAGGGCTCAGTACAGATTCAAGAGGAAAGAGATTGGAGAAAGAATTGGGAAATATTGATATAAACAAAAAATTGCTTGATGAAATTGACAAGCTTGAGCTTTCGGAGCGCTTGATTGCGTGGAAACAAGCAGTTAAGGACGAGCCTTGGAAGATATATGCCGACAGAGAGCGGTACACCGTACAGTCATGGAAAATGACCGAAGGCGAAGACATTGAGATACGGCGCGCCAAACTCCTGCGCCATGTATTGGAAAACATCGAAATAACGATACTGGACTTCGATACTATCGCCGGACGCTCGACCCCCGGCGTCATCGGAGCATGCACATCACTTGACGTATGCGGCGACTATATACCGGATATTTGGCGCGACGGCGAAGTAAACATGACTCTTAACGCGGATGCAAGGATAAGCCGGGAAGACTTGCAGTTGCTGCGTGAGAGCGCAGCGCTCTTCAGGGGGAAAACCGCGCCCGACATGACGATGAAAGCATGGAGCGCTGTGTACGGCGACTGGGGGCGCGGCGTCACTGACGCAAAAGTAAAGGACCCCTCGCTTGACGCCGGCATATTCGGAAACGTCACCTCTGTGATGCAGTGGGAAAAGGTCATAACGAAGGGCTTGAATTCCTTTATCTCAGAAGCACAGAATCATATCGACGAGTTCATAATCTCACAGGACAGCGACATTAGCAAGCTGTATTTTTGGCAATCGTCGATAATTGTGCTGGAAGCAGCAATCATATTTTCGAACAGATATGCGCAGCTCGCAGAGGATATGGCCGCAAATGAAAAGAGCCCGGTTAGAAAAGCAGAGCTTGCGGAAATAGCCCGAATATGCCGCCATGTTCCCGCGAACCCCGCTCGGAGCTTTCACGAAGCGCTTCAAGCCATGTCGATCATCGCCACATGCAAGCTGCTGGAGCACCCGATGCACAACAACCCGCACTGGGGGCGCGGAGACCAATACTTGTATCCGTTTTTTATCAAAGACATAGAAAGCGGCGCGGCAACCCTTGAAAAAGCAGCTGAACTGCTTTCTGAGCTGCTGGGCAGATGGGGCACACAAGCGTTTGTAACAGGTGAAACCCAGCGCGAGTCGCATCAGGTCAATTTCGGTATAAACAATGTTCTGCTGGGGGGCGCGAACAAGAAGGGCGAAGACGCGTCGAACGAGCTCAGCTACCTGTTCCTGCACATGGTGGGCAAGCTGCGGCTGTCATCCCCTACAGTAGGCATACGCTGGAACAGAAACACTCCCGGATGGCTTATGCGTAAAGCGATAATGACGAACCTTGAGACAAAGGGCGGAATACCGTTATTTCAAAATGACGAAAACATGATCCGCCACTATATGGACGACGGGATCCCGTATGAGGAAGCCTGCGAATGGTGCGGACTGGGATGCGTCTACCCATGTCTGCCGACACGCGCGGAGCATTACGGCGCCGAGGGCATTGCAGGATATAACTGGGCGGCTATTTTGCACATGACGCTGCATAACGGCAAAGCGATAACAGGAAAGCAACTGGGCTTGGAAACAGGCGATCCAAGGGGGTTCAAGACCTTTAATGAGTTGTACAATGCCTTAAAAACGCAGCACAAGTACGTCATTGAACGCATATTCAGGCTTGCCGCCATCGCGCGCGAAGTCCAGCCCGCGTATCTGCGCCTGCCGTTCATTTCAACGATCGGCCTTGAGGCGAGCATGGAACTGGGCAGGGATGTATTACTGCCCCATCCGGACTATGCCATGTTCGGCATATCAGACAGGGCGATCATCGACGTTGCGGATTCGCTTGTCGCGCTGAAAAAGCTCGTATTTGAAGACATGACTCTAACGCTTGATGAAATGATAGACGCGCTGGAGTCAAACTTTGAAGGCACACGCGGTGAGGAGATTCGAAGAATGTGCCTAAATGCTCCCAAATTCGGTAACGATGCTGATGAAGCGGATTTGATGGCAAAGGAGCTTAGCGAATACTCCGCATCTGTGATCAGAAGCTACGATAACTCCCCATTCAAGAACTACATGATCGCGCGGGAGGGATTAGCGTGGCACTATTTCGGAGGACTGGGAGCGGGCGCGCTTCCCAATGGGCACAAGGCGCTGGAACCGCTCTATGACGGCGCTGCATCGCCGATGCGCGGCGCGGACACTAACGGCCCGACCGCCGTGATCCGTTCGGTGCTGAAGGCAGGCTTTAATGACTCATATGCGCATGTGCTCAACCAGAAGTTCTCAGCCGCAATGCTTCAGAGCCCGGAGAGCGTCGATAAGCTTGTGTCGTTTACAAATACGTTTTTTAAAAACGGAGGCACGCATATCCAGTACAACATCACCGACAGGGAAGAGCTGCTCGAAGCAAAAGAAAAGCCGCAGGAGCATAAGGATTTGATCGTGCGCATCGGCGGTTTCTCCGCATATTTCGTCCAGCTCTCTCACGAAATACAAAACGACGTAATCAACCGTAGCGAGCATATGTTGTAATTGATGGAGGAGATGCATACGATGAGCGAAATGAAATACCCGCATTTATTCAAGCCGGTCATCCTGAGGGGAACGATGTTCAAAAACAGGATTTTCGCGGCTCCGACAGGCTTTATGGACATGGACAGGTTCGGCGTTATACCGCCCGAAGCGGCGTTCTATTACGAACGGAAAGCGAGGGGCGGCGCCGCGTGCGTCGCGGTCGGCGAGTGCAACGTGGACAGCCAGTACGGGCTGGGCGGCGCGCATGCCATCCGTCTCGACGATAATCACATGCGAAACCCGCTCACCCGCGTGACGGATGCAGTGCGCCGGCAGGGAGCCGTATGCACGGCGGAGCTCCAGCATGCGGGAAACTGCGCGAACAGATCGCTGGATCCGCCCGGCATGGCATACGGCCCCGTAGCCGGTACAGCGCATGGCCCTCTCGACCGCGCCGGCAGCGACCGCGCATTTTATGAAATGCCCGAAGACATAATATGGTATGTAATTGACAAGTTCGCAAAAGGCGCGCAATTCGCAAAAGCCTGCGGGTTCGGCATGGTGACGCTCCATGGCGGCCATGGCTGGCTCATATCGCAGTTCCTCTCGCCCGCGCTGAACACAAGGAAGGATAAATGGGGCGGCCCGGACATCGAAAACCGCTCAAGGCTCGCAATCGAGATATTGAAAGCCATAAGAAAAGCTGTCGGCCCTGCGTTCCCCATCGAAATGCGCATGAGCGGCAGCGAATGTTATGAAGGCGGATACGATATAGAAGAAGGCATCAAGTTCGCAAAGCAGGTGGAAGAGCATGTAGACCTCCTGCATGTCTCCGCCGGCAGCCATGAGGTGGACGAAGTGTTCACAGTGACGCATCCGAGCATGTTCCTGCCGGACGGCTGCAATGTTAAGTTCGCCGAAGAGATCAAGATGAACGTGAAGTGCAAGGTCGCGACAGTAGGCGCACTGGGCGACCCGGAGCTGATGGAAGACATCATCGCTTCCGGGAAAGCGGACGTAGTAGAGATAGCGCGCGGGCTGATTGCCGACCCGGACCTGCCCAGAAAAGTACGCACAGGCAGGGAAGGGGAGGTAAACAAATGCATGCGCTGCCTCAACTGTTTCTCATATCTCCTGCAGGGCGGCCAGTTCTACTGCGCGATAAACCCGGAGACTGGGCGCGAGGCGGAGATGAACCTTGCTATCCCTGCCGCAAAAAAGAAAAAAGTCCTGATCGCGGGCGGGGGCGTCGCAGGCATGCAAGCCGCGCTGACATGCAAAGAGCGCGGGCATGACGTCATTCTTTGCGAAAAAACCGATAAACTCGGCGGAACGCTCAGGTGCGAGGATAAAGTGCCGTTCAAGAAAAGACTCTCAGAATATCTTGACCGCCAGGCGCAAAGGGTCGCCGACGCGGGGGTGGACGTCAGGCTGGGCGTGGAAGTCACGCGTGATTATGTGAAATCATCCGGCGCGGACGTCGTTATAGCAGCGCTCGGAGCGAGGCCCGCAAAACCCGCGATACCGGGCGTCGACGGCGCGAACGTCGTCTCCGCAGAAGATGCATACAAAAACCCGGACATAACCGGGAAAACCGTGGTTATTTTAGGCGCAGGGCTTGTCGGAACGGAGCTTGCCATATATCTTTCGATGCTCGGCCGAAAAGCCGCTGTAGTAGAAATGCTCGACGGGATAAGCCACGGCGGTAACAATCTGCATGTTCTGGCTTTGAATGTTGAGATCGCCAAGTACGGCATTGACATGAACTTCAACACCACTGCGCTGGAAATAACTGCTGAAGGCGTGAAGTGCCGGGCTCCCGGAGGCGAGAAATTCTTCAGCGCCGACACTGTGATATACGCCACAGGCCAGCGCCCGCTGTGGGAGGACGTCGAAAACCTGAGCTCCGCGGCAGCCGACTTCTATCCTGTAGGCGACTGCATAACGCCAAAAAATATAATGAACGCGACGAGTATGGCGTTTTCAACAGCGAGGAATGTTTAAGCGGCGCGCTGTAAGCGCGCAGGATTTAGGATTTAGTGGAGACGGGGGATGCGAAGGAGTGGCTAGTGGCTAGTAAGAAGTGAGAAGTGAAGGGAGAGAAGAAAGCCTTGCGGTTAGTTGTTAATAATATGTGACGAGTAAATAATCTGGATAAAAAGGTGATATACTGTCCGTGCGCCTGAGCAAACGCTGAGTGTTTCGCATAAGCAGACTTGCTCAGTCAATGTAAAAGCAATACAAGCACAGTAAAAAATGGGTAAGTGACACAAGTAAAGCATTAAAGGAGAAAAACATGAAGAAAAGATTAATCACGATCGTTCTTGTAGCAGCTCTTGCGTTGTCGCTCGTTATTTCGGCATCGGCAGCGAGCTTTACGCATCTTGCGGACCAACTCAACTCGCTTGGACTGTTCGAAGGCACGGGCAGCGGATATGACCTCGAACGCGCGCCGAAAAGAGGCGAAGCGCTCGCAATGATGATTCGTTTGTACGGGCTGGACGACGAGGCGCGCGCGAGCAAATCCGGGCATCCTTTCGCCGATTTGACCGAAGCGCATGCATGGCTGGCGCCTTATGTCGCCTATGCGTATGAAAACGGCTACACCACCGGTACGACTGAGACGACCTTCAGCCCCGACGCTCTGTGCAGCGCTCAAATGTATGTCACATATGTCTTGCGCGCGCTGGGGTACAGCGACAAAGACGGCGACTTCACATATGACGAGGCTCTTAGTTTCGGCGCAGACGTCGGGATAGTCGACGGGCTACTGAGCAGCGGTGAGTTTTTGCGCGATCAAATGGTGGCAGTATCCTACCTGGCGCTTCAGGCTGCGCCGAAAGGCGGAGAGTATGATACGCTGCTCGATAAGCTCGTAGCAGACAGTGCTGTCGACGGTGCTCCTGCCGATGCAGTGAAAGCAAAGCTCGCTTTATTTGACGAAGTCATGTCGGTTGGGCTGGGGATGGGCGATGAAGGCTCTCAGGCTGCAGCGATGAACATGCATGCGGACGCCGGCTTGGGCGACCTCGGGTTCCTTTCAGCAATAGTGACGCCGATCCTTTCAGGGATGGGGGTTCCGACATCGTTTGCGGCGGATGCGGGTCTTAGCGTTATCTATGGTGAAGACGTCCTGGCTGCGCTCACCGTGGATATGGACGTCGCTGGTGAAAAATCTGTCGAGCGTATATATGTCAAGGACGGTTTCATGTACATCGACTCTGCGGGTGAGAAGACCAAGATGGAAATCGACCTTGGAGAAAGCGAAGAGGACGGCGCGGCAGGTGAAACAAGTGTCGCCGACGCTGCGGTCGACGCTTTGCTGCAGTTCGACATCCCGCTCTACATTTTCAGCGAGATCACAAAGACGGCTGACGGCGACTACACGGTATACACAATGAAGGTCAGCGACGGTTTGGTCAATACACTGGTAGACGCAGTGTCGGCGATGCTCAACGAGATCAACCTTGGCGGCATGGACCTGAGCGCCATGGATCTGGGCGGGGTGAACCTTGGCAACATGGATCTCGGCGGCATGCGCCTTGGGGACGTCATTTCGTCAGTCAGCATTTCTGATATCCGTTATTATACAGATTCTGCCGGAGCTCTGAAGAAAATAACGGCCGCAATAGATGTGACTCTTGCGTTGGATCTCACAGGTACGGGCAACAGCATAAACCTTCCGATAAAAATATCCATGGAAATGGAGATTACAGCTGTAGGCGATGCTGTGACGATAAACTTCCCGGATGATCTGGACACATATGTACTGGTTGAAGCGCCCGAGCCTGACGCCTCCGTCGCTGCCGAAGGGTAAACCACAAGTACCCTTTGTTAAACAACTCTTTTATAAGCAACGGACGCGTTTTGTGCGTCCGTTGCTCATTTGTTTTATACTCATCTTAGCCCAGCAGCTTTGCGGCTTCTTTCATGTTTTCCGCGACCGGAACACCGAAGGGGCAGCGCTCTTCGCAGCTGCCGCATCCCGTACACTCGTCCGCTCTATGAGCGAGGCTCGAATAATGCAGACGGATCGATGGCGGGATGGCGGCAGCGTCGAGACGCGCGACGTCCAAATACTTGTTCACCGCTGCTATGTCGATTTCAACAGGGCAAGGCTGGCAATGGCTGCAGTAGACGCAGTTGCCTCTGAAGTCATTCCGCACGGCGCTGAGAATCTCTGAATAATCGCGCTGGCTATTGTCCAGTGCGAAATACCGCGCAGCGTCGAGGACTTCTTCCCGCGTCTGGCAGCCCAGCATCACGCTCCCCACTGCGGGCCTTGACAGCGCGTAGTGGATGCACTGGTGAGGCGTCAGAGGCTTTGAAAACGGTGTATGCTCCGCTTTTAGAAGCTTGCCCGCGCCTAACGTCTTCATCACGGTGACGCCGATTTGCTTTTGCGAACACAGTTTGTACAGCTCAGCGCGCTCGGGGTCGAGACCCCTGTAAAGGCTTGCGCCCATGTTTTTCTCAATGTGGTCAAAGACGTACTCCGCCGACGGGAGCATGTCAAAAGCCGGGTTGATGCTGAACATCATAGTATCCGGAATGCCTGTGTTTATCGCTTTCATTGCTGTGCGCGGGTTGTGGGAGCTGAAGCCGATGTGACCTATGTCGCCTTTTTCCTTGAGTTTCACAGCATATTCGGCGAACTCCGTCTCGAAGACGCCCTGATAGTCATTGTCCGAATCGATGAAAAACATCATTCCGAAGTCTATGTACCCGCCGAATATCCGCAGCAGGTCCTCAAAGTATTTGCGCACGGTGGGCATGTCGCGGCTGATGTCGTATTGCTGCTTCACGTCCGTCGAGCCTATGTGCCCCTGTATCATCACATCACTGCGCCTGCTGCCGAGCGCCTGCGCTATGTTCTCGCGTATCTCCTTGCCCGGCATGAAGACGTCCATGATGTTGACGCCTATCTCAAGCGCAGCATCGATCGTTGCCTTTACCTGCTCATACGGTTTGCCGTCGAGATGTTCGCAGCCGAGCCCGACGACGCCAACCTTGCGGCCTGTTTTCCCAAGTTCTCTGTATTCCATCTGTCATACCCTCCTTTATGTTCAGTGTTTACTTAAGTAACCGCTAAACCATGGGCGACCGATCACGGCCGCCCGTTTGTTGTATTCTATCTTTCTGCGATCGGCCGGAGAAAGCCATCCGCGGCTACGCCGTCGCGTTTTCTTTGTCGTAGAACTCGCGGCTGTATGCATAGAACTCATCCGCCATCGTCCAGAGCATCTCGGGCTCGCGGGCGAATGAGAATGCGTAGAACCCGCCGGTCGGCGCAAACAGGTCGACGGTTTTGCGAATCATAGTGACAAGTTCTTCTTTCGGCGGGGTAGGCGCGCCCATATCGATTCCTTCGACACCGGAGCCGAATCCCAGCACTGTGCCGTATTCTTTCTTGAGTTTGATGAAGTCTACGGCGCGGCGCTGTATTTGCAGCAGGTTCACCCCAAGCTCCTGAAAATATGGCGCAAAGCGCATCATGTTCCCGCAGCAGTGGAATTCGAAGACGCAGCCAGCGGCTTTCACATGGTCGATGAACCTCTTCGTCGGCGCCATGAGCATGTATTCGAGCATCGCGGGCGAGAAGAATGTATCCCTCTCGTTGCTCCAGTCGTCGTGGTAGGTCAGGCGCGTGATTGGGTAGAGCTTCATCATCCTGTCGAACTGCTCGATCTCATGGTCGATGAATGCCTCGAAGAAATCCTTGCAGGCGTCCGGCTCAGTGGCAAACGCGAGCATTGCTTCTGTGTACCCGCCCATTATTGACACGAAACGTTCCGTGCAGCCAAGGCCGATGTCTACTGAAAGCGCTTTCGTCTCGTCGTATTCGTTTTTCATATAGTTTTTGTGGAAGGTTTCCCAGTCCCAGTCGTCGAATTTTGGGAATTTTACATGTTTTTCCCATTCCAAAACGTCGTCGCAGAGGGAGAAGCCCGGGGTCAGCATCGGCCCGCCCGCTGAATGGACGTAGGTCCAGTCTGTGAGGAACCAGTCTGTGAATGTGTAGTCGGCTGTGTGCGGGTTGGAGAAGTCCATGCATACGCACTGGCCTTTTACCGCGTCTGTCGGCAGGATCATGTCGTTTGGGCTGATCGACTGGCAGTCCAGCGTCGGGTTCGGCACCCACATTGGTTTTTGGTGGAATGAGGAGCGCTTGAAGTTTTCGACAGGCGTGATGGGGTAGTCAAATTTCGGCAGCACCATTTCGCCTCCGAAAAATGATTTTGTTTTCTGTGTCGGAACCGATGGGTCTCCGAAGTCATGGCGTGGGTAATTCATTTTGTGTACATCCTCCAAAATAATAATTAAGTTGGCATATTTTAACATGGTTTGCAAAAAATGACAATATAGCCCGAGCAGTTAAGCTAATAGCCACGAGCAGTTCAGCTAATCGTTTAACGTACGGCAGACCGCAGCAGAAATGCAAATACAACGCCGACTCCTGTCTGCCTTTGCTTTACTGATTTACTCGATCCCGAAAAACCGCTTGCCGTTTTCCATAGTTAGGGCTGCGGCTTCTTCCGGGGATATGCCGCGGATTTGCGCAACTTTTTCGCAGATGTACTTCAGGTACAGCGAGCTGTTGCGCTTGCCGCGCATTGGTTCCGGCGCGAGGTAGGGGCAGTCGGTTTCTATCATGATCTTGTCCTGCGGCATTTTTTCGACGGCCTCGAGGGATTTTCGTGCGTTTTTAAAGGTTATGACGCCTGTGAAAGATAGATGCCAGCCTATGTCGAGTATGATTTTTGCTGTCTCCCAGCTTCCTGAGAAGCAGTGGAGTACGCCTGACAGGTCAGAGTATTCGCGTATTATTGCAAGCGTGTCCTGCAGCGCTTCGCGCTCGTGGACTACGACTGGCTTATTCAGGCTCCGCGCAAGCTCCATTTGCTCGCGAAACCGTTTTTTTTGAATGTCGCGCGGCGAGAAGTCATAGTGGTAGTCAAGCCCGATCTCGCCGACGGCCTTCGCTTTCGGATGCTGCAGGAGTTTTTCGAGCGCGGCGAGACTGCCGTCGGTCATTTCTTTGCTGTCATGCGGGTGTACGCCGATGGCAGCGTACAGGAACGGGTGTTTGTCCGCCATTTCCAGGCTGAGTTTCGCCGATTGCATGCCGCTCGATGCGTTGAGTATCAAACTTACCCCGGCGCTTTGCATCTCTGCGAGCACTGCGTCGCGGTCTTCGTCAAAGCGTCTGTCGTCATAATGTGCGTGCGTGTCGAAATACATAATGTCTCCCAAATGTGATAATCAGATAAGCGCGGCGGCCTGTAACCGTCGCAAAAAAATACTTGCATATGCTGAGTATCTATGATAACATACCCATCTACGTGCCCATCTACGTGAATTTTGCACCTGCATTATTCTGCCGGTGTTTGTTGATGAAAGGATTGATTCTCTTTGAAAACAGCGTTTGTTATTATTGACCTTCTTGTTTGCCTCACCCTGGTCGTTGTCGTGATATTCCAGTCCGGCAAGACTTCCGGGCTCTCCGGGGCGCTGAGCGGCAGTTCCGATACGTTTTTGTCCAAGAATAAATCCAAGACGTTCGATGCAAGGCTTGCGCGCGCGACGAAATGGATCGCGGGGCTGTTCGTTATCCTGACGGTCGTGCTGAACCTTATTTAGTGTTGAAAATTAGTATTACTAAGACTCTACGGCAGGCTCAGAGTGACAAAGTTTATGCTTATTAGCGTTTACACCGAAAAGTATTTGCTCATATCAAAGTGGTTGCTGGTCATTATGACCAGCAACCACTTTGCTGCATTATTATAAAATCTCGCCCATCGGTTTCTCGCCGGAAATTGCCGCTGCGTTGATTTCGTCATAGTCCACGTGCATATATGTCGCGTACTCATGGCTGACGCGAGCGACGACGTCGTCGAAGATCAGCGCCCTGCCGCCGCCCGGGCCTGCTTTTACTTGAATTATCTGCTTGTCCTTCAGGCCGAACTTTTCTGCGTCCTCCGGCGTGAGGTGGACGTGGCGCTTGGCGATTATCACGCCTTCCTTGACGTCAACCTCACCATTAGGGCCCGTCAATTTGCACCCCGGGCTGCCTGCGACGTCGCCGCTCTCGCGGATCGGCAGGTCGGCGAACCCAAGCGCGCGGGCATCTGTCAGTGACAGCTCGATTTGGTCCGCCTTGCGGCAGGGCCCGATTATCGATATTTCAGCCGAACCGCGGGGGCCGGTGACCTTTACTTTTTGAGGCGTTGCGAACTGCCCCGGCTGCGTCAGCCATTTTTTGACTTCCAGCTCAAACCCCGCTCCGTACAGCGTGTCAAGCGTTTCGCGCGTGACGTGGCAGTGCCTTCCCGACCCTTCGATCTCTACAAATATTCCCGGCATGATGTTCATTCCTTTCATTTATCAGCGGTTATTTAAGGCGCGAGTACTCTTTGTGTCTTGATTTCTAATGCTATCATGAATTTCCGTGAATATCAAATATAATTTGACCGATTGTCAGCAGCCGAAATCAGAATCCGGCGCCGCAGGCTATGTTGGGCTTCAGATAGATTGCGCTAAAGTTTTATGCGAATAATGCCGAAAACATAATGGGAGCAGGAGCCATCCCTGACCCACCCTATTCCCGGGTCCTGCTCCCACCCTAACCCTTCGTCGAAGCAAACTTCACTCCGCTTCGCCTGCTTGGGGCAGGCAAACCATAACTTCCGGAGGAACAATATGGCTATCGGTGCAGTTTCAAATGATAATAATATCGGGGCTGCCGCGGGAGCGGCGGCTTCAACGCCGCCTGCTGCACAGGGCGCGGAGTTTTCCGAAACCCTGAACACTGCGTCGGGCAGCGGCAAGTACGACCTTGACGCTATTTTTGAAGCGGCTTCCAGAAAATATAACATTTCTGTAGACTTGCTAAAAGCAGTCGCAAGAGCGGAGTCGAACTTCCGGCCGGACGCGACTTCGAGATGCGGCGCAATGGGCGTGATGCAGTTGATGCCCGGCACGGCTAAAGCGCTGGGCGTGACAGATGCTTACGACCCGGAGCAGAACATCATGGGCGGCGCGGACTACTTGAGGCAAATGCTGGACAAGTTTAACGGCGACGTCAGCCTCGCGCTCGCGGCGTACAATGCCGGGCCGGGCGCCGTCACAAAATACGGCGGCATCCCGCCTTACAATGAGACGCAAAATTATGTGAAGATAGTTCTGGGCTACCTAGGCGACGGCGAAGTGACAGCAGGCTCGGTCTTCTACGGCGGGCTGAGTGACCCGGGCGGGGCAAGGCTTTTATCAAACAAGCCATACGAAACATCCGCAGCCTCTGCGCTGACAGCCAGTATTTCACAAATGCTCCTTATGCGGATAATCGAAATGCAGATGAACTCCTCCGATGATGACAAAAAACCCAAGGTGTTCTAACGCATTAACGTTCCTGCTACTGTTACAAACTGTGTTGAGATTGAGGGTCAAAAGCCCATTGTTTCGCAAGCGTGCCGCGCAATGACGCCGTGTTAATTGAGTAATACATGAAACTGCCCTTCAGGATCCGTGAAGTCCCGAAGGGCATTTTTTTATGCGTTTTGGTTACCTAGCCACTACAACCCCCGCCGCCTTTCGGCGGTCCCCCTTCTGGGAAGGGGGCTTCCCAAACCCCTGACCTCTAACCCCTAATTACCTTAAACGCTCCCCGCGCCCTCGATGAAGCGGCCCTTTACGGCGCTGTTGCCCGTGTTGTTCACTGCCTGCAGATTGTTGGTGCGCATCTTCATCACGACCCTGGTCATGACAAGCTGATAGAACTTCACGCCTAATAATGGATCCGAGTCGACTATTTTCTGGATGTTCTCCTTCTTTATGCCAATCATCTCTGTAAACTGGTCGGCGCGGCAGTTGAGGGTGAACAGGGAGTGAGTCAGGCAGCTCTCGCCTATGACGTCGTCCTTTTTAAGGCGGGTGATCTCGACCTCATCGCCAGTCTCGTACGACCCCGAGAACAGTGAAATCTCGCCTTTCATAATTATGTGCATAGCGTCGTTGTAGTCGCCGCTCTTGAAAACTGTCTCCCCTTCGTAGTAGGTGTTGACGAAGAAGTAACTGCAAAGTTTTTTACAATCCTCTTCACTCAGCTCATTGCCGAACAGATTGTAAAGCTGGGTAGCGATCTCCTCTTCGCTGAGCTTGCGCGCATGGCTCGCATCCCTGACGATCGGCTCTTTCGACAGATTGTGTTCCTCCATGATCTTCCGCAGCCCGTAACGCTTCTGAGCGACGATTGCGACTATCTGCTCCCATAATTTCTGGTTATGGCGGTAGCGTGAGAACGCGTCGTAGTTCGGCACGGCGTCCTTGCGGCTGAGCGCGATGTTGTTAAGCGATTCTGCGCAGCCCTCGGAGTCGCCCTGAAGCATGTAGTCGGCGGCCAGCATCATGTTTGAGCGGAATATCTTCTCGTCCAGGTCGTCGCGTAAAAACTCGCCGGGGTACGGGTCAAAGTCCTCCGGGGTGACCATCACCATATTGCCCGTTTTATACTGCGAGCTTATCTTTGCCCTCTCATAGACGAAACGGACGATATCCTCGCGTATCCTCTTCCATTGCGGGTGTTTCTTCGGCACGGGAAGATGCTTGATAGACAGCGTATTGTCAAGGAAGAACGAGAAGCCGTACATCCGGCTGTTGATAAGGTAGTCAATATCTTCGCCTCTGGTGATCTGCGGGTCGAACGGCACGCAGTGGTACAGGTCGCGGTGCAGGATCATCGCGCCGCCAAACGCGAATGGCGTGCGCTTGACCCTCGGCGGGCAGCCGATGATTTCGTCGAACGCAGCCGCTTTCGCCCCGAACCTGTCCCAGTATGTCATCCACGACTCGGTCTTGACGTCGTCATAGTACTGGTCGTGCTTGTTTATATAATAGCCGGCCATGCCGTATACGACGTCGCCGTATATGCGCTCGCCGAGGAACTCGACCGAACGCTCGATGAAGTCGGCTTTTTCGAAAACCTCGTCGTCGTCGATCAGGATCGCGGCGTCGGCTGTGAGGATGTCGGCGCAAAGCAGGCACATGTTCCTGACATTAGCATAGCCTGACATTGTAAGCAGAGGCGCTATCCTGTGGTGCGTGTCCGTCTCGTACATTATCTTCGATATCCGCTCCAGGTCTGAGATCGTGAAGATATACGTCTCCGCTTTGAGGTCCACTCGCTTGACGATTTCGACGACTTTCTTCTCCGCCTCGTCTGCGACTTCCGGCGCAGTGGGGCAGATGAGCAGCACCAGCTTGAAATCCTTGTACTTGAGCAGATTCATGCTCTCAAGCGTGCGCTGGAGCGTTCCTTCCTCGTCGATAGGAGTCGGATGGTCGTAGACGGCGTCCCCTTCGTGCCAGCTATCATCCTTGTTGCGAGACCAATATGTCGGTATCAATACTACTTTTCGCATAATTCACACTCTTTTCAGTTATTGAATATTTCGATAAGTGAGTCCATGAGCGAATCCTGCGCGTACTTTTCGAACGCATATTTTGCTGCGTAGTCCCTGCGTTGCTGCGCGTCAGGCCTATACAGCTCCTGAAGGATCGCTGAGGACAGCGCGAACGCGTCATCGACGTCGACCAGCGAGCCGACGTCTGCGTTGATTATGTCGGGAAGCCCTCCCTGGTTCGTTGCGACCACCGGGCACCCGCATGCAAGCGCCTCCACCGCTACAAGCCCGAAAGGCTCGCGGCGCGACGGCACTATGCTGACGTCTGCTGAGCTGTACAGTTTGCGAAGGTCGGATATATCGAGGTAGCCGAGGAAATGCACATTTTTGAGCATGTAGGTCTTTGCCTGCTTTTTAAGTTGTTCTGCAAGCTCGCCTTCGCCCGCAAGCACTGTTATGATCTCCCCGGGCCGCTCGCCTTCATAAAGCCGGGCTGCTTCGAGCAAGACGTCCACACCCTTGAAATATGTGAATTTGCCGGTAAACAGAACCATTCGCTTGAGCGGCATAATATCAAGCGACGGCATAAGTTCTTCCTGCGGCACCCTCTCCGGGAAAAAGCGCTCCGGGTCATAGCCGTTGCGCATGAAAGTCGTAGTGTCGGCGCAGCCCGGGAACAGTTCGCGAACTAATGCGTCGTTGTCGTTCGAGATAGTGATGATCCGTTTCGCCCCCAACGCGGCCTCATCGGCATAAGCCCTGAAGCGGGAAGACTTCTGGTACCCCATAAGGTCAGTTCCGTGCGCGGTCACAACATACGGCAAGCCTGTCTTTTTTGCAAGCCATGCCAACAGCCAGATATGCTGGGCGTGGATAACGTCGGGCTTGAACTCGGAAACCGCCTGCTCGATCGTTTTCTCGAACGCGGATAAGTATGCGTTCAGCTGGTCCTCGCTGAGGTCGAAGAAAGTAGTCGTGCTGCGCGGGTGTGTTGTGAAGCATGGGAAATTGAACGGCAGCGCGTCTTTGATCGATTCGTCGTAGGTGAAAAACACCGGGTACATCACAGCACCGGGCACGCTATTGTACTGCACTGTGTTTTCGGGCATGATGACGCTGACTTCGTGCCCTTTCTTCATTAGATGTACGGCGATGTTGCGTGTGTAAGTTCCGCTGCCTGATCCCGCTATCGGAAAATGGTTGATCATCAATACTTTCATGCGAGGTCACTCCTTCTAATGAATTGTGTCCATGCATCCATGACGCGCTCGTATTCGCTGATATAGCGTTCGAGATTGCTCCAGCTTACATCGAAATTATCAAGGACGCTCATAAACCGGGAGTTGCCCGTGAACTCCGCCAAGGCGCGAAGGCCGCGCTCAAGGCGCTCCCGGCGCCCCTCCTTCGCCGACTGCATGTCGGCTTCGCGGACGTAGTTGTACAGGGGATTCCTGCCGACCCAGCCTGTGCAGGCATAGTAAAACCGCTCCTGATCCGCAGGACTTCCGCGCAGGTCTGGTTCTGCCGGGAAATTCTTGTATGTATCATGCAGGGGGTTGAGACCGATGTCGGTGCAAACTGTGCCGCTCTTCGCGATGCCCAGCCCAAGGACCGTGTCCTCGCCACGGTTCAGAAACAGCTCGCCCCCGATCGTGTAGTGCGAAGAGAAGAAAGGCGGGAGCTTGGAAAACGCCTCGAGCTTTATAGCGCAGTTGCCGCCGAGGATCTTCGTGCATGGTTTCGGCTGCCGCACGTCCGGCTGCGTCGCCAGACACCTGTGGCTGCCGCTGTTTTTCCAGTACTCCAGCATGTCTTCCTTCTGCAGGCCGTAGAGAAGGTCTTCCATCCCTTCAAACGAAGCCGGAGGAAGAATATTATACCCGCTGTATTCGCCAGTCGTGACCTGCGCTCCGGAATTCAAATGCTCAAGATGCGCGCCGAAAAAGTCGGCGTTTTCTGTAGTAACACCGGCGGGAGTCATTTTCAGTACCCCGGGGGATACGTCAGAGTCGACGAAAAACAGTGTATCTATACCGCGTATGATAGCTTCCGTTGTCAGGAGGGTGCGCTTATACCCATATGGCACAAGCCCGCCGAGCGGGTCTACCGGGCATTTAAGCAAAGGCTGCGCCGAGCTATCCGGCATTCCCATATGCCGCAGGCGCTCTGCGCAATACTTAGGGTCTTTGATATCAATAGCGAAAAACGGAACCCTGCTGTTTATCCCGCCTGCCGCGCCGCTGTCAAGCTCCAGTGAATAGGCGACGATCACGCAGTCGATTTTATGTCCGTATTTTTCAGCGTTGTCGATAAATGTGAGAATAATGTCTTCAGATTTCAAGCTCCTGATTATCATTCCAAGCGCTGTCTTCACTGTCCCCACCCTTTCTCGGTCACTGCGTCATTGCCATGTATTCTACTATATTTCTGTAGAAAAGTGAAGAACAATTTTGTGTTTTTGCACACAATCAATACTGATTTGATAAAAATGTAACACTTTCGCCCCTGCCGTTGCGCGCCGGGGAACATGCGCAGGGCTTCAATTCGGGGTGACCGGGGATAGACCCGGCAGAATTTTTGTGGAAAAACGACAGCATCCATGCTATCATGGGAGCACTCAAGTGAATCTGTACCAGAATGGTCTGGCGAGCGGCGTGAGCGCGACGGCTTATGGCTCAAGTGACATTATCACCGCAAACCAGTACTTTACGTTTTTACTCCGGGCTTTGGGGTATAAAGACAACGATGACTTCATCTGGAGCTCAGCCGCCAAGACCGCGCTGGACCTCAATGTCATCGGGGAGCCATGCTACAACGACTACACGACCGCGCCAGTGTTTATGCGCGACCTGGCAGTGAGGGCGTCCTACTCTGCTATGCAAGCGCCGAAAAAGGGAACGAACACAAGCTTGAAAGACTCAATATCGCTGCCCGGGAAGCCAAGCGGGGTAATGCCCGTAGCGTCGCTATACGCTGTGCGGACCCCCGAGACTGATGTGATTCCCAGCGCGAGCGGCGCAGCATATATTTCCGAAATTGAGAGCTTTAGCCTGTTGGCGGATACTACCATAGACGTAAAAGTAACTTGCACCGTTGCCGGTCAGGTATTCGTAACGGCTTCTTACGGTTCGTCTTCCTCCAGCGCGAGCACGACCATGGAAGTTGGAAAAGTCTATACTGTGCGTTTTGACGTTTCAGCCAGCATGGGCAGCGGGGTGACGAATATTTCAACCCGCACCATCACATTCAGCACAAGCTCCGGCTCTAAGCAAAGCTCTTCTGTTTTCGGCATAGCTCCCACGATAATGGGCGCGAAAATCATTTCAGTCGAATAGCAAGGTATGGTTCGCCCGGCAAAAGCACGCCTGCTGCTTGCTAAAACACTACACTTTTGCAGTTTTATGCATCACTTTTGCACCTTGTATTGCAATTATTAATCAATAGTGATAGCTTTCAGTTAGTTCTCTGATAATTATTGAGGAGGTTGACTATGAAAGCATCATTAGCGATAAAAACGCTGATCCGCGCGCCAATGAAAACGCTGCTGACATTTATGCTGCTTGCGGCGGTTTCTGGCGCGTTCTTTTTCGGCGCGTCTGAATACGAGGCGAAAACATATATGACGAGGTATACAGCCACGATATGTTCATGAGCCTGATCCCGGGCGAACGGTATGTGGTGGTCGGGCGCTATGATCCCGGGCCGAACGGTATGGCATACGGGACGTCGATTTTCCTTTCTGACACGTCAACATTCGGCTGGTTTCCACAGATTTGCCCGCTCGAAGGTCTGCCAGAAAACTACCATGAGCTGGATGAGTTCGCCCCGCTGCGCGAGATTATCGATATCACAAACGCGGACAGGCATACGTTCGACGTCGTTTACACGGACGACATGTCATCCATAGTGCGCTTCACCGAAGGTAGTATGCAGATCGCCGAGGGGCGAGCCCTGACTGAAGATGATATCGCAAACGCTAGTAAAGTGTGTGTAATGAACAGCGTTTACATGCTCAGAAATGGCCTCGAAGTCGGCGATAAGATAACCCTGAAGCTGGGCGACAAGCTTTTTGAGCAGAATCCTGTGATCGGCGACCCGAGGGATATTGCCGCGTTTCTTGAAGAGTGCAGGCCAATCATAGAAGATGAGCTTGGGCTCACGCTCTATTTCAGCGATATGGGATGGTCGGCGGTGGAGCAACAGCTCAAACAGGCAAGCGCGGCGGCTACGCTCCGGTTCCTGCTGCTCTCGCTCGCAATACTGGTCGCCATCGGGCTCGCGGCGTATCTTTTCATCGGGCGCAGGAAGAAAGACTACGCCATCATGCGCGCGCTCGGCACGCCGGCGAAGCTGGCGAATCGCAGCCTTTATATCCCGCTGGGGCTGCTGGCTGCGATTGGGTTTGCCGCCGGCAACATCATTGCGGGCGTATTGTTCGGCGGCACAGCCGGGGGCGCGGGCGCGGGCGCGGAGTCGCAAATTGCCGCGCTGGGCACGCAGGGCGCCGTAGGCGCTGCGGGCGAGCCAGCTGGAACGGCGCTGGTATTGGCTGCCTGCATTGCGTGCCAGCTGGCCGCGCTCGCGCTTGTAACTGCTTTCAGCCTGCGCCGAATCGGAAAGAAGCCGCCTCTCGAGCTCCTGCAAAACACAGTTCAGAGATAGTGGGGAGCAATATGCCAAAAGTGAAAGACCGAACGCTAAGCTTTGTGCTGAGCTATGTACTCACGCATATTCTGCGCTCACGGTCCAGATCGCTGCTCTCAATGGGACTCGCACTGCTGCTTGCCGGGTCGGTAGGCCAGTTTGCTGTGATGCGTCTGCTGTACGAGGATGCCTACGTCAACATCGAAATAAAGGCTTACATCGCAGACGGAGTCGATGTGAACGGGGCATATGAGATTGGCAGCTCCGGCTATACGGCGTCGGCTTATTACGAGAACCGCATAGACGTCAACTGCAGGTTTGAGTTTGGCCTAATAGCGATCGATGTCACAATGACCAACGATATCGAACGCTTCGCCGGAGACGCCGCCTGGGCTGAAGAAGCGGAGCTTGAAATGCTTGATGGCTATAACAGCGAGGTATGGGGAAATGTAAGCCGTACCAACTACGCAAAATATAACATATGCATACTCGAGAGCAGGCTGCGCTGTGCGCGGCAGGGCTGGTTTGCGCGGCTTTGTTGCTGCTTGGCGTCAATAGCGCATTACCCCAGGGTATAGCAATACGTTTCGCTTCGCTTGCACTGACTCAGCTGGCGGCATGCATCGCCGGGGCGCTGGTATGCGCGGTCATCATCACGCGCCGCAGGGTGCTGGAGCTCCTGCAGGTGAAGGAGTATATGTATCGGACAGTCAGCACGCTCGAAGCTGTGTATCCGGTCGCTGTTGCTGCGGCTGCAATATTGGGCGGGCTATTCCCGTGCCTGAGCGTTATGCAGTCCGATAGGGAGGCATCCATAATGCGCGTACTCGGAACTACGAAGAAACGCACCCGCTGTCTTCTCCTTACTGAGCAGGCAGCGCTTTGCATTTTAGGGCTGCTATGCGCCGCGGTGGTGCTGGTTGCGACAAACGGCGTCACAGTCGCCGGCTATGCGCAGTCTCTTGGTATTTATACGGCGATTCACCTAGCAACATGCATTTTATGTACGCAAGTCTGCGCGGTCATCATCACTCGACGCAGCCCGCTCGAACTGCTTTAGGTGAAGGAGTAAATAAGTAAAGAACTCGACCACGACTAAAGGTCACGAGTATTCTCGGCATGTGCATAAAGAAGCGTTCGACAAACTTTATTTCGATTATAACCGAAATAACTATTGATAACATCTGTTATTTCGGCTATACTATAATCGGGGAGGTGGTCGAAATGATTATCAGGCAGTCTTACGTTGACCAAATCGTACCCTTTATTGATTTGCCTTTGGTTAAGATACTTACAGGTGTCCGCAGATGCGGGAAGTCTACCATTATGCTGATGCTTATGGATGAATTAAAGAAGAGAGAGGTATCGGAGAATCAGATCGTCCGATTCAACTTTGATACTTTGGAATGGCAAAACGCGGAAGCGAAGCAGGTCTTTGAGATCATCAAAGGGAAGCTGGCTGCAAGCGGACGAACCTATCTATTTTTAGACGAAATTCAAGAGATAGATCATTGGGAGCGGCTTGTCAACACTTTTATGGAAGAAGCCGAGTATGACGTCGATCTATTCGTCACAGGGTCTAATTCCAAGATGATGTCCTCCGAAATATCAACCTATTTGACCGGGAGATATGTTTCATTCCGCATCCATCCGCTCTCTTTTGCCGAATATCTGGAGTTCATGAAGGAGTACGGAGAGCTTGCTGATTTGAACAAGGCGTTTATGCGGTACATTGAGTACGGCGGTTTCCCTGCCGTTCACCTTAAACCGCTTACACTGGATGAAGCCTATGTTATCGTCAAAGATATATATAACACGACCATCTACACCGACATTGTGAAGCGCAGTCAAATACGGAAGGTTGACCAGTTGGAACGTATCGTGAAGTTTGCATTTGATAATATAGGCAATACCTTCTCGGCGAACTCTATCAAAGGATTTCTGGTGAGCCAAAGCCGGAAGATCGACGTTGAGACGATCTATAACTACCTTTCAAAACTGGAAAGTGCCTACATCTTAAACAGGTGCTCGCGTCAGGACTTACAAGGCCGGGAGATCCTTAAAACGCAGGAGAAGTTCTATTTAGCGGACACCGCCTTCAAGCACGCTGTCTTAGGGTATAAGCAGGACGACATATCACAGACGCTTGAGAACATCGTATATTTAGAGCTTCGGCGGCGCGGGTATGATGTATATGTGGGGAAGCTCGATACGCAGGAGATAGATTTCGTTGCTGAGAAGCAAGGCAAGCCGATCTATGTTCAGGTCGCCTATATACTGGTCGATAAGAAGGCTCAGGAGCGGGAGTTCGGAAACCTGTTAAAGATTCAGGATAATTTCCCCAAGTTCGTGGTTAGCATGGACGAGGTGGATATGTCACAGAAGGGGATCATCCATTTGAATGTCAAGGACTTTCTGCTGAAAGAATGGGAGTAAAGCCTTTTCTTCCCGTACTCTATGACATAATCACACCGACACGGAATTGTATAACCGGCTGTAAAGACATCACGGACGAGGCGTGTGTTAATTGCGGTAAGGTCAAAACAGAGTTAAATGTGTCGTTCGGCCCTGAAAACGCGAAAAATAAGGATCGCTGCTGCTGGACGTGGATGCGTTAGGGTACAGCCAGAATAATCCGGGCCCATTGTAATATCGCGTTATCGTGCAATTATTGGCAACCTGCCATATCGTGCAAATAACACGGATATATACTTGCCAAATCGTGAATTGCGTATTATACTATGGTTCGTCCAGCAGAACCGCCGAAAAGCGGTAGGCGTGTTTTGCCGGTCGAACCATATACTGTTAACAGAGTACCTAAAAACGGGAGACGAGTCCATGACCACGCTAAAAAGAAAAATATACGATGATCTGCTGGCGTGGAAAAAAAGAAGCGCCGGCGCCTCCGCGCTGATGATAGATGGGGCAAGGCGCGTCGGGAAAAGCTTTCTTTGTGAACAATTCGCAAAAAATGAGTATAAGAGCCATATTATTGTTGATTTCGGCAACGCGCCGAGAGATATTTTGGATTTGTTTGAAAACGACAGTTCCAACCTTGACTTGTTTTTCGCGAAGCTGTCTGCTTTTTATTCCAAGGTTCTCTATAAAAGAGAGTCAGTCATAATATTTGACGAGGTACAACAGTTCCCGCGCGCGAGGCAGCTGATCAAATACCTTGTCGCTGACGGCAGATATGACTTTATCGAAACAGGTTCTTTGATACGACTCAAAAAGAACGTTCAGGATATTATCATCCCTTCCGAGGAAGAGCATATCGAATTGTTCCCGTTTGATTTTGAAGAATTCTTATGGGCTTTTAACGACGTTTCAACCGTTCCGTTGATCAAACAGTGCTTTGACACGAAAACGCCGCTTGGACAGGCGCTCCACAGAAAAATTATGAACGATTTTCGGCAGTACATTCTTGTGGGCGGAATGCCGCAGACGGTGCTTGAATACGTGAGTACAAAAGACTTTGAAGCTGCGGATACCGTCAAGCGCCGGATTTTGAAGCTGTACCGTGATGACGTTTCAAAATTCGCCGAAGGTTATAAAGATAAGGTTTTTGCGATATTTGACGGTATTCCCGGTCAACTTTCCAAAAAAGAGAAAAAATATACGCTTGCCTCGATATCGAAACAAGCGCGATTCAGAAGCTACAGGGATTCTTTTATCTGGCTTAGCGAGGCGATGATCGTAAATAATTGCTACAACGCGACCGACCCCAATATCGGCCTTGCTCTCAGTGCAGATCACGCAACACAAAAATGCTATATGGCTGACACCGGGCTTTTGGTAACCCATACATTTATGGACAGCCCGTATGTCGAGAACGAGTTATACAAAGCGATTCTTTTTGATAAGCTCAGTATCAACGAAGGCATGATCATGGAGAACATTGCCGCTCAAATGCTGCGGAGAAACGGTCATAAGCCTTATTTCTACTCCCGAAATGATAAAGAAAGCCGCGCAAACCGCTTGGAAATAGATTTTCTTATCACCGAAAAGAAAAAGATCGCGGCTATTGAGGTTAAGTCCGGCAACTATAGATCGCACTCTTCATTGGACAAGTTTAGAAAGAAGTTCGGGAGCAAGCTCTCTAATTCATATATCCTCTACACCAGAGATGTTATGGTCAAAGACGATATTATTCACCTGCCGATTTACATGACGATGTTTTTGTGAACTCCATGTGTTCGCTCCGGGCGGCGCGATCGCTTTTGAAGAACTGATTGCCATTGCTGAAAGAGTGAGTTCAATACGGTGGGTTTCACAAAACCGCTCTTGATTCTTTATTGGAAAAAGTGGGGGGAAGACGAAAATAGGACTGTCCATTTCTTGGTAATCTGTTATAATTATCATTATGTTTAAGAGAAAGCGAAAAGTAGTAGAGCGTAAAGTTGTAAATCCCGGACAGGTCATAATTCCAGCGGGCCACCCAAAATCGCCTGAACCGCATGAGGTTAACGCTGCATGGGTATTAGCGCGTCATTACCATACAGCAGTGCAGTTCCTTTTACCTGTGGATGACTACAAACGCAAATCCGCTGATATTGTAATGCTTGGTGTGGAATGGGAGATGAAAAGTCCTGTCGGTGCTTCGAAATCCACGATAGAAAACCAATTCCGGCGTGCTTCTAAACAGGCAAGGTATATAATAATAGATACACGCCGGACATCTCTTGATGATGTAGAAATTGAAAAAGCGGTAATTCGTGAGACAAAAAAGCATTCATCTGTAAAGAAGGTCATTTTAGTTGGCAAATCTGAAAAAGTTGTTGAAATGTCAATCTAGTTATGCTATATTGTTTGTGTAGAGAGACCGGGCTGACCGTATGGGATGGTCAAAGGAGTACCCTACACAAATGGAACGTCCGGTGGAAACATCGGATGTTAGTTTTATATGCACTGATAACTGATGAATCATAATTCGTACCAAGCGTGAAAAGCAGATTGAAACATCTCCTACGGAGATGTTTCAATCAAAACCGCGTTTCGCACTCCCATATGCGGTTGTGACTAAGCGGATTTCCTGACCTCGCTTTCAATTTATTGGATTTCAGTCTGTTGCTGTTTCTACGCTTCACCCTATCCTTTCTGTAAGTCTGCGTCCGTATTCTTACTGTAACTCCTTTCCCTGAATATACCGCACAGCTTTTTCCTCCGACATCCTCGTCATTGGACGAGAAGGGATACCAGCTTAGTGTTTTTCTTTAACGTGCTTGATCGTACTCCGCTTCTTTTTACCGTAAATAATTATCGTGTCAATGATGGCTTCGTGAGTACCCTTAAAGATAACCCATTCGCTTTGCGGAATTCAGGTTACAATCAAGTTAGATTCTATATCTGTGCTGAATTTCCTACATCTAGGTTACTCTACTGCTGATTACTTAATCTTGGAGATCTGATAATTTTGAGATTTCGGATATTGAAAGAACGAAAAGATTTACTCACAGAACTACCTATAAGATAGATAAAGAAATATCTAAAGAGCTATTGCAGTATAAAGAGGTGTAATGATGTATAAAAAGAAGAAATTCTAAAAGAATCACAAATATAGTACTACCTAATTAGCTTTCAGGCTTATCTAAGAGAATGTGAATGAATAGTAAATGAAATAATTATAAAGAGTAAGGAGTATAAAGATGCTAAAGGTAACATATCTTTATCATAGTGGGTTTTCAGTAGAAACTAATAGTCATTTCCTAGTGTTCGACTATTGGAGAAACTTTCCTGTATTAGGAACACTCAAAGATGGTGTAATAAATCCAAATGAGATAAAAGAAAAAGATGTAGTTGTTTTTTCATCACATCGGCATAAAGATCACTACAACAGTGTAATAAATGATTGGCGAAAGATAATAAAGAAATGTAGAGTAATTCTTTCCGATGATATCCCTGCTGTACCAGAAGCAAAAATGGTAGCACCTAATGAGGTATATAAAGAAGATGATTTTACACTTAAGACATATAAATCGAATGATGAAGGAGTAGCTTTTCTTTTGAGCATTGACGGATATACCATATATCATGCAGGT
>Ga0082212_10001572_pt1 | contig 33647 bp, 26 predicted proteins | sample TergutNt197P3_FD_71548 | JGI IMG/M metagenome (GOLD analysis project Ga0082212, IMG submission 71548) | Neocapritermes taracua P3 segment gut microbial communities from Petit-Saut dam, French Guiana - Nt197 P3 | ecosystem: Host-associated > Arthropoda: Insects > Digestive system > Gut ... | reverse complement strand
AGGCATAACACGATTGCCTGCGCCGCAGGTCACCATATACACGAGGGCAGATGGCTTGCGGATAGCCGTTATATAGAGGACTATATAACGTTCTGGTATAAAAAGGACGGGGATAACCTGCGGGTGGGGATATCCGACTTTTTCCAGAAGATGGCAAACGAAATCGTTTTTGTCGAGCTTCCGGTCGCGGGCAGGGAACTTGAAACCGGCAAACCTTTTATCTCCCTGGAGTCCGGGAAATGGGTGGGACGAGTAAAGTGTACCGTCAGCGGAACTGTTGTTTGCGCCAATGACCAGTTAGCGGATTTCCCGTATCTGCTCAACGACGACCCCTATGAAGAAGGCTGGATAATCGATATTACGCCTTCGGACGGTGATTATGCGGCAAAACTCTTCGACCTGAACGATGAGGAGCAAAAAAAAGAGTATGAAAACTTCCTGGAAGCGGAAAAAACGAGAATAGCGAGTTTATCGCAATAGGATGACGCGCAGCTCTCGGGGAGAGTCGCTGCATTGGAGCAAACATGGGGGAATGACCAAAGTGATGGATACCGACAAAGAAATACTGACGGAAAAATCATATAATTTTGACTTTCTGAATAACATTTCCATGTGTAAAAGCGGAAATGAGAAAGTCCGGACATGTATACAATGCGGCAGTTGCACCGGAAGCTGCGTCGCCGTGGACGGGATGGGTATCAACCCCAGACAGCTCTGGAGGCGCATCCAAATGGGCATGGAACCTGAAACGATGGGATCCATGGCTTTTTGGAACTGTACGACCTGCGGGCTGTGCGACAACAGATGTCCCAGAGGAATCCCGATGAGCCGGCTCATGCTCAGCCTGCGTGAGAAATATGCCATGGACGGCGGGGAGATCAAAGGGGTCGCGCAAACACTTGCCAATCTAAAAAGGAGCGGGAATATAACCGGCGATGAGCAGAGTAACCGGCTGTTATGGCTGGATAACCTTGTACTGACGGACCACGACCGGGAGAAACTGTTTCGCAAACGGTCAGACGCGGTCTACTTCACCGGGTGCGTCGGCGCGCTTTTTCCGCAGGTGGGCGGGATCCCGCAGTCGCTGACAAAACTGCTTTTGAAAACCGGCGCTGATTTTTCACTGATGGAGGACGAGTTGTGCTGCGGATACCCGGTCATGGCCGGGGGGAAAAACACTGATGATTTAGCTGAATATGCCGGCCACAATATATCCGCGATCGAAAGAAAAAGCGCGAAGACGCTAATTTTATCGTGCCCGACGTGTTACTACATGTTCGCGAATATCTACCCCGGAATCTATGGAAAGCCACTTCCATTTCGTGTAATGCACTACTCCGAGTACCTTGAAAACGAACTGCCGGGCGAGTTTGCCGATCCCGGCAGCGACACGGTGGTCACTTACCACGATCCGTGCGACCTCGGGCGGAAACTCCGGATAACCGACCCGCCGAGGGAACTGCTGCGGCGCCTGCCGGGCGTCACCTTAAGGGAAATGCGGTTTTCAGGGGCGGAAGGCAAATGCTGCGGAGGCGGAGGCAACCTTGAAATGGCGAATCCGGAACTCTCTTTCAGCATAGCCGCCAAACGGATAGATGATGCGCTTTCGGTTGGGGCGGAATACCTTTTGTCGTCCTGCCAGCAGTGCAAAAGAACCTTGCAGAACGCCGCCCGAAAATCCCGGGCCAGAATCAAGGTCCTGGACATACTTGAGTTTATTGTCACGCGTATGGAAGCTGCGGAAAAGGGGAATGCGAAATGAGCGGGATAAGGACGGGCGTTTATGTATGCCATTGCGGCAGCAATATCGGCGGCGTAGTTGACTGCAAAGAGGTAGCGTCATACGCATCCAGCCTGGCCGGCGTGGCAATTTCAAGAGACTATGCGTATATGTGCTCCGATCCGGGTCAAAAACTCATTAAGGACGACGTTAATCAGTATGAACTCAACAGGATCGTGGTCGCTTCCTGTTCGCCCAGGATGCACGAACCGACATTCCGGACGGTAACGGCCGAAGCCGGGCTGAACCCCTACCTTATGCAGATGGCGAATATACGCGAACAAGTATCATGGGTTACGGACGACACGTTAACCGCCACTGAAAAGGCGAAAGACCTTGTACGTGCCGCCGTGGGCCGCGTGGCTAAAAATACGCCGGTGGAGGAACATGAAATAGACGTCGTGAAATCAGCGCTTGTCATCGGCGGCGGGGTCGCGGGCATTGAAGCGGCGCTGACTATAGCAAAAGGCGGATATAAGGTATATCTGGTTGAAAAAAGCCCGACTATTGGCGGAGTGATGGCTCAACTCGACAAAACATTCCCCACGCTGGACTGTTCAGCATGCATTCTCACCCCTAAGATGGTGGATGCGGCAAGGGAGCCCAATATTGAACTAATGACAAATTCCGAAATCGAAAGCGCAGACGGGGCGGCAGGCAACTTCACTGTCAGGATCAAGCGGCGGGCAAGATACACTACCGCCGACTGCAGCGGCTGCGGCGCCTGCGCTGATGCTTGCGTACTGCATGACAGGATCCCCGATGAGTTCAATTACGGGATAAGCAAACGTTCGGCGGCGTACATACCTTTTCCGCAGGCCGTGCCTCTGAAAGCAGTCATCGACCCGCAGAACTGTCTTATGGTAAAAAATGGCAAATGTACTCAAAAATGCGTGGAAGCGTGTGAAAGAGGCTGCATTGATTTCAATCAGAAAGACGAGATAACGGAGATAAAAGTCGGGGCCATCATAGTCGCCACGGGATACAAGCAGTTCGACGCCGCGCGCTTGTCTAAATACGGGTACGGGCGCTATCCCGACGTTATCGACGGTCTTCAGTTTGAAAGGCTCACCAACGCGTCGGGACCCACAGGGGGGAAGGTGCTGACGTCCAAAGGGGAAACGCCAAAGAGCGTTGCGATACTTCACTGTGTGGGAAGCCGCGACGAGAACACAAACAGGCACTGTTCCAGGGTCTGCTGTATGTATGCGCTCAAACACGCGCACCTGGCCCGGGAAAAAACCGGCGCTCAGGTGTATAACTTCTACATGGACATGCGGGCGTTCGGCAAGGGTTACGACGAGTTTTACAACAGGATCCAGTCCGAGGGCATACGTTTCATAAGAGGGAAGGTCGCGGAGATCACGGAGAAAGACGAACGCCTGCTCATCAGGGCAGAAGACACGCTGATGGGGAAAATAGTCGAGCTGCCTGTGGACGTCGCGATCCTTGCCGCCGGTATCGAGCCGTGCGAGGACGCGGTCAAAATATCTGAGACGCTCCATATCAGCAGGTCAGCGGACGGGTTTTTCATGGAAGCGCACCCAAAGCTGAATCCCGTCGAGACGCCGACTGCGGGGATATTTCTTGCCGGCTGCTGCCAGGGGCCAAAGGATATCCCGGATACTGTTTGCCAGGCTAAAGGCTGTGCCGGAGACGTCCTGAGTTTGCTCAACCGCGGTAAAGTCAAGACCGAATCAACGGTCGTATCTGTTGACGCAGATATTTGCAAAGGCTGCAGGCTTTGTGAAAAACTGTGCCCGTACGGCGCGTTGATTTTTGATACTAATGAGAAAGTCATGACAGTTGAAAGCGTCAAATGCAAAGGCTGCGGGACGTGCGCCGCCGCCTGCCCGTCCTGCGCTGTTTCACAGCAGCAGTTTACATCCGGGCAGGTATTCGCTGAACTGGAAGCTCTGCTGTCGGGGAGGCTTGAAAATGACTAACGAAAACGGGTTCCAGCCAAAGCTGGTAGGATTTTTATGCAACTGGTGTTCGTATGCCGGTTCCGACCTCGCGGGGACGTCGAGGATGCACCACGATATTTCTGTCAGGGCTATAAGAGTCATGTGTTCGGGCAGAGTGGAGCCTGCTTTCGTGCTAAAGGCGTTTGAGCAAGGCGCCGACGGCGTGTTGATCGCGGGCTGCCACATCCCGGCTGACTGTCATTACACAAACGGGAACTACAAAACATTGGCAAGATATGAGACTTTCCTTCCGCTGCTGGACGAACTGGGGATCGGGAGGGAGCGCCTCGCGCTCCACTGGATATCCGCTTCCGAGGGCGAAAAATTTGCCTCCGTTATGAATGAGTTTTCAGCGGCAATAAGAGAGCTGGGTCCGCTGAGTATCGACAAAAGCAAGTTTTGCCATCTGAGGGTGCGCCCCGGAGAGCCTTTAAACGAGTGCTCCGTCATAAGAAAGGCGCAGGAGTTTGCCGCCTGCGAAGCGGCCTCCTCAGGAATGGTGGATTTGGGAGTGAGAAAATCGCTCGACCTGCCCGGCAGGATAATGGAGCCCTCAATAGTTTTTGACCCCAACAAATGCATTCGGTGCGGAAGCTGCGTGGAGTCCTGCCGGATGCAGGGAATCGAGGCTATCCGGCTTGATGAAAACGAAGGCGTTGTTATTGACGAGTCAAAGTGCGTAAGATGCGGACAATGCGTACTAAGCTGCCCGCTGTCGTTCCCTGACAAAACGATAAGTCATCTGAGCGGGTTTCTGGACTGTAAAATGTGCCCGTATGCCAGACCAATAGGCGCCGTGACTGAAAAAGACGACGTGCCGGCAGTTGTTGAGGCGCTGAAAGATAAGTCGAAGTATCTTGTCGCCCAGTTTGCTCCGTCAGTGCGCGTGACTATAGGAGAAGATTTTGGTATACAGGCGGGCAGCGGTATCATTGAAAAGCTGTACACCGCGTTTCGCGGGATCGGATTTCAAAAGATTTGCGATACCAACTTTTCCGCCGACCTGACGATCATGGAGGAAGGCACGGAGTTGCTGGATCGCTTGCAAAACAATGGTACGACGCCTATGTTCACATCCTGCTGCCCGGCATGGGTCAAGTACGCGGAAAGCAATTATCCGCAGCTTTTACCAAATTTATCAACAGCGAAATCACCGCAGCAGATGTTCGGGGCGGTTGCTAAAACAGCCCTTGCGAAGCAGCTTGATATCGACCCCGCAGACATATTCGTACTGTCGGTCATGCCATGCACCGCGAAAAAGTACGAGCGTGCGCGGGAGGAGATGTGCGGCGCGTCAAAACACTGGTCCGGGAAAGGCTTGAGTACGGGAGGTTATCCTGACGTCGACGCGGTGCTTACGACAAGGGAATGCGCGAAGCTGCTGAAACTCTACGGGGTCGATCTTGCGCAGACAGAAGGGTCGGAACCGGATGACCTGCTCAGCGAATATACGGGGGCTGCGACGATTTTCGGGAGGACCGGCGGAGTTATGACGGCTGCACTGAGGACTGCATACGAGTTGATCGCGGGAGAGGAACTTGAGGACATGGATCTGCCGGCGCTTGCAGCTGCCGACGGTATTAAGACGGCGGCGGTGCGCGCGGGAGATAAACTGATAAGAACTGCGGTTGCATCCGGCCTGAAAAACGCCGGAGAAATCTGTGAAAGCGTAATTAGCGGAGGTGAGTTCTCAAAATACGACTTTATAGAGATCATGAGTTGCCCGGGAGGTTGCGTGGGCGGAGGCGGCCAGAGCATTTCAACGAACAGGATCAAGGTCGCGGACAGGGCCGAAGGGCTGAACAGGGAAGACCGGGGCATGGCTGCGCGAAAATCACATGAGAACAGTTCAGTCGGCAAACTATATAAAGACTTTTTAGGCAGTCCTTGTTCGGAGACGTCCCACCTTCTCCTTCACACACACTACTATCCTTGCGCCGGAGCGGGACATGAATCCTGACCGGCCGCTGATGAAGTGGAGACTGCTGGATACCGGAACGCTTGACGCTCCGGAAAACATGGCGCTGGAAAAAGTGCTTCTGGACTCATGCTCCGGAGGGATTTCGCCGAACACCCTGCACCTTTTAGAGTTTTCCCCTTGTGTACTGCTCGGTTACAACCAGCTGGTCAATGATGAAGTTAACGTGGATTTTTGCAGGAGCAACGCAATAGGGATCAACCGCCGGTTATCGGGCGGCGGCAGTATCTACATGGACGGCGGCACATTGGGCTGGGAGATCATAGCAAAAAAAAGTACGCCGGGGATCCCGGGGAATCGTGAGGAAATGTTCAGAAAGCTTTGCGGCGGAGCGATACTCATGCTTTCAGAATTTGGAATACAAGCCCGCTACCGCCCGCTGAACGATATTGAGGTCGGTGGCAGGAAAATTTCGGGGGCCGGGGGTTCGGAAAATGAGGATTCCTTTATTTTTCATGGTACCGTTCTTGTTGATTTTAATGCCGATATCATGGCAAGCGCTTTAAGATTACCTGCGAAGAAGCCTGATTACAAGAATGTTTCGGATTTTATGGCGCGGACGGTCTGCATGCGCGAACTCACGGGCCGCGCCCCGGGGATGGAGGAGGTAAAGGCCCGGATCGTAAAATCGTTTGCCGACGTTCTGGGCGTTGCATTTGAGAACGGCGGGTTAAGCCATGAGGAGACTGAAAGCCTAAACCGGGAACTCCCGTATTTCCGGTCGGACGAATGGATATACAGGGACCCTGCTGCCGGGCACCCTCCTGAGCAGCGGTTATATGAGGAAACGCAATGACGACCAGCAATAACAATACTCAAGCTTGCGCAGCCGGACGGGAGTATGTAAGAACCAGCCTGGCTGCCTCGATTTCGCTTGGGATGGAGCCGGGGATGTTCGCCAGAGGCAAAGGCTGCACATGCCTCAACATACTTCTGGATTACGACGCCGGCTGCCTCGCAAACTGCGCGTACTGCGGGCTTGCCGCAAACAGATCCGGTTCAGCCAGGCCTTCTTTTATCAGGGTAAGATGGCCGGTCTATCCGCTGAAGGACATCATTGAAAAACTAAAGGAAGCGCGCCACCCGTTTAAGCGCGTCTGCGTCTCGATGGTCACACATCCGCTCGCAGCCGGTGATTGCTGCAATGTTATAGAGTTGTTCGCTTCAAATACCGACCTCCCGGTGAGCGCATTGATAACGCCAACCGTAATAGACGGAGAGTCGGACATGCGCAGGATCAGGTCCGCCGGCGCCGACAAAGTCGGGATCGCTGTAGACGCGGCAACAGAGGAACTTTTCAGTTCACTACGCGGCGGCGGGGTAGGCGGTCCGCATAGTTGGGACCAGTATGGTCAGGCTGTCGATACCGCTGTGTCGGTGTTCGGGGCATACAAAGCGGGAGTCCACCTTATCGTCGGGCTTGGCGAAACGGAAAAAGAAATGGTGCATGTGATAAACCATTTTCACAAAAAAGGCGCGCCGGCGCATTTGTTTTCATTTTATCCGGAGCAGGGGAGCCTTATGGAAAAACATCCCCGCCCGTCTGTCGGAAGGTACCGGCGGATGCAGCTTGCCCGTTATCTGATAAACGAGTCTGTGTGCGACGGCTCCGGCTTCGCGTTTTCAGAAAGCGGGGAACTTGTTGATTTCGGCCTGGACGCGAGGCCTTACATCGACAAAGGCGTCCCTTTCATGACGTCGGGCTGCACGGGAAAAGACGGGCTGTCGGCATGTAATCGTCCGTACAGCAATGAGAGGCCGAGCGAGACGATCCGAAACTATCACTTCGCGCCGGACGAAAGCGATAAGGAGCTAATTGCATCGCAGTTGTTCAGTGGATACAAAGCGAAAGCAATATAATGGGCCGCGATATGAAAAACAGCAAAGATTTGCGCCGAGAGATCGCGTTTTCCGTTTCCGGGGCAAAGCACTATGAAAACGAGTATTATAAAAACAGCCCCGGCTCATTTGCCATGCTCAGCGTTACCGGAACCAAGTGTGACTGTCGCTGCGCCCATTGCGGCGGGATAATTCTGCGCGGCATGCCGGCGGCGGAGACGAATGAGAAATTTATCAGCCTCGTCGACAGGTTGACAGGAAAAGGTTGCGCCGGTATTCTGGTGAGCGGCGGCAGCGACACTGCGGGAGCCATGCCGGTCTGCTCCGTTATCGACGGGATAGTACATGCAAAAAAGAGGGGGCTTAAGGTTATAGTCCACACGGGACTTGTTGATAAAAAAACGGCCCGGGCCCTTAAAGAGGCGCAGGTCGATCAGGTGCTGACGGATGTTATCGGGGACGTAAATACTATACGAAACGTCTGCGGGATAAACAAGACTCCCGATGATTATCTTCAGTCGCTGCTCCACTGCAAAGAAGCGGAACTGGAAACAGTTCCGCATCTTGTTGTCGGGTTGAATTATGGCAGAGTAACAGGGGAGTTCAATGCCATAGATATCATAAGAAGGGCAGACGCGGAGGTTTTGGTCCTCGTGGTCCTTACGCCAAAACGCGGTACAGCGATGCAGTCTGTAAAGGCTCCCGCGCTGGACGACGTTCTTTCTGTGTTCCGGTATGCGGCTGATAACTTCAGCGGGAAGGGTATTACGCTGGGCTGCATGAGACCGCATCAATACTCGCCGGATTTGGAAAAGGCTGCCGTCGACCTTGGGTTCGCTGCTATCGCGTACCCGCACGCCGAAACGATACGCTACGCTCGATCACTAAGTATCCGTAGCGTCTTCTTTGAACAGTGCTGCAGTCTTGTGAGTATTTAGGTTAAGGTTGTTTTTTGCCCGCACACCCCCGGGCATATCAATCGAGAACTCCGTCAACTGCAAATATGGCGGCGCCCAAAGCGCCGGCGTACTCGCTGTTTTGCGGGACAGTAAACGAGATACCCGAGCGATCCTCCAGTGCCTTCACAAAAGCCTTGTTTTTGGTGAGACCGCCGAAAAGCAACGATACCTCGAAAGCAGGGAACGTGATATCGTTTATCACCGCTGCCGCCCTTACCGCGGCGGCGCGCACAACAGCCGCCGCGACTTCCGCCGGGGGCACGCCACGGTTCAGGAGGTCAAGCGCGTCCAGTTCCGCGAAAACGGCACAAGCGGCGTTCAATGCTGCTTTGCCCTGAGCAGCAGGCGGGATCTCACTTATTTCTTCAAGCGATAGTCCGAGCCTCTTTGCCATAAACTTAATGAAGTTACCCAAGCCCGCAGCGCAAGCCTCGTTAAGGACAAACTGTTTGATGCGCCCGTTTTCATCCACGGTCAGCGCCAATGTCTCATCGGCGCCGATATCGACCGCACAAGTGGCGTCGGGGCAAAAAAACTTTGCGGCATTCAGCGCGCATATTGGCTCCGTTATCCGGTCGCCGGCAAAAGGTACGTCATATTTTCCTTTGCCAGTGGCGGCAGTTTTGGAAACTTCGCCTGCGGACAAGCCGGCCATTTGCAGTGCGTCCTCATAGGCGGACTGTGCCGATGCAGCCCGTTTTGCCCCGCCGGACTGCGCTTTTCCGCAGCCTACTATTGACCCGTCGCGCAGTATCACGGCTTTTACAGTTTCAACTCCGACGTCGATTCCGGCTGTAATCATAATTCCAGCCCTCCTTTCTCTAGTCTTCCAGCTTCCTTAAGCCTTGGCTTTCCATCCATGAATCCAGATTGTCCAGGACGCGTTTCTCATCAAGATCGGTGCGGTCGCCGGGCTGGCTGCCTTCGTAGTGCCAGACGTTAAAGCCGGCTTTCCTCAGGCGGATCGCCTGCTCTTTACGGGTCAGCGTACAACCCACGCCGGCTCGCCAGACGGGAAGCAGCACGCCGTCCGCCTGAAAGACGTCGGCAAATTCCACAAGCGCAAGCGGACGAATGAAATCGTCCATTTTTTGGTGATGCGGGTCCCTGGCGTCAGGCGTCCTTGAAAAACGGATTATATCTTCCCTGGTGCGAAGAGGGGTGTCGTCGGGGTAGGACAGCATATCCCTGTGGTCAATGTGCCCGTCTGGTTTCCGCTCCAGACAGCCGCAGTTGATCCTGTGGCAGTACGGGGACCCCAGACAGATAGCGCCGTATTGTTCCATATACCGGTAGTATTTAAGGAAATGCCATGAAGGCGGGTGGTGTTCGACCCAGCGGTAACGCTCGGTCCCCAGAGCGGCGATCTGATTATCCGCCCTCCATTTGACTTCGTCACGCACCATCTTCCAGAAAGCAACGGTCTCGATAGGATCGACCTTTGTAAGCCCGCCGATAGTAAAGATCGAATACAACTCCTTTACGGAAAGCGGCGACGGCTTTGTATCTGCCATCAGGATGGAGACTTCTTTAAAATACTGTGTTATCTCGATCGCCGCCGACATATATTCGATCAGTTTCTCTTCATCCAGTTTAAGCCCGAACACACGCTCGATGTCGTTCATCATGCGCAGCTGGCAATAAACACCGTGATCCAGCATTGCTTCTTCACGTTCGGGATCGCGCGGACCGTGATATACGGACTGATCCAGCGCCCACTGCGGAACAGGCTCGAAGTCCCTGACCTGCTGCCCGCGTTTTGTGTGCTGGTCACACAGGCAGGGGAACGGTACCACAAACTTACGGTTTGGAAACGGCGAACCATCCTCCAGGCGCCCGAGGAACTGGGCTCCCCAGCAGTTGTTGACATATCCGCACAGTTCGCGCCCCCAACCCCTGATCTCTGAAGCCAGACGGGCCTTTCTCGCAAAAATCTCGTCTGTATAAGACATCATAGACCCGATCGGGTTGTCTTCAACGATCTTGATCGAAGGGTAAGCCGCGCCCCAGTCTAAGTGGTAATGCACATTGCCCTGACCTACGATCAGGTTCGGGTCTGACACGGACTTGGTCCATTTGGCGCGTATCTCTTTTGCTTTTGGCCAGAACTCAAGTGGCCGGGTCTCCCATATCTGCCCTTTCATCATTCTTCCCTCCTATAGACCGACAGGCTGATTCCAACCCCGGACCCGGCTCAAGCCCGGGCGAATCATGTTAAGGAACGCTTCCAGCCGGATCTTCGTTTCTTCAAAAGGCAATGTGGCGTCGCGTTCAAAATAATGGTATGGAATCATTCGCTCGCGAAGCAATTTCCAAACTATATAATTATCGGTGCCGTGAGGATGGCAGTATATCTGTTTTGCTATGATCGCGCCGTCGACGAAGTAGTCTTCGGACAGTTCAAATATTCGCTGGGGGCGCCGCCTCCAGTTGTTATCCTTCAGCGCGCTGTGCGGCATTCCGAGATACCGCATCGCGATAGCCGACAATCTGTCTTTTTTAGGGATGATTTCGTCCCAAATGTAAGAACTCCCGTTGTCGAGTTCATCAATGACGATATTGCCTCCTACTGATTCGACTATTTCCTCAAGGCCTGTGTCAAATGTCTCGCTGCCTATGAGCATCAACCGTATACTGTCCTCATATGGTTCCCTATTTTCAACTTCCCGTATGAACTCTTCCAGTATGACATTTATTTCAGCCTTATCCATGATCTGGCTTGCCAGCACCGCAGACATTGCTTCAGAACCGAGGATCAAGGGTTTGAAATCGCGCCTTAGTTCGTATAGGCGCCGGAGAAGCTTACGGTTTGTGTTGTACACCTCAATGGCATTATCAATAGACTCGTCTGTTATGATGTTACCGGTCCATTCCTCCAGTTTCTTCCGGAACACCTTCAGTTCAGAAACAACAACGTCTCTGGCAGACGGTGAATTCACATAATCCGGAATGAAGAAATAGTGGTTGAACAGTTCGGAGTTATTCATCATCACTTCAAAGCCGTTGTACATCCAGTTACACCCCTCGACGGTGACTATTGCGTCGAGGTAGCCGTACCGGCCGTTCAGAAACTGGCACACCATGTTTTTTACGGTATAGCACGCGCCGTAGAGCCATTTCGCGGACACTGAGTCCGGCTCATACTCGGTCAGGAAACGAACAGGCAGCATCCCGGCCGCATAGGCAAGTTCTTCGGGGAAATATGTTTCGTAATAGCCAAGCACCTTGCCTCCGGTCCGCTCTTTCCACGCTCTGGCGTACTCATGGCGGTCCTTGACGATCTTTTTAAATCTGTCGTCCAAATTGTTGTCGAGCAGGGAAACTCGACGTTCACCTCGCTTTCAATGAAAATCAGTTTCTGATCAGTACCGGTGAGGAAGACGTTTATTTTGTCTCCCCGGCGCAAGGTACTGAACAGCTAAAAAATCGGAGTATTTCACGCCATCAAAGCAGCCCCCATCGCCCCTGCCAGTTGCGGGTCATAGGGGCTTTTGAGGGCTGTTATGTTCAACTCCCGTTCGATCCTCTTTGTGACGCCGGGATTTTTTGCCAGGCCCCCTGTGAAACCCAACTCTTTGTATACTGTGACGTCGCCAACGTCCAGAGGCTGCAATTTCCCGATTATTCCCAGAATCCTCCATGCGACTGCAAGCATATGGGAAGCATATACCTGATTTTCTGTCAGCGGTTTGGATTTGTACTCGGGCCTCCCGAACAACCCCAGGGTCTCGGTGTTTGAAAACGCGTAACAAGTCGTACTCACAGGAAACGGTTCTGACTCCACGTCCAGCGACAACCCGCCGATTTCTTCGATCGGAATATGCACAGTGTCGCATAACATCTCAATGTTCCGGCCCATTCCCGTGGAGCATTTGTCGTTCATGAAAAAATCCCATACCCTGTCCCAGTCGTACAGACGGATCGCTTTTGTTGTCTGCCCGCCAAGGTCGACGACCGTGTGGACGTCGGGCCCGAACATAAAACGCGCTCCTTTTGCGTGGCAATGGACTTCGTCGACCGCGCGGGTCGCGTACGTTACGTTGGCTCTGCCAAAACCGGTGCTGATGACGGCGCTTATGTCCTTTAGTGACAGACCGGTGTTACCCAGAGCTTTTTCAATAACGACGTCAGATGTCTTACGGAAGTCCGCGCCGGTGTGGACGCTGGCATAGCAGAACAGCCTGCCGTCGCACATTACTGCGGCTTGCGAACTTGTCGTACCAATATCCACTCCAGCCGTGATAGATTCTGCTTTTTTCCAGTCGAGTTCACCGGATACAAAGCCTGTTTCAGGCCATAGTCCGTAGTTTTGAGCCATATGCCCTGCCTCCAAAAATCAAGTCTTTTCACAATAATACTGACAGTTATCCATTGCTTGAACACTATGTATCATTTTAACTGTGGTAAACGCCTTTTGTCAAGGTAAAATCGAACCATAACTAAACGGTTATGACTCGATTCCGTTTCCGCATTTCACAAAACTAACTTGAAATGTTATAATATTTCTGTATAATATCGACAAATTCAGGACAAAGAATACTGATAGTGGGGGGAATCTATCATCATGCCGGAATACAAAGTTGTCAGCCCTCTTGGCCTGCCGGATGAACGTGAAATCACCCCGGCCGACCCGCTGGAAACACTCGACGGGAAACGTATCGGAATGGTATGGGCCGCTTTTGGAAACGGGGATGTGTTGCTGGAAGCCCTTGGGGAACTTATTAAGAAGCGCTTTCCGACCGCGGAGCCGGTCAACATGAACCCCGGCAGGGATCTTAAGCCTTCCGAGTATTCAGACCCGACAATAACGGAAGTAGCCCTCGAAAGCAGGATCGACGCGGCCATCGTTACGGTAGGAGGATGCGGTACGTGTACGCCTGGCGTGACCCGGGCGGTTTGCTGGATACAGAAAGCCGGCATACCGGCTACGGCTATGATATGCAAGGGGTTTGTCAACCCCTCGCGCTCGATGGCGAGTATGGAGGGGCTGAACGCGATACGCATCACGGAATTTCCGCCGCCCAACATCGTGACGCAAACCAGGGAAGAAGTATTCCAAAACGCGGAGATAATATTTGACGCTATGATCAAAAACCTGACGTCCAGGCCGGAAGTGGTAAAAACCATCGGGAAAAAGCCGCGTAAGGCTGCCGGCGAGCGTGAGATGGTATTTTCCGGCACTTTGGAAGAAGTAAATGAGCACTTCATGAGCATGGGATGGGGCGACGGGCTGCCAATAATGCCACCGACAGCCGAAGCAGTGGAAAACATGCTTCGTTATACCGATTACGACCCCGACAGGATAATCGCGAAGTTGAAACCGTCAGGAACAGGAGTTACCCCCTGGTCGGTCGCAGTCAACGGCGTGATGGCCGGATGCCGCCCTTCATATATGCCGATACTGATAGCAATCACAGAGGCGATAGGGGAAGAGCGTTTTGCGATACAGCACGCGGGCAGCACAGCCGGGTGGACGCCGGTGATCTTCCTTAACGGCCCGATCCGCAAGGAGTTGGGATTCAATTGCGGGCAGGGCGCGTTCCGCCCGGGAAATCAGGCAAATATGAGTATCGGCCGTTTCCTGCGTTTTGTGTTTACCAACCTTGCCGGGTTCAAGCTTGGCAGCACCGATCTGGCTGCGATCGGGAGGAATTTCCTGCCGGTCCTTCCCGAAAATGAGGAAAACAGCCCTTACGAACCTTTGTCGGCGGACTTCGGCTTCGAAAAGGGAGCGAATGTAGTGACCGTGCAATCCTGCGGTAGCATGACGTTCCACTTTACGAGCGAAGCTACCCCGGAGGAGCACCTGGAGATACTTGCCAGAGAAGTCAAAAAAGAACTCCAGGGGGAGTTTATACATTGTCTGTCCGCCTTCGGCGACGAGATCCGCCCCGTGCTGGTACTCAGCCCTATGGTCGCCAACATTTTAAACGAAGCCGGCTACTCGAAGCAGGACGTCCGGGAGTATATTTTCAAAAATGCCCGTGTGACCGCGGAGACATTCGATTACGAACTCAACCGCCTGTACCCGGGGTACAATATAAGAAAAATCGTTTCTGACGGGCTGCTTCCGGAGTCGTACATAGAAACGGACGACCCGGAGCGCCTGCTCCCTCTTACGCACAACGCGGACGAACTTGTCATAATCGTCGCCGGTTTTGAGTCCCGCAACAGGAGTTGCATCCTCCAGCAGATCGCGCATCAGGGGCTGCCCTGCGCCAAGGAGATAAAACTGCCGGAGAACTGGGACTCACTGGAGAAATAACGGAAAATGATTTATTGTTCCGGGCAATCTGTGAACTGATACGAAAAAGGGAACAGCAGATAAATAGCAGTAAGGAAGATTTGACTTTATCATGTTTGACTATGATGTTGTAATTATCGGGGCCGGCCCTGCCGGCCTGACCGCGGCCCTCTATCTGGCGAGGGGAAAGCGCAGCGTACTCGTTATCAGCGAGAAAATCTATGACGCCCAGGTCGGCCTTTTAGAACTTATCGAAAACTATCCGGGGTTTTCCGACGGCGTTTCGGGTGCGGAACTGATCGATGCTATGGTTACGCAAGCGTCGAATTATGGCGCCGAATTCACTACGGACATGGTTTTGTCCGCGGAAACGATAAACGGGGGATTTGCCGTCAATTGTGAAAGCGGCGAACGCTTGACTTCCACGGTACTAATAGCCGCTTCCGGTTCACACCACAGAAAACTCGGGGTTCCGGGGGAAGAAGAACTGACGGGGCGGGGGGTTTTCAGTTGCGCGTTCTGTGACGGCGGGGATTTCGCCGGTAAGCCTGTTGCGGTCATAGGAGGCGGAGACGCCGGCGTCACGGAGGCGCTTTATCTGGCCAGACTGGCTTCGCACGTATATTTGCTTGAGATGCTCCCGCAGCTGAGCGCGGCCGGTGTGCTTCAGGACAGGCTGTCAGAGACGGCAAATATCACGGTCAGGTGTGGCGCAACCGTCATCGGTATAACTGGCGACAGTAACGTCAGCGGGCTCACTATAGAAAACGGAACGGGCGGTGTTGAGACCATTGATGTTATCGGGGTCCTTGTTGATATCGGATTGCTGCCAAACACAGGCTATCTCACAGAGGTCGTAAAGCTTGAAAAAGACGGGCGCGTGCCCGTCGATTGGAAGATGTCTTCAGATATGCCGGGTTTATTTGCCGTCGGCGACGTCAGGGTTTGCTCTCCTGGGCAGATTTCCGCCGCGGTCGGGGACGGCGCCACAGCCGGCATCCATGCTATCAAGTTCCTGCAGGTAAAGGAAGGAATTTGACCGGCGATGACTTTCATTCGGCGCTTGCTTTAAGGTACTCCACGAAGCTTTCGAGCGGATGACCGCCGCAGTCGCGCCTCCAGGCAATTACCACACTGTGGGTTATCCCGGCAGGTATCGTTACAAACCGGTTGTCGAGAAAAGTGACCGACTCGTCAAGAAGTGAGATGTCATAACCGACGTCCACCTCGGCAAAAATAGATTCGAAGTTCCTGCAGAAACGCACCTGCTCCCGTTTTATTCCCAAAGCGCTGCTGACGCTTGAAATATGCCCGAAAATATTCGGGTCGTCCGTTCGGCCACCGTTTGAAAATACAAAATGGTAGTTTGAGATATCCTCGGCAGTAAGCGCCTTGTTATCCGCAAGCGGGTGCATACGTGAAAGAACGAATACGAAACGGGATGTGAAAAGATAGCTGTACTCGATGTCTTTTGCGTTATCCAGATGATTGTCGAACAAAATGACCGCGTTGGCGGAACCTGACAGAACGTCTTCCCGAAGCTTGTCGGAACTGCCCCTGTAAATGTCCAGATTGATATCAGGGTGTTCAAAGCGGAAGCGGCGGACACAATCAAGAACGCGCCGGAAATCCATCCCCATCAGGAGCCCCACGGTCAGTTCGCCCTTCAGCCCCGCAAGCCTGAGTGAGTTGTTCATATCCTGAAGAAACCGGTTGAAACAATCCAGCATTACCTCCCCGCCTTTTGTGAGAGTTATGCCGGAGTGGCTGCGATCAAACAGGCGGATGCCCAGTTCGGTTTCCAGCGCCGCTATTTGCTTGGATATAGCGGGCTGCGACAGGTACAGGGCCTGCGCCGCTTTAGTGAAGCTTTTGTACTTCGCTACTTCTAAAAAGAATGTAATTTGCTGGCTCGTGAAGTTGATCGCAGGCACCTCCAGTCCGTGAATGCTCCGGATTTTTTTCCGGCCGCCAATGATCGCGGAACTAAGATTCATGATAGAGTATGCAGCGGGCGTTGTCAACCATCTTCATAACCGGAAACCAGCATGTTTCAGCACTGCATAGTGTAAAATAATCGTTGGAAAACCGATTTAGCAGCTCGAGGTCCATCGCCGCACCTTTGCGCCCCCGCTACGCGCCCGCGCCCCCCACCCAATAACGCGGCTCAGCACTGCGGTCGATTGACATAACTCCTGTGTTACGATATTATAATGAGAGTGGATTTTGCTCATGAAAAAGATAATGGCAGAGGAACACTGGTACCATCCCCTGAACAAAGAAATAAGGGATGAGTACAGTCGGCGGACGCAGTCCCACTGCTACAGCCACCCCGAAAATCATAAGAAATTCTATGTTAAGATGATGTCGGAGGGAATCGAGGAGTACCGGCTGAAGGAGATGGACGAAAACGGGGTTGAAATGCAGATCCTGTCCCATACCTATCCGGGTATACAAGGGGTATTATCCGCCGGTGAGGCTGTCAGAAAAGCAAAAACCATAAATGACGACCTGGCCGGGTTTATTCAAAGACATCCGACAAGATTCAGAGGGTTTGCCGCCCTGCCGATGCAGGACCCTAAAGCGGCGGCGGACGAATTGACCCGCACAGTAAAAGATTTTGGGTTCCTGGGCGCATTGATCAACGGTCATACTAACGGCGAGTTCCTGGACGAGGATAAGTTCCGTGTAGTGTGGGAACAAGCCGTATCGTTAGGGGTACCCATCTTTTTGCACCCTTTTGACCCTGTATCGGACCAGATAGCCGTATATAAAGGGTACCGCGCTATGCTGGGAACGTCCTGGAGCTGGAACATTGAGGCTGCCACACATGTGATGCGGATAATATACAGCGGGTTATTTGAGGAGTTGCCGGAGGCGACGCTTATCATCGGGCATATGGGGGAGATGCTGCCTTACATACTGGCCCGTATCGACGAAGGCTACTGGCAGACCGGCGGCCCCGAAACGTGGAAAATCAAGAAGGAACCGTCCTTCTACTATAAAAGAAACGTAATCATCACGACCAGCGGGCTGTGGAACCCGGAATCCCTGATCTGCGCGATCAGCGCGCTTGGGGCACATCGCATACTATTTGCCGCGGATAATCCGTTTGTAGAAACCAGCGTCAGCGTAGAACAGATTGAAAAAGCCCCCGTCTCGCGTGAAGACAAAGAGAAAATTTATCACACGAACGCAAGAGAACTATTTGGAATCTGAATTATTAACCCGACTCAACAATGACAAAAGAAAGGGACGACTAAAATGAAAATGACAAAAAGGATCCCCGCTCTGCTGCTTGCAGCCGTCATGATTGTCGCGCTTCTGGCCGGCTGCGGCGGCTCGGACTCCAACACAAATGCAAACTCAAGCGCAAACGCGAACACAAGCGCAGCTCCAAGCGCGGCGCCAAGCGCAGCCCCGAGCGCAGCGGGCACAAGTCCGGCTGCGCCTCCCGCAAGTTCCGGTCAGACGAGCCAGGCCCCGCCTCCGGCGGACGACGGTAAGGTTTACACTATGCGGTTAGGGGCTATTGCCGCGCCCCCGACAGCGCAGGCGATGTTCATTTTGGAACTTGTAGACATTATCGGAGAGGCAACAAACGGACGTATAGCTGTCGAAGCATATCACAGCGGTACTCTCGGTACTGTAGTACAGATGGTCGAGGGGCTGCAGCAGGGAACGGTAGCCGGCGTCGCGGTACCAGCCAACTTCTATGAATCAAACGTACCTGAACTCGGCGTATTAGCGCTTCCAATGTTTTTCGACGACCACGAGCAGCTGTACAGGATCTGCAATACCCCCGGCAACGGATTCCACGAGATGCTGAATGATTTCCTGGCGCCCAAGGGATTCGTAGCCGGCGTATGGAGCGTCGCTTTCCCAATGCTCCTGATTTCGAACAAGTCTCTGGTGACTATCGCGGATTTCAACGGGACAAAAATCTGGAGCCAGCCCAATGCGCAGATAGCTAACGCGTTCAAAGCTCTCGGCGCGATACCGGTCAACTTCGACACCGGAGACCTCGCCGTCGGTCTCCAGCAAAAAACCATAGACGCGGCATACTCCTCTCCGCAGTTGTTCGGGCCTATGAAGCTGCACGACACAGCGAAATACATGTTCGTATTCTCAACGCCAATGCACAGCAGCGTGAACCCGCTGATGTTGAGTAAAGCGTTTATGGATTCGCTGCCGGCAGATCTGCAGGAGACAGTGATCGCGACGCTGAGGAAGGCCGATGTAGATGTGTATTATGACTTGGCGTATGGGAGCCAGAACAGATCGTTCCCTGAAATGACAAATGCGGACGGGATGTCTGTCGTTTATACCGACGACGCTATGACGGCGGAACTCAGGCAAATAATGGCGCCGTTGTATGAAGAATTCCTGAATAACGTTCCGAGCGCGAGGCCGCTTTATGAGAAGGCTGCGGAACTGATAGCGGCCGGTTACTGATCAGCAGAGTGTTTTACGGCGACCGCCCTGACCGGCGGTTGCCGTAAAAAGTATTGCGAAAGGAATGAACGTTGCTATGATCACAAAAGGCTTCCGGGGTGTGTTTACGGGAATGCGATGGACTGCCGCGTTTCTGTTGTTCGTTGCCACGGCGATAACTTCGTTCAACGCGATCACACGCTATGCGTTCGGTTTCGTTATTTATGGAAGTGAGGAGCTTTGCGCCTACATAGTGCTCATAATGGCGTACATGCTGTTTCCGGTATTGGAGGCGGAGAATCGCCACCTGAAAATCGACATCTTCTCGAGCAGTAACGTGAACCGGAAGATCAAGGACGTCGTATACACTATACGCGGAGTCATCTCATTAGCGGTCTACGGGATATTAGTCTATTTCGGCTGGCAGGTCATAGCCACCGCGAGAAAGTTTCAATCCGCCAGCCCGACATTGCGCATTCCAAAAAGCGCCGCTTTCGGACTTCTGGAGATTTTCATTGCCGTCGCATTTTTAGGATGGCTGTGTATTCTTCTTTTTAATAAAAGGAGGCCGTTATAGATGTTTCTCCATGTTGTTCTCCCTGTAGTGCTGATCGTGGTGATAATGCTGTCGCTTAGTTTCCCGATCTATCTGGCTATGCTTACCGCCGCTATCTACCTTCAGGTGTTTGTCAATCAAATGCCGCTGCTCAGCATTTTTTCCGGAATGTTTGAGTCGCTTGCCAGAAACACGCTCCTGGCCGTCCCGTTTTTTGTGGTATCCGGGAACCTGCTGGCTTCGAGCACTCTCGGAAAGCGGCTGGTTGATTTTTGCGGAGTCTTCATGAAAAAGATACCCGGAGGCCTGGCTCTGACCTGTATCGGCGCCAATGCGGTCTTCGGGGCGATTTCCGGCTCCGCTCCGGCGGCGACAGCCACATTTGGAAAGATACTTTGGAACCCTCTGAAGGATATCTACGGTGAAAAAGAAGCCGCCGGCCTGATCACGTCTTCGGGGTCTCTCAGCACCATAATCCCGCCGAGTATGTCGCTGATCATGTTCGGGTTGGTAACAGAGACGTCTGTCGCCAAGCTGTTTATCGCGGGGTTCATCCCCGGAGTGCTCATGGTAGCCGTCCTCGCGGTCTATCTGGGCTTTAAACACCGGAAAGACGTCGCGGGAGCAACATGGGAGCGCGGGGAACGCCTTGCAGCATTCAAACGCGGGATCCCCGCTCTGCTTCTGCCGGTAATAATCCTGGGCGGTATATACGGCGGCATATGTTCACCCACAGAGGCGGGCGCCATTGCTACACTGTACGCCTCAATCGTTTCACTGGTAGTTATCCGGGACATGAACCTGAAACAGTTCGCGAAAGTATTCGTCGATTCAGGCAAGACTGTAGCTACGATCTTCATTCTGATAGCAGTGAGCAATGTCTTTTCACAAGCCCTGACGGTAACGCAGGCGCCGCGCGAACTCCAGACACTGATGCAGGGTATCTCGCCTGTTATGTATCTGCTGCTGATAAACGTTGTACTTATGATCGCGGGCTGTTTTCTCGACCCAAGCGCAGCCAACCTGATAATATCGCCGATTTTGGTTCCGATAGGCGTAGCTTTGGGACTTAGCACCGTCCATCTCGGCGTGATATACGCTATCAACCTCTCGATAGGTATGTTCACACCGCCATACGGCCTGAGTTTGTTTGTCTCACAATCAATTTTAGAACGGCCGATGGGGCTCATAGCGAGGGGGTGCCTTCCCTTCATGGCCTGCTACGGGCTGGTCTTGATACTGGTGACATATATACCGCAGATCAGTTTGTTTTTACCCGGAATCCTTACGTGACACGCTTACACGATGCTAAAAATCCAGTTACAGTTCCGGACGATCTCAGGAACACTAAATGCTTAAGGAGTGGTAGTAACAATGGCGGATCTTTCAGTTAAATTTGCCGGTTTGGAGTTCAAAAACCCTGTGTTTGCTTCTTCAGGGCCGATCTCAGACAGTCCGGAAACAGTTGAAAAATGCTGCAAAGGCGGCGCAGGGGCCGTTATATGCAAAACGGTGATCGATATACCGCAACTGCGCGTATACCCGAGGCCGCACGATTTCTCACTGCAAAAATTCGGAGCGGGCCTGGAACGTACGTCGCTGGGCGGCGGGAAACTCTTTGCAGATGAAGAACCATTGGTTTGGGCGAAAGAAGTTTTGCCGAGGTGCCTGGAGATCTGTGACAAGCACGGCGTCGTATATATCCAAAGCATCATGGGGGACGGGACAAACGCAGAAAGCTGGGTGGAACTTGCCCAACTGATGGAGCAAAACGGAGCGCCCGCCCTGGAAATCAATTTCAGTTGCCCGCATTCGTCCGCGGTAGTCGCTATGACGGGCGCGCAGCTTGGGCAGAACCCGGCAGCCGCGGGTGAAGTGGCGGCGGCGGTGCGAAAAAGCGTAAAAATTCCGGTTTTTGCCAAGATGACATCCCGGAACGAAGAAGTCGACAAAGTCGCCGCGGCGTGCGCGCAGGCCGGTGTAGACGGCATATCTGTATTCAATAATCCTGTGGGTACATGGGTGGACGTGGAAAACCAGACATATTTCGGGATACCGGTGACAAACTGGGGCTGGGGCGGCAGATTTATGCAGCCTATAGCTCTTTTTAAGACCGTAAAAGTCCACCAAAACCCGGACGTGACCGTTCCTGTTTACGGCGGAACGGGAATCTGGACGGCGGAAGACGCCCTCCGCTTTATCATGCTCGGAAACCATGCCGTCCAACTGCAAATAGCATGTATGGAACTGGGCTATGGAGTGTTCAAAAAAATCACAGACGGTATTGAGTCATACATGGACAGGAAAGGTATCGCAAATTTAGAAGAAATACGAGGCAAAGTGCTGCCGAAACTGATGATCAACAGGGACGTACCCCCTGATAAAAAAGGAGACGTCGTCATTTCAGTCGATGAAGAAAACTGCATAGGCTGCGGAGTTTGCGAATGCTGTATGTGGGGCGTTTTGAAAGTTCAGGACGGCGTGGCAAAAAAAGTGGACCCCGATAAATGCCACGGCTGCGGCTGGTGCATGAGTTTGTGTAACCAAAAAGCGCTGAAGGTGATACGGAACAGCGGAGAAACTGTTATGAAGTTTTAGGTTTTTTGAGTTTCACTATTAGCTTGATGAGGAGGTTTACTATGCAAGCGGATCTGTTAATCAAGAACGGCCTGACATATTATGAAGGGGCGTTTCACCCTCTGAATATCGCGGTAAAAGGTGAGAAGATAGCTTTTCTGAGCCCATGGGGGGTCGGGGAGGAAGCAGGAAAGGTCATAGACGCCGCGGGCAAATACGTACTGCCCGGTATGTGCGACTGCCATATGCATATGCGGGATCCGGGCTATACCGCGAAAGAAGACTACTATCACGGGACCCGCGCGGCGGCGGCCAGCGGGTTTACATTTGTCTGTCCGCAGCCGAACACAGTGCCTGTCCCCGGCTCTGTTGAGGCATACCTGGGGCAGGTGGAGATCGGAAAGGCTAACGCGGTCGTGGACTTCAACCCGATCGGCGGGCCGCTCGGATACCGCGACGGATCGGTGGAAGAGATCACAAAAGCAGGTACCGCCTGGTTTAAAATATTTCAGAAGGTAGCAGCGTATCAGCCATACACCACCCCCGCCGGTACTCTGGATACTAATGAGATATACAATGCGTTTAAGGCCTGCGCGAAGAACGGGCAATATTGCTGCGTACATCCGTTTGATCACTATTTTTACGACGCCACTGTTAAAGAGTGCAGGGACGCGGGCATTGAGATGAATTATAATAATGTCCGTAAACTGGTCTACAGCGACGAAGAGATGTCCGGAGCCGCCTGGCAGCTGGCGTTTCTGGCGAAAAAAGCAGGCATGAAGTGGTATGCGCTGCATTGTTGGATGCCCGGCTATATCGACCTCGTCCGTATGCTTAAGGCCCACGGCGGGATGACGATCGTATCCAGCTTCGAATACATGCCGTCCGTCCACGCGCCGGACTATGTTCTGGACGTCGTTTCGGGTGAAATGCTCATGACCGGCCACGACTGCGAACCCGACTACGATAAACTTTGGGCGGCTGTGCGGGACGGTACGATAGACATGATCGGCAGCGACCACTGCCCGCATGAGAATGAAAGCTATTCCACAATGGGCAGGTTTGAAGCCGACTCCGCGGGTTTTGGAATGCTCGACTGGTTCGGACACATGCTGCTCGATCACGTTAACAAGGGCGACCTGAGCCTTGAGAGGCTGGTGGAGGTCATATCCGTAAACTTCGCGAAAACTTTCGGGTACTACCCTGAAAAGGGTTCCAACCTGCCCGGCACCGACGCTGACTTCACTATTGCCGATATGGACCACGAGTGGACGATCGATGTGAAGTCTCCGGACGAAATCTACTCAAAGAGTAAGATCAGCCCTTATCAGGGACGTAAACTCAAAGGAAAGGTGACCCATACTATCCTGCGCGGCCGGGTCATTATGGAAAACGGCGTCGTGGACTGTGAACCCGGCTATGGAAGGTTCTACGTTCCGCTTGACAGAAAGTAAGCGCGGCTATGCACAGAAAAGAGGAGCATTTGCGCTGGACGCCCGATGATCCCGCAGTTCCGCAGGAGTCGTTTTTGAAGCACGAAATGGTAACAAGGGAGTACGGGGGCGAAACGTTCGAAATCCCGTATATCAGGATCGAAAAACCAAACGAAATATTTGCTTTTACTCCCGGACACGGTTTTTACGCGCCGTTCAACCAGCGCGTATACGAGTGCCTGCCGGGAGTAATATGCGAGCAGGACGTGCCCACAAAGCTGCGGGACGGAGCCACCATGTACAGCGATATATACCGTCCCGTCGGAGGCGAAAACCTGCCGGTCGTGCTATGCTGGACAAACTACGGAAAGCGCCCGCAGGAGGCGCCCGTGGAGTGGCAGGTGGCCGGAGTGCCGCCCGGAGTACGTTCAAAAGTCGTCGCGTTTGAATGCGCGGACCCTTCTTTCTGGTGCAACAACGGTTACGCGGTGGCTATCACCGACGCGCGCGGCGCCGGAGCGTCGGAAGGCGATTGTTACATGTGGGGCGAGGAGTACGCCTGGGATTGTTACGACTATATCGAGTGGATCGCAGGGCAATGGTGGTGTAACGGAAAAGTAGCTATGGCGGGAAACTCGTCGCTTGCGATAGTCCAGTGGTCTGTCGGAGCATTGGATCCTCCGCATCTGGCGTGCCTTGCGCCCTGGGAAGGAAGCGCTGATATCTACCGGGAGTTCATTGCGCCGGGAGGAATAATGAACTACGGGCAGTTTGACCATATCACGCTGGGCCTGGGCGGGTGCGGCAGGCGTCAGGAGGATCTCGTCGCGGCGTTCTATAAATACCCGCTTTACAACGCCTATTGGGAGTCAAAAAGGCCTGAGGTAGAAAAAATAACAGTCCCCGTTTATCTGACGGCAGGCTGGTCGCACCAGATACATCTGCGCGGCAGCCTGTTGAGTTTCCGGAAACTCAGGACGAAAAAATGGCTCCGCGCCCACAGGGAGCATGAGTGGGAGGATTTTCATAACAATAAGTGGCAGCAGGACCTAAAACTGTTTTTTGACCGCTATTGCAAGGATATCCATAACGGTTGGGAAATGACGCCCGAAGTCAGGCTGGACGTTATGGATGCTTACGATTTTGAATATCAGCTCGAACGCCCTGAAAAAGAGTTCCCTCTGGCCCGTACGGAATACGTCAGGCTGTACCTCGACGCTGCCGACGGAAGCCTGAATAAAGGTCCGGTCGCAGGGGAGTCGAGGGCGGAGTACGACGCAAAAGAAGGGCACGCTTCGTTTGAACTCGCGTTCGAAGAAGACACCGAACTGACCGGCTATTTCAAGGTGCGTCTGTGGGTCGAAGCGGATGGCAGCGACGATATGGACGTTTTTGTGAATCTGCAAAAATACAGCGCGGACGGTGAGTGGCTCCCGACACTGTGGATCGGTACAAAACATCCGGGGCCGTTCGGGATCCTCCGGGCGTCGCACAGGGCGCTCGACCCTGAAAAAACAACCGATTTCCAGCCATATCATTTGCACACATCCGAGCAGCGCCTCAGCCCGGGCGAGATAGTCCCTTTGGATATCGAGGTCATGCCGCACTGCCGTATCTGGCACAAGGGGGAAAAGCTGAGGCTGAATGTCAGCGGGCACTTCATGACCATGAACACCTGGAGAGCCAAGGAAAAACGGGTTACCCGCAACGAAGGAAAGCATATCGTCCACACAGGAGGAAAATATGATTCCTATGTACAGGTACCCGTCATACCGCCAAAGTATACGGCAGGCGGTCATGTATACAGGTGATTTGCCAGGAACACATAGTCATCGGTGGAGCGGAACTGACCGAGGAAGCAAAACCGTAACGCCCGCTCCGCCGCTGACGGCTGGAATAGTTACTTTGATTTGCTATGCCGTGCGGGCACAGGGAGTGTGTCACAGTTTTTGCGTCTCGGTCAGTTCCGCCTCGCCGCCGGAATTCCCTCGCCTTAAAAACTGTGACACACTCCCTGTGCCCTTATGGCAGCATGTGCAGTTTGTTCCTATAGCTTAAACAGTTTCTGCGCGTTTTTGTAATAGATTTTTTCCTTTGTTTCCCTGCTCAGCGGAGTGCTTTCGACCTGGTCGACAACCCTGGCGGTATCGGCAAAAGGATAGTCGACAGAGAACATGATCCTGTCCTCGCCGATCGCGCTTATTGCGCATATCATCGCTTCCGGCTGCCACAGCCCGCTTGTCGTGATCATTACATTTTTCTTGTAGTAATAGGACGGTTCCTTCGGGATCCTCCATGTCTCCGCGCCGCCGGTCTGCTCGTAACCCTCGTCGATCCTGCCGAGCAAGTACGGGAGAGTCTCGCCCATATGCCCGATTATCAGGGTAGCGTCCGGGATCTCTTCAAAAAGCCCGCTGTATAGAATGCGGACAACATGCGTAGCTGTCTCGACGTTCCAACTCCACGCGGCGCCCAGTAAACCCCTGTACCCTTCGTAGATCTTTACCTGATCCGGCATCGGGTCAAAAGGGTGCAGGTATATCGGCGCCCCCAATGCGGCGGAGCGCGCCCAGACGACCCTGAACTTGTCGTCATCGAGATATTCGCCGTTGGTATGGCCGTTGATAAGCGCGCCCAGTAGGCCGAGGTCTTTAACAGCGCGCTCCAGCTCGTCAGCCGCCGCTTCCGGGGCCTGGAACGGCAGCGTGGCGAAACCCCGGAATCTGGTCGGGTATTTCCGGACGACTTCCGCCATGCCGTCATTCATGATTTTTGCTTTGCTTACAGCTTCGGCAGCATCCAGCGTCCCCTGCACGGCGGGGTAACCCTGCGACAGGACCTGTATCTCGATTTCATTCTCGTCCATTTCCCTGAGCCTGAATTCTTCAATCGCGTCGGTACCGATCCTGCGGGCGGTATCCTTGATATGGGCCGGACATCTGAAATTAGTAGATTTTGGCGTCCTTTTTACGAAATCCTCGCGCAACCCGGAATTAAGCGGGTGGTGCCAGTGTTCTTCCAACGATATTTTTTTCATAGCAAAGACATTTCCTTTCGCATTTCATTAAGCCGTCGAAGTTGGCTTCACGCAAAACAGCGTAGTATAACTATTGCGCCGCAATAATTATACTATGCTGTTTAATATTCTGTCAATGTAGACTACTCCAACATTTTTTATTGACAAAGTGTGATATTGATACTATTATAAAGCTACATGGCGCATGCATCCGCAAGGGCATTAAACTTCAGGAGCAAAAATGCACGGCGCCTTGATAATTACGATAAGGAAGGGATAAAATGAAAAAACTGGTCGTACTTCTATTGATCCTCGCGCTTACATTCAGCATTGTCGCATGTAATAAAAACGAGCCTGCAGCCCCGAGCGCAGCCCCCAGCGCAGCCCCAAGCGCCGCGCCCGCCAGTACGGCGCCGGTCGAGATCGCCATTGCCTTCAGCGTTATAGCAAACGGGCTGTGCCCCATCACTGAGGACATAAACACAACGATCTCGGTCACCAACCACGTCTATGACAGGCTGGTGGAACTGGACGTCAACTTCAACTGGGCGCCGGGTGTTGCGAAGACGTGGAAACAAGTGGACGACTACACCTGGGAGTTTGAGATCAACCTGGATCATGTGTTCCAAAACGGTGAAAAACTCACGATGGAAGACGTCATTTTCTCTGTCGAGCGCCTCGCGACCCTCCCGAAATCGCAGGACGTCGGCGTTCTGGTCGAGAGCGTCACAGCCAACGGCAACGTTCTGACGATCAAAACAACAGAGCACAACAACGCGATAATCCCGAGGCTTCTCGACATGGGCGTCGTTGTCAACAAAAAATATGTTGAAAGCGGCGGAGACGACGCTGTCTTCCTCAACCCGATAGGGACCGGGCCTTATAAGGTGACCGAGTTTACGCCGGGAACTATAGTAGTTCTCGAGACCTGGGACGGTTACCCCTTCGCAAAACCGCAGATCGACAAAATAACCATAACCCCGATCCCGGACGCCATGAACCGCTATATTGCCGTTGAAAGCGGGCAATTACAGTACGCGGGCCTGGTAACCGCTATGGAAGTCGACGCGGCGAACAGTAAAAGCAACTTAAGTGTTTACAAAGGAAACAGCAGCCATATAATTCCTTTCGGATTCAACTGCGAGAGGAAACCATTTGACAACGTAAACATCCGCAGGGCCATAATCCACGCCCTTGACCTCGAGTCGATCTGCGCGCTCAACGGCGGCAGAGACATTGTCCACAGCATGCTCTTCCCGGGTTTCAGCGACCTCTATGTCGACTCGCCGGGCTTCCCCGAATTCAACCTGGACAAAGCCAGGGAACTTCTGGAAGCAGAGGGCTACACCCCCGCCAACCCGCTCAGGATGGAGACATTGTACTTCAGGCCGGACCCGGGCGTTGAGTACTTCCAGTCCGACCTGAAGAAAGTCGGCGTCGATCTGGTGACAAATCTGGTCGAGTTCAGCGTGTTCCTGACAAAGGAAGGCCCCGGTGATTTCGACGGACTGTGGACCTCCAACCCGAACCGCGGCGGCACCTGGCTTACGGACCTCGACCGTTTCGATTATGACAACTTCCTCGGCATGCGTAACCTTGCCCGCTGGAGAAACCAGCGCGCCCAGGAAATAATCGCCGAAATGCGCACATCCAACGATCAGGCGCGGCTTAAGGCGCTCTCTGTCGAACTCAATGAGATCATCGGGTATGAAGTGCCGATAGTCGGAATATTCTACAACCCGATCCTGTCCGTCATGACCAATAAACTTTCAGGCGTAGAGATCAAACCCAATCTGCAGCAAGGCTTCAGAAACGCCGTATACAACCCGTAAGAACGCCGTATCCCCGGCGTGATACACAGTATCGCGCCGGGGATACCTTATACAACCACCGGGAGGGCTATCTACTTATGGTCCGCTATGTAATAAAGCGCATTATTATGATTATTCCTATCATGATAGGCGTCACATTTTTTTTGTTTATGCTCCTTACCCTGACGCCCGGCGACGCGGCGCTTATAGTTCTCGGCACAAACGCTACGGAAGATCAGATACAGATGTTTCGCGATCAAAACGGCCTTAACGACCCGGCTCTGGTTCAATACGTTAACTACATGGTAAAAGTAGTGCAGGGCGACCTCGGCATGTCGTTCAACACAAGGCAGTCCGTGAACTATATGATTGCCACGAGGGCGCCGACAACACTTTTTCTTTCCCTGACGTCAATGGTGCTGACGATAGCTATAGCATTGCCGTTAGGGGTTTTTATGGCCGTCAAGCAAAACTCGCTGTTTGACAACTCTATGCGCGTGATCACGATCATTCTTACGTCTATGCCTTTATTCTGGCTGGCGATGATGATGATCCTTTTGTTCACGGTCAAACTAGGGTGGCTGGAATCGAGCGGAATAGGAAGTTTCAAAGCGGTAATAATGCCGATAGTCTGCCTCGCCTGCCAGGGCATAACCATGTGCGCCCGGACAGGCAGGTCCTCAATGCTTGAGGTCATAAATCAGGATTACATCCGGACGGCGCGCGCAAAAGGACTGAAGCGCGGCTATATTATCAGGCGCCACGCTCTGCAGAACGCCTTGCTGCCGATGGTCAGCATATACGGAAGGATCATCGCAACATGTTTTTCGGGTTCCGTCGTTCTCGAGCAGATATTCGGTATAAGCGGCATCGGGCAGATGATGCTCGACGCGCTGCGCCAGAAAGACGTGCCTGCCATAATGGGCAGTATCGTCATATCATGCCTGGTAATATCTCTTGTTAATCTGCTTACTGACGTCGCTTACGCTTTTATCGACCCAAGAATAAAGGCGAAATATGTGCGGCGTAAAAATAGACTTGTGGAGGTGAGCGCAAATGCAGTCGGATAGTAAAAAAGCGCATAAAAAGCGCTCGCTGTGGGCGGACGCGTGGAAACGCCTCCGCAAAAACAAAACTGCGGTCATCGGAATGATCATGTTCGTTTGCATATTGCTGGTCTGCCTGCTATCGCCGCTGTTTTTCAGTTATGATGACGACGTAATAAATGTAAACGGCAAGATACAACTACAGGGGCCTTCAAAAGAGCATGTGCTGGGAGTCGACGAACTTGGGCGCGATATACTCGCCCGAATACTTTGGGGCGGGCGGTACACGCTGCTGATTAGCATTTGCGCGCTGGCTATCGCCTTTATCTGCGGGACTGTCGTCGGAACCGCGGCGGCTTACTACGGGCGAATGGCGGACACTATTATCATGCGTATAATCGACGTGATCATGGCAATACCGCCTGTAATACTTATGATAACCCTCGCCACTATTTTTAAGCCGAGTACGATCAGCCTCATATTGGTCGTGGGATTCGGGCTAATACCTACGCAGAGCAGGATGGTCAGGGGGCAGGTACTGCAAGTCGTTGATAATGAATACATCGAAGCGGTGCGTATACAGGGCGCAAGCGCTTTAAAAATCATCAGATCGCACATATTGCCCAACGCCCTTAGCCCCATCATCACTACCGTCATACTGGACATAGCTTATGCCGTCATGGTCATCAGCACACTGAGTTTTCTCGGGCTGGGCGTGCAGGCGCCGGATCCGGAGTGGGGCGCTATGCTGGCAGGCGGCAGGCAGTATATCCGTTATGCCTGGCATATCACTACATTCCCCGGAATAGCGCTCGTTATCACGCTTATGTCACTGACGCTTGTGGGTGACGGAGTGCGCGACGCGCTCGACCCGAGAATGAAGAGATAAGCGAAGCGCGCAACGTAAAATGTAAAATGTAAAATGTAAAACGTAATATGTAAAATGCAGAGCGGGGGCCTACTCCCGCCGTGAAAACAATAGTGTTGAGACAGAAGTAACGGAGTATGGACAATGGACAATGAAGAATTAGCAAGTGCGGGTGGGGCTTCCGAGGATGGAATTGCTGACACGCTGCTGGATATTAGGGATCTTGTGGTCAAGTTTCACACTGACGACGGGGTGGTGCACGCGGTCAACGGGCTTGATTTGAAGTTGAACGTCGGTGAAACGCTCGGCCTGGTCGGTGAAACAGGCGCGGGAAAAACAACGACTGCGCTGGCGATCATGGGCCTGATAGACTGCCCTCCCGGGCGGCTGCATTCCGGCGAGATACACTACAAGGGGCGGGATCTCCTTAAAGTCAAAGAAGAAGAGTATCTGAGCATCCGCGGACGCGAGATCTCCATGATATTCCAGGATCCGATGACCGCGTTAAACCCTGTTATGCCAATAGTCGACCAAATCGCGGAGGTGATCGAAAACCATCAGGGGGTCAGCGGTAAGGAAGCGAAAATGCGGGCGGTCGAGATGCTGAAAGTAGTCCGCATAGAGCCGGAGCGCGCGCACGAGTACCCGCACCAGTTTTCCGGCGGGATGAAGCAGCGCGTCGTTATAGCGATAGCCCTTGCCTGTAACCCGAGCCTCCTGATAGCGGACGAGCCGACCACGGCGCTGGACGTGACGATCCAGGCGCAGGTCCTCGAAATGATGAAAGACCTCCGACGCGAGTTCAACACATCCATGATAATGATAACGCACGATTTTGGCATAGTCGCCGAAACTTGCGACCATGTCGCGATAATGTACGCCGGAGAGATAGTCGAAAACGGGTCGTTGAGCGATATCTTCAGAAATGCCAGTCACCCGTACACGGTCGGCCTGTTCGGCGCGATACCAAATCTGGAGATCGAAACAGAGTTTCTCTATCAGATAGAGGGGCTTATGCCGGATCCGATGGACTTGCCGACAGGCTGCGCGTTTTCTCCGCGCTGCGCGTACGCTCAGGAACTTTGCCGTACTCAAAAGCCGGATAAGACAAAACTCACCGGGGAGAACCATGTAGTTAAGTGCCATATATACACGGGGGCTCTTGATACGAAAGAAATCAGCAAGGAGGGAAAGCCGGCATGAGCGTTGAACACTATCTGGAACTGAAAAACCTCTGCAAGTACTTTCCCACGCCCGGCGGCTCCCTCCACGCCGTCGACGGAGTCACTTTCACGCTTGAAAAAGGGAAAACGATCGGCGTCGTCGGAGAGTCAGGCTGCGGTAAAAGTACTCTTGGACGAGTCGTGTCAAGGCTCCTGGACGCAACAGCCGGCGAAGTCATATTTACCGGCGAGAATATTCTCGAATACAGGGGCCGGCAACTGAAAGATCTGCGCTGTAAGATCCAGATGATTTTTCAGGATCCCTTTTCCTCGCTCAACCCGAGAAAGACGATATATAACACGATCGCCGAGCCAATGGTCACGCAGGGGCTCTTCAAGAAAAAAAGCGAGCTCGAAAGCAAAGTGATCGAACTGATGGAACTTGTAGGCATTGCGGAACGCAACGTCAACAGTTATCCGCATGAACTTGACGGCGGCAGGCGTCAGCGCGTCGGCATAGCGCGAGCTCTCGCGCTGAACCCGGAACTCATCGTTTGCGACGAGCCTGTTTCCGCGCTGGACGTCAGCATTCAGGCGCAGATTCTGAATCTGCTCAAGCGCCTGCAGCAGAAATTCGGTTACACATATATTTTCATAACGCATGACCTGAGCGTCGTCAAGCACTTCACTCAGGAGGTGCTGGTGATGTATCTGGGGCAAATGGTTGAAAAAGCCCCTGTGAAGGAACTTTTCAGCAACCCGAGGCACCCGTACACGCAAGCCCTTTTGTCCGCGATCCCGTCGACGGAAATAGACAATGTAAGGGAGCGCGTCATTTTGAAGGGGGAGATCACTTCTCCTATAAACCCGAAGGACGAGTGCCGTTTCGCAGACAGGTGCGCGTATGTGACTGACGCCTGCAGGGCGAAAAATCCGCCCCTGACCGATCTGGGCGACGACCACCTGATCCGGTGCTTCACCCCGCTCTAGGCAATTGACAATTGACAATTGACAATTGACAATGGACAGTTAATAATGCAGAAATGGGTACCTCTAATAGTTCGTGTTTCTTAAAGAGTATAGTCTGCGTGGGAGCCGCTTCGACCAAAGAATCATGATACGAATGTACCGCAATATTCAAAAGAGTCCTGACCGTAAAGAACCGGCAGGACTTTTTTGCAATTACACTCAACGTGTACTTCATGCTTTCCTGAAATTCATTTCTGCATTCTGCATTCTGCATTATTATTTAGCGTATTTCTGCATCGTTGCTGCTGGTCATAACCCCAGTATTTGCCGCGCTTCGGCGGGCGTTGCGACCTCGCAGGTGAACTCTTCTATTATACGCTTTGCCCTGGCTACGAACTGCATGTTGTTGTCGGCGAGTTTGCCTTTGCTGTACAGGACGTTATCCTCCATACCGACGCGAATGTGACCGCCCATCGCGATAGCGGCGTAAAGAGTCTCCATTGCGCCCCTTCCAACGCCGAAAGCCGACCATGTGCTGCCCGGAGCGCATTCGTCCATAACGCCTTTCATGAAAACAAGGTTCTTTGTCGTCGCCGCGATGCCGCCCGGTACGCCCATGCAGAACTGGAAGTGGCACGGCGCTTTCAGGACGCCTTTTTTTATGTAATACTGCGCGTTATATATCATCCCCGGGTCAAAAACTTCTATTTCAGGTTTTACGCCCGCCTCCCGGGCCATGAGACCCAGTTTCTCCAGAAACTGCGGATTGTTTTCAAACACGGCGTTGTGCTGCCAGTTCATCGTCCCGCAGTCGTAGGAGCACATCTCCGGTTTCAGCTCAAAGAACGGGCGCAGGCGGTCTTCTTCTTTCAGATTGACGCCGCCAGACGTCGTTATGTTGAGAATGATATCGCAGTCCTTCCGCTCACGGATAAGCCTGACGGTCTCTTCGAATTTTTCAAAGACCATCGCGGCTTTCCCCTCGTCGTTGCGGCAATGGATATGGG
>Ga0082212_10001571_pt1 | contig 33653 bp, 32 predicted proteins | sample TergutNt197P3_FD_71548 | JGI IMG/M metagenome (GOLD analysis project Ga0082212, IMG submission 71548) | Neocapritermes taracua P3 segment gut microbial communities from Petit-Saut dam, French Guiana - Nt197 P3 | ecosystem: Host-associated > Arthropoda: Insects > Digestive system > Gut ... | reverse complement strand
CGTCGCCCTGATCGATCTCCGTAACCCCACCCGGTCGGACGGCAACAATCTTCTGCACCTTGTCAACAAGTATATGGACATTCATCTCGCCAATCCGACCGACATCGCGGCGAAAGCCAAAGCGGAGAAATACGCCAAGATCACCGCCAAAACCATTGTCAGCGCGGATGGCGACAACGCCAATTATGGACAAAACGCCTTTTTCTACGATGCAGCAGAAGGGCTGCTGACCGCGTCCATTCTGCTGATCGCGGAGTTTGCGAAAAAAAATCAGCGTCATATCGTGTCGGTGTTCAAGCTGATCCAAGACCTCCTCGCGCCGTCCGGCGTCAAAGGCAAGAATCAATTCCAGCTTCTCATGGAAAAGATGCCGAATGAGCATAAGGCGAAATGGTTCGCCGGTGCCGCCCTGAATACAGGCGATCAGGCGATGCAATCGGTCATGTCGACCGCGCTCTCACGGCTGAACAGCTTCCTCGACTCAGAGCTGGAGCAGATACTGTGTTTTGATACCGCCATCGACGCGGAAAAATTCTGCAAAGAGAAATCCGCCGTGTTCGTGATCATGCCGGAGGAAGACCCGAATAAATTTTTTATGATCTCACTGATCATCCAGCAGCTATACCGGGAAATCCTCTCGGTGGCCGACGCCACAGGCGGCAAGCTGGAAAACCGCGTCATGTTTTACGCTGATGAATTCGGGACGCTACCGCCGATCAGTTCAGCAGAGATGATGTATAGTGCCAGCCGGTCTCGCCGGTTATCCATAATCAGCGTCATCCAATCGCACCAGCAACTTGAAAAAAACTATGGCCGCGAGGGAGCTGCCATCATCATCGATAACTGCCAATTAACCATTGCTGGTGGTTTCGCTCCGGGCAGCGAGAGCGCGGAAATCATCAGCAAAGCGATGGGAAGCCGGACGGTCATGAGCGGATCGGTCAGCCGTAGCAAAAACGATCCGTCGCAATCCTTGCAAATGATAGAACGACCCCTCATGACTCCCGCCGAACTCAAAAGCATGAAAAAAGGTCGGTTTATCGTTCTGAAAACCGGCGCGAACCCTTTTGTGGCGAGATTAAAGCTGTTTTTCAAATGGGGCATCCGGTTCGACGAAAAGAATCCGTTCACCATTGAGGACAAAGGAGCAAGGGCGGTGTCCTATGTATCCAAGCCGCAGATCGAGGACGCCATCATTGCCAAGTTCCCACCGCCGCCAAGCCCCAAAGCGGCAAGCCATCCCACAGACCGCCGCAGGATGCCGATAAAACAGAGTAATACCGCCAGAGCCGACGATGACGACAGCGACGGCGGCGGAGCGGAAATGACGCCGCGCAAGCGGAACGTCGGCAGCGGTCAGAAACTGAAAACGTAACAAGGAGGGTTCTCAATGCCTTATTTTACAGAGCTTTATATGGACGACCGGCTACCGAATCGAGCGAAGCTGGTCTATGTTTATCTCCACGACCGGATGGACGGCGAAAAAAAGACATGGCCGGGGATCAACCGGATCGGGTCTGACCTTTCGCTGTCCCGCAGCACGGTAAAACGCGCCATCGCCGACCTTGTAAAAGCCGGATATGTGAGAAAGGAGTTTGCCTATAGAAAAAATGGGAGTCATACCAGCAATAGGTATTTTATAACGAAATGACAGCGCGAAAAATCTGTACCCTCCGCCAAGGCACCGTTGCGCCCGGCGGTGGACTGAGTATCGGGTCATGGTGAACCGGCAAGGAAAAACCCACCCTAAGAATATCACTACCAGAAGAAAAAACAAATAGACTACCCGGTATATATAGAGTGAAAAGAGGGTTAAAATTGCCGAATGAAAGATATTCAGTGGATCCCCGTTGATTTATTTTTTACGATGACAAAGAGAAGTGGATCCGTCGTTATTGCTTGCCAAGCCGTGTCTCTTTTTTCTCTGCAGATAAATATGGCTATTCTGCCGCACCCAACGCAAAATCGCACATATTTGAGAATTAAATGTAAAAGAGATTGTTTTTTTGTCGCCGATATGTTATACTGATGCAATAAAGCATTTCAGGAGGAACAATCTATGCTTTCATTGAAAATCAGCTATAGAAAGCTGTGGAAGCTACTGCTCGACAGGGATATGTCAAAAATAGACCTCCGGGAACGGTGCAATATAGGGACAGGTACAATGACAAAACTAAATAAAGGCTTTCCCGTATCAGTTGAAACGCTGCTGAAAATATGCGAATGCCTTGACTGTAATATCGGTGACATTTGCGACGCGGAAAGAATAAAGGAAAACGCGGTGATGTGAATGGATAATAAACATACCAAACGGCTGCTCTGCCTTCTTTTCTTCTGCGTATTGTTCGCGGGGCTTCTTTCCGGCTGCGCGACCCAAACTGAAACAAATACGATATACACCACAAGCGGGTACAGCGACCCGATCTCACAGCTATTTCCCGGATACAAAATAGCCGAGCATACTACGCATACCGTGGTGGCGTTGGATTTGCTGCGCAGCGGCGGAATCATCGAAGCTTACGACGCACAGGCTGAAACCAGTTCGGCATATTGGTATCCCTTAACGCTGGAGACCATCGTGATCGCCGTTGACCGCAGCCAAACGGATATGGCGGTCGCCTTATGGAACGACCTGCGTGGCAGCGATGTCCCTGTGAGCATAATAAACGCCAAGCCTGTAAACCGCCGCATGATGGCCGCCGCTCTTTGCTACGGGTTGGAAGGTGAAGATTTCAGTTTGAACGCCGCGACCCGCTTGCTAAAGGCGCTTTCCAATAACGGGAAACTAAAATATGACGACCCGACAACTCCCATCCAAATTTGCTTTGACAGCGACGCGGCCGCGAGGATCAAAAGCGGCGAAAATATTGAGATCATCATCCCATCGGAAGGTACGCTGTCTTATGTTAAAGGTCTATTGTCAAACACACCGCTGGATTTGCCTGACGGATATGAACGGATATTGTTTGAAAGCGGCTCGCGTCTGCCGGACGGAAGCTGTGATGAAACCATATACCCTGCATCCGGGCAATACGAAGCCGCAAAAGTTTTAGGAGAATATACCCATCTGAACGCCGTCACACAGGGCTGGCGGAAGGTTATGAACCGTGAAGTGAAGCATGTCTGGTTCCTTGGCGGCGCCGATCTCCGTGAAGACGTCATTTACGCCGCTGTGTTTATTATCATCGCCGCGATTTGGGTCGGAAGCATGATGCGCCGCAGCCAACAAAAAAATATCCGGCGTGTCATATTTGTCATGGGCGTTTTTCTTGCCGGATGGGTTTTAATCCGTCATTTTAAATGGCAGATCAATGATGAAACGGTACTGGGGCGGTATCTGTGGTTCAGTTATTATCTCTTTGAAATGATCCTCACCCTCGGCCTGCTGCGGATAACTTCGCTGATCGGTACGGGAGACATAAATAAAAAACCGGCGAAATGGTTTTTGGCATTGTGCGCCTATGGCTTTGTATTGGGCGGATTGATTATAACAAACGACTTGCACAACCTGATGTTCAAATTGGATTTATCACAGCCGGGCTGGTCGTCTACAGGCGTTTACGGTTACGGTCTTCTGTATTATATCTTTCTCGCGTCATTGCTGGCGGAAATCATCGGCGGTATCGTTCTTATGTTCATAAAGGTAAAACATAGCCCGCGCCGCGCCGGAGTCATTTTCCCTTTAATCTTTACCGCCGTTTTGATAACGTACGTCGCCGGATATTCCCTCAATATCCCATTTTTTGCACAGAGCGATATAACGATTGTTTTATGTTTGTTCGCGCTGCTGTTTTTGGAGCTTTGTATCCGGGCGGGACAACTGCCCATCAATACAAATTACCGCGGGCTATTTAAAAACACAGGCTTGAATTTACAAATTGCAGACGGCAACGGAAACAGTGTATTCGCGTCAAACAACGCCGAGACGCTTACAGGTGATCAGTGGTCAGGTCTCAGTGATCGGGATGTCGTTCATATTGACGAAAACACCCTGCTCTTAAAAAACGAAATATCGGGCGGATATGCCGTGTGGCGGGAGGACATTACCGCCGTCAACAAATTGAAAGAAGAAATAGCGGAATCCAATCGAGAGATCGAAGCGGCGAACGCCCTGTTATCCAACGAAGCGCAAAAAAAGGAACAGGATACGCAAATCAAAACACAAATCGAATTATACGACGCGTTTGAAAAAGATATTTCCGCTTATGAGGAACGGCTTGCGGAAATGCTGGGGTCCATTCCGGCGGACGAACCGGAACGCACCGTATGTATGGGAGCCGCCACGGTGCTGGCATGCTATATCAAACGGCGGTGCAATCTGCTCGTTCTGAAAATGGGCGGAAACGAAACCATACCGTGGGACGGATATGCGGTGTATATCGACGAACTGGCAGAACTGGCGAAGCTGGCCGGTGTTAAATGCCTGACTTTTTGCAGCCTGACGGGTGAAATAAAACTGTGCAAAGCTATGCTGTTTTATGATTTCTTTTATTCGGCCGCTGAATGGACGGTCAAAAACAAGAAAGACGGAATGGTCGTTCAAATCATGTCCGAAAACGGAAACCTCGTAATGAAACTGATGGCTTCTGTTGACGCTGCGGAATATGAGATTCCGGAGCGGATGAAACAGGAAATCCGGGATGCCGGAGGAACTTTTGAGAAAAAGGAACTGGACAACGATCAGGCCGGACTGTTCCTGTCCTTCCCGGCAAAGAGCCCTTCTCCGGAAGGAGGCGTCTGCGATGATTAACTTTTATAACCTCCCCGAAACAGTACGGATCATCATTAATATGCTGACCGTAATCAGTGCCGGTTTCGCGGGTTTGGTTCTGGTGCTGCACCAATACCGCTTCAAACACGGTTTTACCTATTGGATGAACAGCGCGGCCGCTTTCCTCGCGCTGTGTCAGACAGTCATCAACGCCGCGCTGATCGCGCAAGTGTATCTAAACGTCTCAGAAGGCTTTGTAGTGGCAAGCGAACACATCATAGCCCGCTATGTTGTATTTGCCGCTGTCACGGCCGTTTTCATAGTCTTGCTCATAAAAAGAAAACCATTCCTTTCCGGCGTCGTTGTCGCCGCTTCCTTCCTAACGCTGCCAGTCATGGAAACATGGACGGGCAACGCTTTCCCTATCGCATTTTCCGCTTCGCTCGTGATCCTTCTTGTCAGCGGCGTATGGTTGACCGTGAAGATACGCCGGGAGCTGACGACTTCCATATCAAGCCTGTCGGTCAAGCAGGCGATGGATTCGCTGGACAGCGCCGTCTTGTTTTATAGAAAGAACGGCCATATCCTGATGCAGAACAGCAAAATGCAGGAGCTTATGTTACAATGCGCGGGGCGCGTATTATATAACGGCAAGATGTGCCTTGAAACGGTGATTATTCCGAACAGCCAAAGCAATGGTAATGGCAGCTACCTTTACCGTTTCCCGGACAGTGTGTGGCTGTTCACCGTCAGTGAAATCAAAGCGGGCAAAAAAACCGTTACGCGGATCACGGGCACGGATGTGACCGAACAGGACAGAGCCGCTGTGCTGTTAAAAGAAAGGCATGATGAACTGGAAGCGAAACGGGAAAGGCTCAAAGATTTGGTCGAGAACATAGAAGAAACCTGCCGCTCGGAAAACCTGCTGCGGATCAAAACCGAATTGCACGATGCGCACAATCAGAAACTGACTACGCTTTTGCAAGTTCTCCGTCACGGGGAACTGCCGGAGAACGAATCTTTTGACACCCTCAGCGAAAGTGTGCTGCGCGGTATAAAGGAACCCAAAACCGCGCCCGCCGATCCGAAAATTATGCTTGATACCCTTGTCAATCAATACAGTAGAAAAGGTGTGAAGATCGGACTGACCGGAGATCTGCCGGCCCCGCGGGATTTTGCTCTGACGTTTGTCCAAATCCTTCAGGAAGCGGCGGCGAACGCCGTCCTGCACGGATACGCCAATGAAATTACCGTATGTTTTATGGCCGGCGGCGGGAAACACACCATGCGTGTAACGGATAACGGAACGCGGTTTCCCGTAAAAATCAAGGAAGGCAGCGGCATCGCCGGAATGCGCCGGTGCGTTGAAACGTTCGGCGGCAAGTTGTCTATAGACGTATCGCCGCATATTACGCTGACAGCGGTGATCCCATGCAAAGAAGGTGAAGAAAATGGGTGAAATAATCAGAGTTTTGATCGTGGACGACTACAAAACCATGAGGAATCTTTTTGAAAAGGAATTTGTTCCCGAAAACGGGTTTGCTGTAGTCGAGGACATCGGGAACGCCGCCGAAGCCGAGGCGTTCTGTGTCCTGACAAAACCCGATCTGGTCATCATGGACGTCTGCACCGAAAACGGGTCGTCGGGTTTGGACGCGGCGGAAATAATCCTCAAAAGGTTTCCCCATATCAAAATCATTGTCACCAGCGGTTTTGATGAAGTCACCTATATGCCCCGCGCGAAGGAAATCGGCGCCCACGCTTTTGTATATAAAATAAAGGACATTGAATATTATCTCGAAGTAGCAAAACGCGTCATGAACGGCGAAATCGTTTTCCCGGAACCGAAGACCATCCCGCTGCCGCAAGGTGAGACGCCGTTTACCGACCGCGAAATGGAGGTATTGCGGCTGCTTTGTAAATATATGACGCATCAGGAAATCGCAGATGCGTTGGCGATCAGCAAAAAAACGGTTGACAAGCATATTGAAAACATGAGAGAAAAAGCACAAATGAAAACCGTGATGGAACTTGTAATCTATGTATTGTCTAACGGCTGGATCAACCCGAATTATTAAATTAAATATATTGTTATTCTTTCCCCATGCCGTCCTTCGGGCGGTATTTTTTTGTGCTTTTTTATTCGATTAGGTCGAAAAATAGGTCTCTGACCTATTCCAAAACAAGTTTCATTTGATAAAATTATTATGATAGGGCGTATTGAGATGTGCGTCCGCGGTGAAATGCCGCATAATAAACACCATATTTTTAAGGAGGTACATATCAATGGGACTTTTCGACAAAATCAAGAATCAGGCGACCAACGCGGCCAGTCACGCGGCGAACAACACGGTGCGTGATGCAACCAAAGCGGTTTCTCAGACAGTCGCAAGCGGATTCAAACATCTGCAAAATAAACGCGAAACTTTCACATTCCAGTCGCTTCCCCAGAACGCAGAAGAACTCAAAGCGCTGCCCGAGGCAAATCTGGCCTCGCCCTACGGCACGGCGGCTCTGGCCATAGCGGCTTTGTGCGCTTATGAAACCAGCGGTCCCCAGGCGGTTCTGGAAATGCTTAATTTTTTACATGGACCGAAGCCGCCGCAGCCCAATGTCGAATTGCAATTTCTGAAGGATCGTCTTACCGGTAAAGGATACAAGACGTTTTCCTACTTTGAAGGAGCGACGCCGCAAAACAACTACACACCGGCTCAACCATACCGTGTTACGGTTTTTGACAACCCGTACAGCTGGCACAGCGAGGATACCTCGCAGTCGTCCGGCGGCCCCGCGCAATACGCCCGGCTGCTGATACGGTCTTCGGGGGCGGACAGCGAACGGCTCATTATTATGCGGCTGAAGCCAAGCACAAACGAGTGGTTCCTGACTGACTGCCACCAATTACTGCCGGATATCCGCACCCCCGCGGCGGCTGACGATTGGGCGTAAAATCAGTGATCAGTGGACAGTTATCAGTTGTCAGAAACAGCAGGTCATCGGCTGCTGGTCACTGGTCACTGACTACTGACCACTTAATAAAGAAGGGAGAAAAATCACATGGGACTTATTAAAGCGATAGGCGGCGCCGTAGGAGGCAATCTGGCCGACCAGTGGAAAGAGTTTTTCTACTGCGACGCTTTGCCGGTAGATGTATTGGTCACCAAAGGCGCGAAACGCACGGGCGGACGCTCCTCTAATACAAAAGGCACCGACAACATCATAACTAAGGGATCGCTCATCGCCGTGGCGGACGGACAGTGTATGATCATTGTGGAACAGGGCAAGGTGGTGGAACTTTGCGCCGAACCCGGTGAGTTCGCGTTCGACAGTTCGACGGAGCCGTCCATTTTCAGCGGCAAGCTGGGAACGGCTATTGTAGATACATTCAAAAACATCGGCAAGCGTTTCACTTTCGGCGGCGAACCCCCGAAGGATCAGCGCGTTTATTATTTCAACACCAAAGAAATCCTCGGCAATAAATACGGCACGCCTTCTCCGGTTCCGTTCCGGGCGGTGGATCATAAAACCGGACTTGATTTGGATGTGGAAATCCGCTGCTCCGGCGATTACAGCTACCGGGTAACCAACCCCATCCTGTTCTATACCAACGTCTGCGGCAACGTGGAGAGCGATTACAAACGCGGCAATGAGTTAGGCGATCAGATGCGCAGCGAGCTTCTGAAACGTCTGCGCCCGGCATTGGCCAAGATTTCCGCAAAAGGCATCCGGTATTCCGAACTGCCCGAGCATGAGGATGAGCTTTGCGCTACCATCAACGAGTTGCTGACCGAAGAATGGAGAGACCGGCGCGGGATCGAAATGGTGTCCTTCACCATGCCCAATGCCGTGATCCCCGAAGAACACATGAATATCATCCGCGACTTCCAGCAGCGCGCCCTGCTTACCAATCCGAACATGGCGGCGGCGACGCTTGTCGGCGCTCAGGCCGAAGCGATGAAAGCGGCGGCAAGCAACGAAAGCACCGGTCCGATGATGGCGTTCGCGGGCATGAACATGGCGGCGGGCGCGGGCGGTATGAACGCCGGTAATTTGTTCCAGATGGGACAAGAACAACAGCAACAGCAACAAAATTCTGCTCCGGCTCCGGCGGGGGGCTGGACTTGTGCCTGCGGACAGACGGGCAATACAGGCAAATTCTGTTCCGAATGCGCCAAGCCTCAACCGTCGGCAGGCTGGACGTGCGAATGCGGAACGGTAAATACCGGCAAGTTCTGCTCCGAATGCGCCAAACCCCAACCGGTGGCAGACTGGACTTGTGAGTGCGGCGCGGTGAACAAGGGTAAATTCTGTTCGGAATGCGCCAAACCGAAACCTTGAAGGGAGAACAACAATGGCTGATCAAAACATTTGCAAAGATAAGGACCTTGACTTTTTTCTGGTGGAATCAGCGTCAGGAATGAGTCGTGAAGATCTGCTCGGGATGGGTATGGACGCGTATGTCCTCTTTCGCAGCGACGGCTCGGTCGAAATGCTGATGATGAGGATGTCTATGACCGGCACATACAGCGACGGTGTATTGACGTTTACCAACCCCGAAGACCCCAACGAAAGCATGGACATGAAATACACCGTGGACGGCGACCGGCTGACGCTCATATCCGAAGACGAGGACGGCAACACCGTATTCGGCCGCAGCGATTATGATGCTTACGACGCAGGCGGTTCTGCACCGACCGGAAGCGGTGAAACGGCGGAAGTACCGGTAACCGATGGGTTTGTGAACGGCGTCATGTCTGTCGTCTGCCCCGAAGGCTGGTACGGCCGTATAAATCCGATGATGGACGGGATGCTCATGCTGAATATGAATCCGGATTCGCTTTCGGAAGATAAAAATATCTATGTCGAATACGGCATCAGGGAGTGCGTAACCATAGAGGGCGAAAGGCTGGAGGATCAAACTAACCCCGAAAGCGGACAGGTATGGGAAATGGCGGTGAAAGAGGACGGTCAGCTGACAGCGGTCTCCTATATGGGCGGAAACGCCGTCAAAATCACCACCGTCGGTCTGGAAGAAGACGATATCGGCGTATTTGGGGAGATTCTTTCCGGCGTAAAACTGGCATGGGATCGCGAAGAAAGCGCTTTAAACATTTGCGAGAGCGGGTCAACCGACTTTTTTGAACTCCGTTCCATGACCACGTCAAGTTCGACCGGCAACCGTTCGCTCCTCACAACGATGGGATACGACTGGTGCATCCTGTTCCGCGGCGACGGCACGGTCACAGCGAAACTTGACAGAGCCGTGACCTGCCATTGGGGCGACGGTTTCGGCGCTGTTGTGAACGGCACATGGAAAGACGGCATGATGACGTTTGTAAACGGCGATGAAACCGGAACCATTGCATTTACCCTTGAAGGCGACCGGATCATGTTCGTTTTATTGGATGCAGGGAAAAAAGAATCCCCCGTGGTCTTCCAACGCAGCAGCGCCGAGCCGCGCGATTTTAATCAGGAATAGAAAGCGAGTCGAAGAAAATGAAAAAAATAATCACGTTATTATTCGTATTTATACTCGGTATGACCATACTTGCCGGATGCGGCGAAAACACCGGCAACACCCCGCCCCCTTCGAGCGATTCAGGAAACGGCAATACAGACTCCGGGAACAGTGAAACAGTGGAGGTAGGTGAACTCACCATGCTGGATTTGGGTTATATGACGGTAGGGTATCCCGTCAGTGCGGAACCGGAGGACGATTCTCTCTGGGGCAAAATGATCAGGGACAAAAACGGGCGCTATACGATCGATTTCGCTGCCGAGCAAAACAGGAACAACATCGACGTCACACGGGATGAATGGGTCACAGCCAATCAGAACAGCACGTCAAACTTTACCACGTTTGAACAGGAGATCGGCGGCATGACCGATGTATTCTGCGTGAAGTTCAACGACGTCGCAAAAGGATCGACGGCGCATTATTCCGTAGCTTTCGCGGAAACGGCCGATGGCGTTGCCGGTATAAAAATCCGTATCAATTCAAAGGCTGACGGTATGAAAATCGACAATGTGCTGGCGCTGGCGGAAGTACAGGCCATTTTGGAAAGCATCAAGTTTAATTAGAGCAACGCCCGGAACGCCGGATAAATACCGGCAATATACAACTCATGTCACCGGCGGCGGAACGCCGGAAAAAATAATTGGAGGAAATCACAATGAAAAAATCAATCGCGTTAATTCTGGTACTTATGCTCGGTATGACCCTGCTCGCTGGCTGCGGCGGAAGCGGGGACGTGCTGAAAGGCACATGGGAAGGAACCTATGAAGACGGAAACGCAAGCTGGAACTTTGACGGAAACGGCAAATGCAAGCTGACCACGGTTTTTCTTGATAAAGAGCCGGGAACGTACACCATCAAGAACGATACCGAAGTGGACGTCACCATTAACGGCTGGGACGAGGCCAAAACTTATACCTATAAGATCGAAGGCGACAAGCTGACATTGACCGCCAATGATCCTTACAGCCCCAATTATGAATTAACAAAGAAATAACGCAAACCGGAAACGGGCGTCAGGGGTCCGAACCAAATCCCCGGCGCCCGTTCGGTTATCTTTGAGGTCAATTAAAAAACTTACTAAACGGAGGAAAACAGTATGTCATACGAAAATGAAACGATTCTTAAGATCGAATCAACCACCTATACGAACGTGAACATGAAAACAGCCATCGCCACCGCTGCGAAAGCCGCAACGGGTATAGCGGTCGGCGGAATCGTCGGGGATGCGATATATAATTCGGCAGTGGTAAAAGCCACCGCCGCGAACACGGGCGGTCAGGCCGTCCTGACGAACGGGCGGTTTATTTTCGGCGCGGGCAGGAAACTCAAAAAACTGCCTGTCGGCGGGCCGCTGACCCTGACCAAGAAGGACGAAATTTATTTGGATATCCCGCTTGCCACGATCCTTTCGGTTACACAGGGCAAACAGGGACTTAGCCCTGTATTTGCAGTTGAAACGGCCGAAGGAACATTTAAGTTCGCTTTTATGAAAAAATCTAAATGCGACGAATGGGAAGCCGCTATTAATAAAGCCCTCGGCAAAGGATAAAGAGTTAAGGAGGACACCCTATGGCAACGCAAATCACAAATTATCAATGCCCCAACTGTATGGCGGCTTTGAATTATCAGGTCGGAACAGAGAAAGTAAAATGCGATAGCTGCGGCACGGAATTTGACACGGCCGTCATTGAACAGCTTTTCGCGGATAAAGAGCAAATGGCTGCGTCTGCCGGTACGGAGCCTCAATGGGATATTTCCATGTCCCACAATTTCACCGAGGAAGAAGCTTCGCACATGCGGGGCTATATCTGTCCTTCCTGCGCCGCCGCGATCATCTGCGACGATACCACGGCGGCCACCTCCTGTCCTTACTGCGGAAATCCGACCGTTGTGCCGGGGCAGTTTGACGGCGGTCTGAAGCCGGATTATGTGATCCCCTTCAAGATGGATAAAAACGCGGCGATAACAGCGTTGAAGGAATATTATAAAAACAAGCGGTTATTGCCCAAATCCTTCGCGGAGGATAATCACCTCGACGAGATCAAAGGTGTATATGTACCATTCTGGCTGTATGATGGGGAAACCAACGCCGCCATGCGGTTCCATGCGACCAAAGTAAGCACACACACAAGCGGCAACTACAAGACCACCCACACCGACCATTACCGCGTCACGCGGGAAGGCGCCGTCTCTTTTGAAAAAGTGCCGGTGGACGGTTCATCCAAAATGCCGGACGCGCACATGGACGCCGTCGAACCGTTTGACTATACCGGATTAAAGCCTTTTTCCACGGCGTATATGCCCGGATTTCTGGCGGATAAATACGATGAAGACGCCGAATTTTGCAGTAAACGCGCCAACGAGCGCATCATCAAAAGCACTGAACGCGCTTTCGCCTCCACGACAAGCGGATACACCACTCTGACGCGGGAATATTCCAACATCGACCTGAAAAAAGGCGACGTCAAATACGCGCTGATGCCGGTTTGGCTGCTTTCAACCAAGTGGAATGATAAAAACTTCCTGTTCGCCATGAACGGACAAACCGGCAAGCTGATCGGCGACCTGCCGGTGGACAAGGGCCGGTATTGGAGCTGGTTCTTCAGGATCGCGGTGCCTATCGCGGCGGCGCTTGCGGTTATATGGTACTTGATTTTACCTAATATATAAAGGAGGCGGGATAATATGAAAAAGGCGTTAATTATATTTTTTGTTATTATTCTTTTCACGTCTGTTCTTTCATCTCTCACGGTCCTCGCCGCCGGTGATGATAAAGATTTTTGGGATAACAATTACGTTTTGGATGAATCATTGATACTGACGGACGTACAAATCGAAAACCTGAACGCAAAAGCCGCCGCGATTGCCGAAGAGTGGGGATGCACGGTTTATATCTGGATCGTTGACCTCGTCCCGAAAGAATACGATAAAACGGTAGACGACGTGGAAGCGTATGTAGATAAGTTTTTCTATGAAAAATACGACCTCGGCTACGGCGACGATAAGAACGGCATGGTGCTTCTGCTGGAAACCGGGGACGTTCCGGGCGAACGGGATTACCTGTTCTATACGCAAGGCTCCTGTACACTCATATTCAACGACAGAAGAAGAGAGCGGATATGCGACAATGAAATTGTCCCGCTGTTCAAAAAGGCTTTCGACAACGGGAATTTCTACAAAGTAGCGGATACCTTTTATGACATAACGAAGGATTATTTCACGGCGAGGAGCGGCGATGCTCCGTCGTTGGACGACGATAAACTTTTTTCTTTCCCCGTTGACAAAGCCGCGCTTGCTCCCAGAGGGAATAATTATATCATTGATGAAACCGGAATGTTGACGAAAGCGCAAATCGAAGCGCTGAACACAAAAGCCGACAAGCTTTCCAAAAAGCGCAAATGCGGGGTTTACGTCTGGATCGTTGACCTTGTCCCGGAAAGATATGTAAGGACGGCAAATGATCTGGAAGCGTATATAGATGCGTTTTATAAAAAATACGACCTCGGCTGGGGCGAAAAAAAGAACGGCATGGTGCTTCTGCTGGAAACCGGGGACATAATGTTTGAACGGGATTATCAGCTTTACACGTATGGCCCTTGCAAACTTATATTCCATGGCGGCATAAAATCGAGCATACTGTATACTCATGTCAGCCCGCCGTTCTATGCGGCTTTTGACAACGGGAATTTTTTTGAAGCAGCCGACGTCTTTTTAGACCGGGCTGAAAAAGAATTCGCGTCTAACTTCATATCAGGGCTGGTAACCGACTTTATTTTCATTGTCCCGGTACCGGTGTTGATCGCGTGGATTGTCTGTTCACGCTGGAAACGCAAAATGAAAACAGTAAAGCTTGCCCGCACCGCCGATAATTACATACCACAGGGCGGCTTCAAGCTCACCGGGCAGACCGATAAATTCCTCTACCGCACGACTACTCACGTGGAAATCGAACGGGACACATCCTCCTCCTCGTCCAGAGGCGGCGGCGGTGGCTCAAGTTCCTCCAGCAGCGGCAGATCAAGCGGCGGGAAAGTGTGATCGCCCGTGTTTATAAAAAACAAGTGAAAAATAGGTCTCTGACCTATTCCAAAACCGGATTCATTTGTTAAAATTATGATGACAGCGTGTCTCAAGGCTATGAAAAACGGAGAAAACGACCCGGTGACCCGGAAGGGAAACCATGATATACCGTAAAAAGAAAGTTGGTGGTCACATTGAAAAAAGAAATCGTCATGCTTGTTCTATGCCGTAAAGTTATTGCCAAACTTTTTATTGAGCATATCCAAAACAACACGCAGATGGAAGCCTTCGGCGTATATGAGTTCAACAAGGTGAAAAATATGGCGCTGGTGCATCAGCCCATCCTCGCGCTGGTGGAAATACCCGAACAACACGGCAATCCCGCGGGGGACGCGCTCGACGTTTGCGAGGACATAAAGGATGCGTGTCCGAATTGCAAGATCATGCTGATGTGCCCCGAACAGGATCAAAAAAGCGTGGACGCCTGCGTAGAGGCGAAAAGACAAGGCAAGATCGAGGATTATATATTCTACGATACCACGCCGGAATATCTGACCTCAAAATTGAAATCACTGATCCCCGCGTAAAAAACCGGGTGATAGGGATGCGGATAATACTTGAGTTCAAAAAGGAGAATCGACTGTTATGAGTAATTATATCGCATAGGATAACCCCGCAGTTCTATGGCCTCCGGCGAGAGGCCCCACAACAGCAGTGACCGGTTATCAGTGGTCAGTTTGCCGGTACAGATTGATCACTTACCACACATTACTTTTGAAAACCGAAAGGAGAACTAAACTATGAAAACTAAACCAAAATGGAACAAGCAGCGATGTCTGAGCGTTCTGCTCTCGATCATCATGGTTTTTACCATGTTCAGCGGCATCATACCGGGTACGGTCACGCATGTACACGCGGGCTGGGTAACAGACTATTCCGAATGGTGTGACGGGTGCGGCGAGTGGCGCGGCCTTTGCGGCGACTGCAATATGTGCTACAGCTGCTGCATGGATGTTCCTTTACATTGTGTGAACTGCGGAACCTGTTTTGACTACAACGGTGATTTTTGCGGTTCATGCTTCCACTGCAGCGAATGTGTCTTGCGAATTTGCGACCACTGTGAGAAATGCAATGAGTGCTCAGGAACCGACTTCTTCTGCGAAAGCTGCGGGAATTGCTACGAATGCGCGGACGGTTGGTGCGCGATTTGCAATTTTTGCAGTGAATGCGTGACGCAGATTTGTTCGAGCTGCGGAAATTACTGCAGCGATTGCGTAGATAATTTTTGCCCCCTCTGCGATAAATGCGACGAATGTACCGGAACCGAAATCTATTGTGAGGATTGCGGGGCTTGCGAGGTATGCGCGGAGCTATGCGTAGTATGCTGGAAATGCGGAGACTGTACGGATCTGTGCGAATCGTGCGGAAAATTCTGCCACGATCACGAGGGCGAGGTTAATTTTTGTCCCGAATGTGACAGATGCGACACCTGTTACGGCAGCGAAAACGCTTGTAAAGATTGCGGCACATGCTCGGATTGCGCGGCGGTCTGCGAGGACTGCGGCGAACACTGCGCCGAATGCGCTGAAATATTTTGTTCAAACTGTTCGCTTTGCGGCGACTGCACAACCGTTTGCCCGCTCTGCGAGGAGGCCTGCGGCCAATGCGTCGAATTATGCGCGAACTGCGACGCCTGCGAACTCTGCGCCGAAATATGCTTTGGAAACGGCGATTATTGCAGCGAGTGCGCCGAGCTTTGCCCGAATTGCGGCTTTTGCGACGACTGCGTTATCTTCTGCGACAACTGCGTCGATTATTGCAGCGACTGCTCCGTTCTGTGTCCGAATTGCAATTTCTGCGAATACTGTTCCGGCCGTTGTCAGGACTGCGAAGATTATTGCAGCGAATGCGCCGATTTGTTTTGCGGAAACTGCTATCTTTGCGGTGAATGCACGGTCATTTGCCCGTTTTGCGAAGATTTTTGCCGTGAATGCGCCGATATGTGCCCGGATTGCGACGCCTGCGAAGGCTGCGCCGACATTTGCATCAGGTGCGGCGATTATTGCAGCGAATGCACGTATTTTTGTGATAAATGCGGCCTGTGCGAACATTGCACCACGATTTGTACCAACTGCGAAGACTATTGCGGAGAGTGCGCCGGATTGTGCGGGGGCTGCGACGCCTGCGAATACTGCGCCGTCTTCTGCAAGGATTGCGGCGACGCCTGCAGCGAATGTTCATGGTTCTGCTATAAATGCAGATTATGCCCCGACTGTTGCCTTTGCTACGGAGGCCCGTATGCGCTTTCATCGCCGTATTCGGATTTAATGCCTTCCCATAATTTGCACTGGGAACGGAATGGTTCCGGCACGGTCCGTATTTGGTGGAACGGAAATCCGGGATATAACAACGGCAAGCCGGTCACGAAATACCAATATCGTTACGGGGAAGGGTCATATTCCACCTTTGCCAATAATGATCTTAAAGGTTATGTCCAGAACTGGACGGACATTCCCGGTTCAAACGCAGATACAAGGGAATTCATACTGGACGGCCTGACCAACGGCAGGCAGTATTTTGTTGAGGTCCGCGCGGTCAACGTATACGGCGACGGTTATCCGTTGCACACCGGTGTGCTGACGCAAGCATTACCCGGCGCGCCGGTCCTCACGGCGAAAGCGGGCGCTGGCAACGTCACCCTGTCGTGGACGGGTCTCGATAGCGGCGGTTTACTGATCGCCGGCTATGACGTCTCCTATGGCCCGACGGCGGGGTATGTACAAAATTGGGGAGCGCCATTTACGAGTTATGATAACCCTGACGGAAGTTTTACTATATATAATTTGGATGAAGGCGTGGAGTATACCTTTGAGATTCGCGCCCGTAACGTGCTTGGCTGGGGTCCGGCGTCAAATCGGGCGACTGCTACGCCGGCGTCCGGGACAGTACCCGGCGCGCCGCGTAATTTGACAGCAAGCGCTCATGGGAATCCGGTTGTCACCCTAAATTGTAAAGTACCGGACAACGGAGGCGCCACAATTCTCAAGTATGAAGTCTCATACGGACCGACTGTAGGATATACGCAAAATTGGATAGAGCGTATCAACAACAACTTAGGGAACGTGCTTATTGAGGTCGATGGACTGAATTATGACGTGGAGTATACCTTTGAAGTCCGCGCGGTCAATAAATACGGTCCGGGCCCGTCCTCAGGCACGGTGACATGTACGCCGGACAAAGGCGATTACTTTGAGGTGACCGTCACCGACCCGGATGTGCCGAACAGAGAAACATACTATTTTATGGGAACGGAAGCGGGATACGACCCGGTTGACCCGACTGTGTTTACGCTGACCAGCACGGGTACGCTTAACGCCTGGGATCCGCTTGACTACTATAGCTTGGGTATAACGCTCGACGGCGCCGACGCCTTGTGTTTTACGAAGGTAGCCGGTTTCGGCTGGCCTGTCGCCGGCCCGCTGGTAGGCGAATCCACCACCTTTTCCCTGAAACCGAACGACGATTTGGCGAAAGGCGTGTATACCGCGACAATCAATATCTATATTGATTATTTTGAAACTCCGCCGCTTGTCTATTCCTTTGACGTCGTGTTCGCGGTGGGCATGTGTCCGAACTGCGGAAGCGATACGGGAACGCTTTGCTTCAACAGCGACTGTTGCAGCGACTGCGCCATTCTCTGCGGAGGCTGCGGCACCTGCGCGGTTTGCACCGATGTTATTTGTTCAAGCTGCGGCGATTCTTGCAGCGACTGCTCAGAGTTTTGCGATGAATGTGACTTGTGCGAAACCTGCTGCGAAGGTCATTGTGAGCACGAGTGGGGCGAATGGCAGAAGGATGATACGGGACACTGGCAATTATGTGATTTGTGCAATCAAAGAGACGGGTACGCGTCGCATGTATTGAGCGACTGGCTCACCGACACTGCGGCGACCTGCACAACAACCGGCAGCCGGCACTTGGAATGTGTGGTATGCGGAGAAGTCACGGTAACGCAAACAACGGCGGTTATCGCGCATACGCCGGGCGATTGGGTCGCCGATCTCCCCGCCACCCATACCGCCGCCGGCAGCCAGCATAAGGAATGCTCGGTCTGCAGAGAAGTCACCGATACCGGAACCATCCCCGCTGCCGGCCATACATGGGGAACGTGGCAAAGCAACGGAACCGGTCACTGGCGCGAATGCTCCTGCGGCGAAACGGACGGCTTTGCGGCTCATCATCCGAGCGGCTGGAAAGTCGATGCGCCCGTCACCCACGCGGCAGCCGGCAGCCGCCATAAAGAATGTACAATCTGCGGATATTTAACCGAAACGGAAAGCATCCCCGCTATCGGCCATACATGGAGCGCGTGGAAAACCGACGGAACTAACCACTGGAAAGAATGCTCCTGCGGCGAGAAAAACAGCGAAGCCGCTCATACGGGAGAATGGATCGTTGACAAGTCTGCTACTCATAAGGCTGCGGGAAGCAGGCACAAGGATTGTACGGTTTGCGGATATACCGAAAAGGAAACCATCCCTGTTATCAGCCATACGTGGGGGACATGGAAAAACGACGGTAAAAATCACTGGCACGAATGTTCCTGCGGCGAAAAGAATGACCTTACGGCACATACATACAGCGCATGGGTCAATGATGTCTACGCTACCCATACGACCACGGGGAGCAGACATAGGGATTGTACGGCTTGCGGATATATTGACAGCATCACCGTCGCTACTGTCGGTCACACATTCGGATCGGCGTGGGTAAGCGACGGAACCAACCATTGGCATGAATGCTCCGGCTGTACCGAAAAAGGTAGCTTCGCCGCCCATACACCGGGCGACTGGCTCACCGACGTTGCGGCCACCGCTACCACGGACGGCAGCAAGCATAAAGAGTGTACTGTTTGTGAGTATATAACCGAAACTGGAGTAATTCCAAAAACCGGTGAAAGCCACACCCATACATGGGCGACGGTATGGAGCAAGGACGGCACGAATCATTGGCATGAATGCTCCGTCTGCGGCGAAAAGAAAGACCTTGCCGCCCATACACCGGGCGACTGGCTCACCGACGTTGCGGCCACCGCTACCACGGACGGTAGCAAGCATAAAGAATGTACCGCTTGCGGTTATATAACCGAAACGGGAGTAATTCCAAAAACCGGTGAAAGCCACACCCATACATGGGCAACGACATGGAGCAAGGACGGAACCAACCACTGGCATGAATGCTCCGGCTGCGGCGAAAAGAAAGACATTGCCGCCCATACGCCGGGCGACTGGCTCACCGACGTTGCGGCTACCGCTACTACGGACGGCAGCAAACATAAAGAGTGTACCGCTTGCGGTTATATAACCGAAACGGGAGTAATTCCAAAAACCGGTGAAAGCCACACCCATACATGGGCAACGACATGGAGCAAGGACGGCACGAATCACTGGCATGAATGCCCCTGCGGCGAAAAAGAACCCGGCAGCGAAGCCTCTCATACGCCTGGCACATGGATCGTTGACCTCGCGGCTACCGAAACCGCCACCGGCAATCAGCATAAAGAATGCACGGTCTGCGGACATACCACCGCGGCGGAAACAATCCCCGCCATCGGAACGACCGGCCCCGGCGCTATAAAAGATACCCTGACAGACGCGGTATTCGTATTTGCCGGAAACTTCCTTGATCTGGACAAAGTATGGCTGAACGGAAAAGAACTTGTGATTGACAGGACAGACCCGTCAAAATTCCTGTTGTCCGGTTATCCCGGCTATACCGGCACACTGGGCGACGCGGTAAGCGGCAGCGTTGTCATTACGCTGTACAAAGAGTTCCTCGCCACCCTGCCCAACGGAACGTATAATCTTATGGTATCGTTCAAGGAAGGCGACGTACCGGAACCATACGCCACGCCGGAAACCGTGTTCATCATTGATCGGGAAACCCCGAAAGGCGATACACCCGTAACCGGAGATAACAGCAATATGATGCTGTGGCTCCTGATGTGCGGCGCGTCCCTGACTGTTCTCGGCGGCCTGACGGTTACGAGAATACGCAGGAAATACTGTGTTGTCAGCAAATAAGAACCTGACCCGCTGACGAAATCAAAGATTTCGGGCGGGTACCCCAGAACCTTGTTGTCCTTTGGACAATAAGCGGATGCGGGCAGATAATAAGTCTTAACTCCCGGAACGCCGCCCGGTCATCCGGGCGGCGTTCTCAATCTCAGAATTTAGAGGTGGTTGTAACCTGATGAAAAAACGAATTGCGATAATGCTAATCATAATGGCGCTCTCGGTGAGCGCAATGTCCCTGACTGCCCACGCCGCCGACGCGCTGAAAGGCGTATGGGCTAATTCAAGTGGCTCGGTGATGTATATGTTCGACGGTAACGGCGGCGGCAGTATGGAACACGCTTCCCATACCCATAAAATCACTTATACCGTGGACGGCAAAAACCTAAAAATATCCTTCCCCGACAACGACGGCCACGGCTTGTCGGACACTTTCACGTTTGAGTTGGAGGGCGATTTGCTGAAACTGACGATTGAGGGAAAAACAGCGGCGCAGCGGTACGAAAAGAAAGCGGACGACTGGAAACGCCCCGAAAACACGAACCCGAACCGGCAAAACGGAAACACATCCACTCCCGGTAATTCTGACGGCGGTAGCAACAATACGCTTCTGTGGCTGCTGATCGGCGGCGGCGGAGGCGCGTTGATTGCTGTTATCGCCTGTCTTATTGTATTCAAAAAAATGCAGAGACGGAACAACAAGCAGAGAACCGCTACACGGCGGCAAAATTTTATGAACGAAGAATAACGGCACAGTAAGAATTATTGACGAATGTATTTCACCCGGAAGGAGGAGAGAACCGTGCGAATACCGAAAATCAGTATGAAAAGCAAGCAGACAAAGCGGCGGGTCATCGCGCTGGTTTTTGTGCTGTGCTTTATCGTCCTCTCCCTCCTGTCCGAAGCATATATCCTGACCCATGCGGATGCGGGGCATCAGCATGACCATAACGGCGCGGGCGGCGCTTGTACCGTATGCGTGACAATACATAACGCGGAAAACCTGCTTAAATTGACCGCGGCGGTACTCTGCGCGGCGTTCCTGTTGGTCAACCTGACCGTTGCTACGTCGGTATTGTGTACTGCTTTTACCCGGTTCGGGCTTCAATCGCCCGTCAAGATGAAAATTAGAATGAATAACTGATATGACCTCTTCTGATCACTGATCACTGACTACTGATCACTTTTTATGGAGGTAATTATGAAACGAACAATAGCAATCATACTGGCAGTCCTGCTTACCCTAACGCTCTTTGCGGGCTGCTCCGCCAAATACGGCAATAAAAACAACGGAAAACTCAATATCGTCGTGAAGATGTACCCCGAATACGATTTCGTGAGGGCGATAGCCGGAGATAAGGTGAATCTGGATATGTTAGTTCCCCCCGGCGGCTCCGTCCACTCCTATGAACCCTCCCCCGGCGATATTGTCAAGATACAGAACGCGGATATGTTCATCTACGTCGGCGGCGAAAGCGATTCGTGGGTTTCGGACATACTGGATTCGATGGATACGTCCGGCATGACCATTCTGCGGCTGATAGACTATGTGGACGCCTTTGAGGAAGAAATCAAGGAAGGCATGGAAGCAGAGGACGAGGATGAAGATAATGACGAGATCGAATACGACGAGCATATCTGGACGTCCCCCAAGAACGCCATCCTGCTGATCAACGTGATACGCGACGCTATCTGCGATATGGACGCGGATAACTGCCCGTCGTATGTGGATAACGCGAGAACGTATCAGGAGGAATTGAGAGATATAGATACACAACTCACCGAACTTGTCAAGAATGCCGCGAGGAAGAAAATCGTCGTGGCCGACAAATTCCCGTTCCTGTACTTTGTCAGGCATTACGGCCTTGACTACGAGGCGGCGTTCCCCGGATGCAGCGATCAGGCCGACGCCACGCCAAAGACCATCCAGCATCTTAAAGAAGCGGTGCAAAACGAGAAAATCCCGTATGTATATCACGTTGAACTCAGCAACAAAAGCGTCGCGTCCTCCATCAGCGAAATGACCGGAGCGGGGTTGTTGCTGCTGAACTCTTGTCATAATGTTAGCAAGGACGATTTCAACAAGGGCGTGACCTACGTTGATTTGATGTGGGTAAATATAGAAAACTTGCGGAAAGGACTGAACTGATGGAGCCGATTATTTCCGTAAAAGATTTGTCCGTTAAATACGATTCCGGCCACGCTGTAAACGGCGTCAGCTTCGATGTGAACGCCGGGGATTACCTCTGTATCGTGGGCGAGAACGGCTCCGGCAAAAGCACGCTGATGAACGCGGTGCTGGGGCTTGTCAAGACCAGTGGCGGCAGCGTGACCTATCAAGGGCTGAAACAAAAGCAAATCGGATATATCCCGCAGCAGACGGCGGTACAGAAGGATTTTCCCACCAGCGTATACGAAGTGGCGTTGTCTGGCTGTCAGAGCAGGCAGGGACTATTGCCGTTTTACAGACGAAAAGACAAGCAGACTGCCAAAGAAAACATCCGGCGCATGGGTGCGGAACCGTTCATCCGCAAGTCGTACCGCGCTTTATCAGGCGGTCAGCAGCAGCGCGTATTGTTAGCGCGCGCCCTGTGTGCCACCGACAAGGTGATATTGCTGGACGAACCTGCGGGCGGGCTTGACCCCATGATGGCGAATGAACTCTATGCTTTGTTGGATAATCTGAACAAACAGGGTACAGCCATCATTATGATTTCCCACGATATACCCAGCGCGGTCAGATATGCCGGGAAAATCCTGCACATGAAAACCTCCGCTCTGTTTTACGGGGATACGGCTGATTACGTCAAATCCCCTGTATATACTTCCATGACGGGAGGTGCGTCCCATGTTTGAAATGCTGAATGAAATGTTAGGGATGCCCTTTATCGTCCGGGCGCTTGTCGTGGGTATCTTAGTGGCGTTATGCGCCGCCCTGCTGGGCGTCAGCCTTGTGCTGAAACGGTACTCCATGATCGGTGAGGGGCTGTCTCATGTCGGGTTCGGGACACTTGCCGTCGCGTTGGCATTCAATATGGCTCCGTTGCAGGTATCCATCCCCCTTGTATTGCTGGCGGCCTTCCTGCTGCTGCGGTTGAGCGAAAGCAGCAAGATCAAGGGCGATGCCGCCATCGCGCTGGTTTCGAGCAGCGCCCTTGCCATCGGCGTGATCATCGTCGCCAAGACCAAAGGCATGACCGCCGACCTGTGCAACTATATGTTCGGCAGCGTTTTGTCGGTGAAGCAGAACGAGCTGTATATCAGCGTCGCGGTGTCCGTCGTAGTATTGGTGCTGTATGTATTCTTCTATCACAAGATATACTCTGTCACTTTTGACGAGAAGTTCGCAAAAGCGACGGGCATGAAAACGGGGCTATACAATATGCTGATCGCCCTGCTGACCGCGCTTGTGATCGTGGTCGGTATGAGGGTGATGGGCGCGATGCTGATATCCAGTCTGATCATCTTCCCGGCGCTCACTTCCATGCGGATATTCAGGAGTTTCAGGAGCGTGGTGATCAGCTCCGCCATCCTGTCGGTGGTGTGCTTCTTTATCGGCATCATGGTGGCATATGCGTGGGACACGCCCGCGGGAGCCAGCATCGTCGTGGTGAACCTTGCGGCGTTCCTGCTGTTCTCAGCCGCGGGCTTGATCCGCAGAAATTCATAGGAGGTCGAATATGAAAAAAACACTTTTAGCCTTGTGCGTTCTTATATGCCTGTTGCTCTCCGCTTGCGGCGGCGAGGGGTCGGGCAGCGGAACCGTTGAGATCATGGAGAAGAAATTCATCGCGCAATGCACCGACATCCAGAACAATCCCGGCAGCTATGAGGGCAAGACCATCATCATCGAAGGGCTTGCCGACGTCCGGTACAACAAGAACGAGAGCAAGATCATTTCGTCTACTATATACCGCAACTCGCCGGGCTGCTGCGGCAACGACGGCAAGGTCAGCTTTACGCTGGAATACGACGGCGACGCCAAACCGAAAACAAACGACTGGATCGCCGTCGAGGGGATCATCAAGGTAAACACCTTGAAAAACGGAAACAAGCGGGTCGTTATTTCGGTCACGAATTTGACCGTCAAGGACGAGCGCGGCGCGGAGTTCGTGCAGAATTAACGGTGGCGGACACGGTGCGTTTGCGTGATGGGAGGTGATTTTTGTGGAACCAAAGAAAAACCGTCTGCTTCACATGGCAGACATTCTCAACCTTGAAACCGATGAGGAACATCCGGTCACGATCACAGAGATCATCGACCGGCTGACAGCGGACGGATTCCATGCCACTCGAAAAACGGCATTCAAGGATATAGATATCCTTATGGAACACGGCGTGGACGTAATCTGTAACAAAGGCAAGGAAAATCAATATTTCATCGGTGAGCGGCATTTTGAACTGCCGGAGCTGATCCTGCTTGTAGACGCGGTACAGGCCGCCCGGTTCATCCCAATGAAACGCAGCCAAACGCTGATCGGCAAGCTGTCTTCGCTCACCAGCGTCCATCAGGCCGATAGCCTCAACCGGCAGCTATACATAGATTATCAAGTAAAATCGACTAACGAAAAGGTACTGTACACAGTGGATTTGATCTATACCGCGATCCGCGAGAGCATACAGATCAGATTCCAATATTTTGAGTACACACCGGCAAAGAAAAAAATACCGAAGCACGGCGGTCACGTTTACGCCTTCAGTCCTTACGCTCTGCTGTGGAACAATGATAGTTATTATGTGCTTGGCTTTTCCGACAGCCACGGAAAAGTGGTGAAATTCAGAGTAGACAGGATGGATACGCCGGAGCTGACAAAACTGCCCGTTGTTCCGAAGCCGAAAGGCTTCAAGGTGGAGGAATACGCGAAAACCGTTTTTCAGATGTACGACGAGGAAACCCGTATGGTCACGCTCCGCTGTGAGAACGCATTAATGAAAACCATTATAGACCGGTTCGGATCGCAAGTGAAAACCACGGTCACCGACAGTCAGCATTTCACCGCCGAAGCGGAAGTGTCGGTCAGCCCGACGTTTTTCGGATGGGTGACCGGCTTCGCCGGGCGCATGGAGATCACTTCGCCGGAGGATGTAAAAATTCGATATTTTGACACACTTCGGCTCATCCTCGAAAAAGCCCGGAGATAAGTCATTTATATAATCCGAAAAACTCAAGGAAGGTAAAATATTACCCGCCTGACTGAAAACCCCGAAAAACCGCTTGTAAAAACGATGAAAGTTTGTTATTCTATAAACACGCTGTTCCGTTTCAACGGAACTCGAAGGAGGATGATGACTTTCATGAAAGATGAAAAAACCTTTGGCGCTTTCATCCGGGATAAACGACAGAGAAAAAACATATCACTCAGATATTTGGTGGAGCTGCTCGGCCTCTCCCCGGTACATCTAAGCAACATAGAGAATGACCGACGACCTGCACCGAAAGATGAGGTGCTGAAAAAGATCATCGAAGAATTGCAGCTCAACAAACCGGAACAGGAAGAAATGTACGAGCTGGCCGCCAAGTCAAAGGATATCCCCACCGTACCCGGCGATCTGCCCGAATACATATCAGGCAACGAGTTGGCGCGTGTGGCTCTCCGCACCGCCAAAGATGTAGACGCCACCGACAAGGAATGGATGGAATTTATTGAAAAACTGAAAAAGCGAAGTAAACAGGAGGAATAGATCGGATGACATTTTACAGAGATGCCGCGCTGGAAACCATCGCCCGGAATATAATCAAAAAATATAACCCGTTATTGTTATCCGCGCCTGCGCGAATCCCTGTGGAGGATATCATGGAGCAGCAATACGGCCTTCGGATCGAGTTCCAGCACATCCGCAATAACGGGCGGATCCTCGGAGAAACCGTATTTGACGATACGCTGGTAGCGATATACGACAAGGAATACAAGATGTACACACTGATCCCCGCCAAGAGCGGCACGGTGTTCATCGACGCCAGCCTGATCGATTGCCGCAAGGACGGACGGTTCTGCTACACTTGCGCCCATGAGCTGGGACATTATGTACTGCATCAGGATATCTATGCCGGATCAGGACAGACCGCCGCCATGTTTGGTGACCAACCCAAGAAAAGCTCCGATGCGGACAAAGCGATAGAGCGTCAGGCCGACCGGCTTGGCTGTTTTCTTCTCATGCCCGCGGGAACGGTTAAAATGGCTTTTCACCGGTTCGGGCGTAGCCAACCCGATCCCGCTCTCGCGCTCTCCAAAGTGTTCGAGGTTTCCCGCGAAGCCATGCAATACAGGCTGAAAGATATGGGACTGATAGGATAGCGTTCCAACCATTGTATTTTTTTACCCCGGTGTTCCGTTATAACGGAACGCACAGAAAGAGAGGACAAGCAGATGATCGCAACCAAGCCGCAACCGAAAACGCAAAAAGATTATATAATTTGCCCGCTGTGCCACAGGGGGAAACTCATATTCGAGGATTCCGACGCCGACGACGTCCCGATCCGGTTGATCCTGCCCGGAAGCAGGCAAAAAGCCAAGCATCACATCAAATGCGACGTCTGCAAAGAACAGGTCGGCTTTTCTTTCAGAAACTGATCCCCCCGACAACTGAATAGTTCTCGGCCCGATCCTGCGGCACCTTCGCCGGAACAAACCGGCGACGTCAGTAAAACGAGTCTATAACGCTTGATCAAGCGCAGCACCCCTGCCGCAACACGGTGGACGCGGTCGCAGCCTTACAAGTAGCTTTTCAGCTATTTGTAAGGCTTTTTTTATGCGAGTTTTAACTCGCTGTCCTTCCTTCCGGCTGGAAAACGGAAAGGACAACCATGCATAACGCCCGCGCCCCGCCTTCGGATTTTTGATTCGCCTTATCAAAAATCAAAAATTCGGAGGAAACCCACATGAACGACAATGCAAAATGCTTTATCCTCACTGCCAGCGGCTATGAGGAAATCAATTACATCACCTTGACACAGCGCCGTGAAAGCGATCCGTCCTACCAAAGCCGGAGATTTATTCTCCTCCACGGAATGCTGATGGAAGTCAGCGAGGACGATTATAAAGAGTTCTACAAGGACAGGCGGCGGCAGAAATATCTGCGCGAGGAAGCTGTCCGCGTGGACGAGGTATCCTACGACGCGCTGGATACCGAGGAAATGTCCGGCTCAGAAACCATCGTGGATCCGTCGCCGCTGCCTGATGAAAAGGTAACGGAAAAAATAATGCTGGAAGCGATGCGCCGGGGTTTAACCAAATTAGACCGGCGTGACCGCGATCTGATTCAAGCCGTATATTTCGATGGTAAAAGTGAGCGTGTAATGGCGAAAGAGCTTGGTATAACACAGCCTACTGTGCATTACCGAATCACTCAGGCAATTGAAAAATTAAAAAAACTGATGGAAATTTAAAAATATTTTCTATCACCCCCTCATTTTTTCGGCAGGAGAAGTGAGGGGGTTTTCATTACCGCCTCGCCGCTCATTGACAACCGAATATACGGTACAGCAAATACGTTGCCGCTGTTGCTCCGGGAAGGGGCAGCCACAGAAGCGACCGCGCCAAGACCCCGCAAGGGCGAGCGAGAACGGTTACGGTTTCAGCCGGAGGATCGGTATCCACCGGTCGGCGATGACAGACAGCGGTCATAATGATACTTCCGTCCTGCCTTTTGACCTGAGCGTTGAAGCGAAAGATGAGCATTCGTGATCCGTCGCACGTTATGGGGGCGGCCCGCAGCGATCCTGGGGGCGGTGAAATTCCGATGAAGGCTACCAAGCCGTTTGTTGTATGCCCGGAGAGCGAAGCTGGTTCTCCTGTCAGGGGTGTCGTGGACAAATATGACGAAGCAAAACGACTAACTAAAACCATTATACCGACCGGTCTCAATAAAAGGGATCGGTCGGTTTTACTTACCCGATAGGAGGTTAAGACCATGAAAGAGATAAAACGCGGCGACATTTACTATGCCGCCCTTGATCCGGTGGTCGGTTCAGAGCAAGGCGGCACCCGTCCGGTGCTGATCCTGCAGAACGACACCGGCAATAAATTCAGCCCCACCACCGTCGTGGCGGCTATCACCGGCAGACAAAAAAAGAGACTGCCCACCCATGTGCCGGTCAACATCCCGGCGCTTCCCAAAGACTCCATCATCCTGCTGGAGCAGATACGCACCGTCGACAAGCAACGGTTAGCGGAATATGTGACCCGCATTAACGCCGCGCAAATGAAAAAAGTGGAACAAGCCATAGAAGTCAGCCTCGGCATAGCGGTGTTGGAGGGCTTGAAATGAACAACGAACAAAAGACCAGCGACGCTGTTTTTTATTGGAGCGTCTGCATCCTGCGGCGGCTTCGGGATATGGGATTGTTAAGCCGGGAGGAATATGAAAAAATACGCGATATCAGCGCGGAACACTACGGCACAAAAATATATATGTCCTAAAAGATAAATCTTTGGATTTGCCGTTGACTTGGACGAACCCTTGTGGTATATGTTGTGTTGCGCTGCCGGGAGGCGGCGCAAACTATAGGAAAGGAGGTCACCAAATGCCTCAGATTCAGCAATTACGATACGCCCCGATCATAGACGACAGGCCGCTCCGGGTGGCCGCCTATTGCCGGGTGTCCAGCGATTCGGAAGATCAGCTAAACTCTTACGCGGCACAAATTGCATTTTATACGGAATATATCGGCCAGCGACCTGATTGGGAGCTGGTCGATATTTATGCCGACGAAGGACTGACCGGAACTAAAACAGAAAAACGTGATGATCTGAAGCGCCTGATCAACGACTGCCGCAGAGGGAAAATCGACAAGGTGATCGTCAAATCGGTTTCGCGGTTCGCACGGAACACCTACGACAGTATATACCTGACCCGTCAGCTTAAAAGCTACGGCACCGGCGTATATTTCGAGGAACAGAATATCGACACCGCCGATATGAACGACGAAACGATGCTGGCGATGCAGAGTATGTCGGCGCAGGGTGAATCCATGACCATATCCCAAAATATGCGCTGGAGCTACCGGGACAGGATGGAAAAAGGCGAATTTGTCGGCACGATATCCTCTTACGGATACAAGCTGGTAGACGGGACGCTGGAAATCTTCGAGCCGGAAGCGGTTATCGTCCGCCGAATCTTCGATATGTACCTCTCCGGCATGGGCAAACAGGCCATTGCCAATATCCTGAACACAGAAGGAGTACCCCGCAGATACGGTAATGAGAAATGGAGCGCGAACTCATCCGTCCATTATATCTTAACAAACGAGCGCTATATCGGCGACGCGCTTCTGCAAAAGCATTACACCACCGAGTTCCCGTTCCGCAAAGTCTTAAATAAAGGCCAGATGCCGCAATACTATGTCGAAAACAGCCACCCGCCCATCATCAGCCGGGAAATCTTCGACGCTGCCAAACGTCGTATAGAGGAAAAGAAAAAATACACCCGTTCCGATACACAGCACAGGCTGACCGGTAAACTGATCTGTCCCGACTGCGGGCATCCGTTCCGCAGACAGATCGTCAACGGAACTGTTTATTGGGTATGCGCCCATCAGACAAGCGGACGTACCCAATGCCAGCCTCTGCGATACCCTGAAGAAACTGTTTATACACTGTTTCCTCTGCTGGTGAATAAGCTGGCCGCCAACCGCGATGATATCCTGACGCCGCTGATCGGGCAGCTTGAGCGGATGCAGAGCCGGGGCAGCAGCATTCAGAAACAGGTGTATGAAATTGACAAGCAGATCGCCGATCTGAACGAGCAGAACCATATCGTCGCCAAGCATCACGCAATGGGATTTATGGACGCCGCCGAATACGCGGCGCAGAACGGCGCAGTCAACAACAGGGTCAGCGCCCTACGCGCACAGCGCCGCAAGTTATTGGCCGAGGATGAAAACGACGAAATGATCGACGGTTTGAAAATGCTGGACGCTTTCATCGCCAAGCTGGATGCGGTACAGATCAATTTTGACGAGAGTCTGTTTGCCGAAATCGTCACCCATATCAAAGCGGTGTCAAATACGGAGCTTCGGTTCCGATTGATCGGCGGCTTGGAGCTGACCGAAACCCTATCACGCACAGAAAGGAGGCCGACCAAATGAAACTGCGAACCACACCTTACGGTTACGCCGTCGAACAAGGCATCACCGTACCGCAGCCCGCCGAAAGCAAGATCGTCCGGCGTATCTTCAAGGATTATCTCAGCGGCGCGTCGCTGCTGAAGATCGCGCAGACGCTCACAGCCGAAAAAACGGAGTTCCTGCCGGGACGTTCCGATTGGAACAAAAACCGCGTCAAGCGGATCCTCGAAGATACCCGATACCTCGGTACAGATACATATCCCACTCTGGTGGGTGAGGATATGTTCCGCAAGGCGCAGGCGGTGAAAGACTCGAACAACAACCAAATGAATAAGAGCGAGATTCCTTTCCGCCTGTCCTGCCCGGTGGAATGTTCTTGCGGCGCGAAAATGAGCCGACGACACGATTCGCGGCGCAAATTATCCCAAGAACTGTGGACGTGCCAAGACCCCAAATGCAAACGGATCGTCAACATCAACGATGATATGCTGCTGACGGGTATCACGGAATTGCTGAACCGGCTGATCGCCGATCCGAACCTGATTCGGACGGATCAGGCGGAGCTGGACACGCCGGTGGAGGTCAGGCGGTTACAAAATGAAGTCAACCGCCAGCTTGACGGATTCGATTTCGAGAAGGATGAGGTCAAGGCGGCAATCTTCTCACTGGCCGCCGAGAAGTACCGGCAGACAAACGACAAAAAAATAATCACCGAAATGCTGAGAGCGGAGTTTGAACAACAGACTCCGCTCTCTCATTTTTCACCCGAACTGTTCAGACGGACAGTGATCAGGATACTGCTTGACGATGACGGCGATCCCATCCTCGTTCTGAAGAACCATCAAAACATAAGAAAGGAGCAAAGCTATGCAACCGGCAATATTATCAGCGGCTCTGCCGCAGACGACCTCGGCAGGTAAAGTGGTGTATACCATCCCCGCGAAACCGGAATACACCGAACAGTCTCAAACAAAAATCACTCTTCGCGTGGCGGCCTACTGCCGGGTATCCACCGACAAGGACGAACAGGAAAAGAGCTTTGAAGCGCAAACAGGTTATTATACCGACAAAATCATGGAAAATAACGAATGGCAGATGGCGGGGATATACGCCGACGAAGGAAAAAGCGGAACCCAAGCCCCCAAGCGTAAAGATTTTATGCGGATGATCCGTGACTGCAAAAGCGGCAAGATCGACCTGATCATCACCAAATCTGTTCAGCGGTTCGCAAGGAACACGATGGACACCCTCGAATATTCACGGATGCTGAAAGCCCTCGGCATCGGGATCATTTTTGAAACGCAGGGACTGGATACCCGGAAGATGAGCAACGAATTCATGCTGACCGTGTTCGCAAGCATGGCGCAGAACGAAAGCGAGAACATCAGCGCCAACGTCAAATGGGGCAGGCAGAAAGCGTTTAAAAAAGGCAGCGTCCACTTCGCCTATAAAACCTTCCTCGGTTACCGCAAGGGCGCGGACGGTAAACCGGAGATCGTACCCGAAGAAGCTGAGATCATACGGCGCATATACATGGACTTCCTCTCCGGCACAAGCCTCAAGGACATCGCCGCGAACCTCACGGCGGACGGCGTTCCCACGGCAAAGGGAAACGAAATATGGACTCGTGAGGTGGTGCAATCCATCCTGCGGAACGAAAAATACGTCGGCGACGCGCTGCTGCAAAAAACCTTTGTCGAGAACTGCCTCACCCATAAGAGCAAGACCAACGACGGCGAGTTGCCCCAATACTATGTTAAGGACAACCACCCCGCCATCATTGAACGGGGAATGTGGAATCAGACGCAGGAGGAGCTGACGCGGCGCGGCGGCAAGCGCAAGGTCAAGGAGGTAGGCACCACCACCGAGCAAGGCAAATACTCAAGCAAGTTCGCCCTGACCGAGTTGTTGATCTGCGGCGAATGCGGAACGCCCTACCGCCGATGCACATGGAGCAGGAACGGTAAGAAAAAAATCGTGTGGCGGTGCATCAGCCGCCTCGACTACGCGAAAAAATACTGTAAGGAGTCACCCACCGTGGAAGAAAACATACTGCAGGACGCCATCATCGGCGCGATTACGGAGCTGGCGCGGACGAATCCCGCCGCGCTGGACACCCTCAAACAGCACATAGGCATGGGGCTGACCGGCAAGGACGCCGACGCGGACGATCCCTACGCGATACAAGCCCGTATCGGCGAGATTACAGCCGCTTTGAGCGAGTTATATGAGCTGCAGGCAAAGAACCGCAGCGACAACTATGACAGCCAATTTGAAGCCCTGTACAGCGAGAGGAACGATCTCAAGGATAAGCTGGAGCAGATCAAGGCTGACACCAACCACGCTTCCGCCGAGCAATCCCGGCTGGATCAAATCTTCACCGTGGTAGACGGCATCCGCAACAAACCGCTGGAGTGGGACGAGCAGATCGTCCGGCAGATGGTGGAATGTGTCAAGATAATCGGTAAAGACAAGCTGGCCATCCGGTTCCGGATCGGCGTCGAAACCGAAGTGAGTCTCACGGAATAACAATCACCCTCCCACATAAAGCCCCGCAGCTTGAACGCACATAAAGCATTCAGGCTGCGGGGCATTTTTTTTTGTTTTTACGATTGCTTTTCCTTAATTTTTATGATATATTATCAGTATTAGCAAAAAAGCTGAACACAGTAACAAGAGGGTAGTCTTATGGATAAACAACAGATATTTGATTTTTTGAACAGTAATCTTACCTTTTATTTGGCAACGGTCGATGGCGGCGAACCGCGTGTCCGTGCGATGATGCTTTATAAAGCGGATGAAAGCGGTATCGTTTTTCACACCGGGCCGTTCAAGGAAGTATATCAGCAGATTCAAAAAAACCCCAATGTGCAATTATGTTTTTATAACCCGGAACAAAATCTTCAAATCCGCGTTCGCGGCAAGCTGGAAATGACCAATAACCGGGCAATCAAAGAAGAAATCGCAAATCATCCCACACGCGTGTTTATGCAGAGCTGGAAAGCGAATTGCAAAACCGAGGATGATTTTTACGATATGTTTTCCGTGTTCCGTTTGAAAAATGGCATCGCAAACGTATGGACGTTTGAATCGAACTTTAAACCAAAAGAAGATATCGCTCTTTGAAAAACGCGACGCATCTTTTTTGTCAGTGGATTACAAATTTCATAGTAGCCGAGTTCTGAAACCGCAAGGGTTGGACTTGGCTATTATTTCATTTAAATCCTTATTTCATGTGGTTTCAGTTTTTTTATTTCGGTATCG
>Ga0082212_10001570_pt1 | contig 33680 bp, 27 predicted proteins | sample TergutNt197P3_FD_71548 | JGI IMG/M metagenome (GOLD analysis project Ga0082212, IMG submission 71548) | Neocapritermes taracua P3 segment gut microbial communities from Petit-Saut dam, French Guiana - Nt197 P3 | ecosystem: Host-associated > Arthropoda: Insects > Digestive system > Gut ... | reverse complement strand
GACCGACAAATACATCGGTGAAAAAGGGACAGGGAAACGTGACGATTTTGAAAATGAACTTCGCCTTGATTTGTTGGGGCAGGCGATTAAACGGGCACGGCAGGAACGTAATCTGACTCAGGAAGAGCTGGGAAGTCTTGTTGGCGTCAAGAAAGCACAGATTTCAAAAATTGAAAACAGCACCACCGATGCAAGGTTTACAACAATGATAAAAGTATTTGAAGCGTTAGGAGCGAAAGTTAACTTTCACGTAGAACTAAACAAACATAAAATAGCTTACTGAAAAAACCGACCTTACAACATGCCTTGGCAGGCAGATGATAAAGGATTACAAAAAAACGGCATTGTTTTTTAATCGGGTTACTCCGCGAAAAAAAAAACGGATGTAATTGCAAGCCTTTTTTATCCTGTTTCTTAAAAAACTAAAATTTGACGATTCAAAAAAATCGTTGATAATCAATGCGCCCGTTGAGTATGATAAATTGCTGACCGGCGCTGATTTCGACAGGGAATATAACCCTTCAAATGCAACGATGTATGATTTTATACAGATATTCGCCACATCACAGTCGGAATTGGAAAGCATTGTAGCACAAGTGTTTTCAGGAGGAAAATACGATTGTTTGTTTTAGTTATGCTACCCGAAGGGAGGCGGGAAAATAAAAAGCGACATCAAACGGGAAACAGCTTGGAAAGCATTTGAAATAGCCCGTTTGCGTCCGGTTTCGCAAATCGCGATTGATGAAACATGGAGCGCGTTGCGTGGCAGGCCTTTTGAAAAAGTCGGAAAATGAAAATATATCAAGTAAATGTTTTTTACCGACAAACTATTTTTTCAAATCCAGCATATGCTCCGGTTTTACGTTCAGCTCTTCGAGCCAATCGAGCGATCGCTTCAATTCGTTGGGATTGTCGTCGTGGTTATTGCGGCCAATTGAAATTTTCGCTCCTTTGGTCATAGCGATTTCAATGAATTTTTTGTTTGGAAAATCTGTTCCTGCCTGTATCTCCACGGCTACATTGTTTTTTACGGCGGCGTCAATCAGTTTATTCATTCGTTCGTCTGTCCAGAAGTCGTCGTACCGGTGTACTATCTTATTAGGCAGATAGGTAGGGTTGGCAAAAATCGTGATCGGCTCGTTTACAACCGTCATACAGTGATTAAAATACCTCTCCAACCAGGCATTTTCGTCGTCAATTGTGTATTCATTTTCAAACCAGAGTTTTTGTCCATCCATAATCATCGCATCGGCAACAACAAAATCAAGTATCTTCAACAATTCGGGATCGGTCGTTTTGTACCAGTCGCGATCATTTACCTGTATGCCAATCAACAATTCCGGGAATCGTTGCGCATCTTCAATAAACGCTTTGAGTTTGCCGTTGTCGGACAACGGCCAGTCTCTACCGGTATTTTCGAGAACGCCACTGCGAATTCCTGTTTTCTTCATCCAGTCTAACGCCTTTTCGGGCGTCATGCCGCCGCGAATGTGAATGTGATAGTCGGTCAGCGGAATACCTTTCGCTTTCAGCCGGGCAACCTGTTCCTGCATTGTACGGGACGGCTCCGGCTGTTGCATCGTCTCTGCAACAGTCAAATGGCAGCACAACGCTACGGTAACCAAAATAGATAATGTTTTTTTCATTGTTTTTTATTTATTATTAATAGGTTTGACATCACATTTGCAGTAGTTTTCGGCTATAACAATACAAAAGTACGACTATTTACGAAAAAACAAAAATTATCGAAGAAAAAAATGTTTTGCGCTGAAAAACTTGTTTTCACCTTAAAAAAGTAGTTTTTGCAAAAACTTGTTTGTATCTTTACGCCATGAGAAACGAAAATTTATCAAACAAATCTGTCAAGCGGCATCTTGTCGGCAAATTGTACAACTTTGGCATCCGGTTCCAATGCCTTTTCCATCTATTGAAAAAAAAAGATACTGATTTTTTTTTTCGGTTATAAAAAATCAGTATCTTTGTAAAATATTTACCAAACATGAAAGTTTTATGAAAAAGAATCATTTGCTATTCGTTTTTTGTTTTTTGATAGTTTCTTCAATATCGGCCGATTCCAAAGAATGGAATGAGTCGAACAGTAGTGATATTATTGCCGATGGCGCAAAAGTGGAAAAGGTGGCCGACGGCTTCAGTTTTACAGAAGGACCTGCCGTCGACAAATTTGGAAATGTGTACTTCACCGACCAGCCGAATGATCGTATCCTGAAATGGTCGGTCGACGACGAAAAGGTATCGGTATTTCTCGAAAACACCGGACGCGCTAACGGGATGTATTTTGATGACCGGGGAAATCTGCTGTCGTGTTCCGATATGGACAACGAAATGTGGAAAATCGATATGAACGGTAATCATGTGGTTATCGTGACGGATTTTGAAGGCAAGAAACTGAACGGACCAAACGATTTGTGGATACATCCGAATGGCGGGATTTATTTTACAGACCCGTTATACAGGCGTGATTACTGGACGAGGGATCCGGCAGGGCAGCAGGATGGAGAACATGTCTATTATCTTTCGCCTGACGGGAAAAAACTGTTTCGGGTTGCAGTCGATCTGGAGCAACCAAACGGAATCATCGGGACACCGGACGGAAAAAAACTCTATGTAGCCGATATAAAAGCAAATAAAACATATGTATATGATATACAACCGGATGCTTCTTTGGCAAACAAAAAGCTTTTTGCCGCTTTAGGCTCGGACGGAATGACGATCGACAATGCCGGAAACATCTACCTAACAGGCAGAGGTGTGACGGTTTTCAATCCTGATGGCGAACAGATCGCGCAAATCCCTGTCGATGCCCGCTGGACTGCAAATGTTTGCTTCGGCGGAAAAGACAGGGATGTATTGTTCATTACTGCATCACAATGTCTGTATAGCCTGAAAATGAACGTTAAAGGAACTCGATGACAAACTGATTTCTAATGAAATACCGACTAACATCATTAATCAATAATAACTAACAATTAATTATTACTTACTATGACACGAATGGATCGCCGACAATTTATTAAAACCGGATTAGCAGGACTAACCGGTCTGACTGTACTCCAATCCGGTTTTGCGAAAGTTAACATGCATTTCCCTCAAGACACGATGGTTGACACTGTTTCATTGGGAAAAAGCGGGTTGATGGTTTCACGCATGGCTATGGGAACAGGTACAAAGGGAGGGAGTAAGTCTTCCAACTTCACGCGCATGGGAATGGAAAAGTTTGTAAATCTTGCTCATCATGCATATGAACGGGGCGTTCGTTTTTATGATTCAGCCGACTCTTACGGATCCATGCCTTTTGTAGCAGAAGCCATCAAATCGTATCCGCGTGAAAATCTCACGCTACTGAGTAAGATGTGGACGCAACCGGACAATACGCAGAATCCGGTTTCCGTTGCCGATGAAATTGACCGTTTCCGCAAGGAACTGGGCGTCGATTATATTGACATTCTCCTGATACATTGTATGATGGAAGGTGGCTGGAGCAAAAACCGTACACGTTATATGGATGGTTTTTCAAAGGCGAAACAAATGGGGATCGTGAAAGCCGTCGGCATGTCGAGCCATAACAGGGAAGCGCTCGCAGAAGCTGCCGTAAACCCCTGGGTAGATGTGATCATGGCGCGTATCAATCCTTTCGGAACAAATATGGACGGCGATCCTGAAGAAATCAAAAAAATCCTCGCAACAGCCAATGCAAACGGTAAAGGAATTATCGGAATGAAAATCTTTGGCGAAGGCGTACATGTGAAAGACGATGAACGCGAAAAATCTATCCGTTATGCCTTTAATGAAGGAAGCGTACATTGCGTAACGCTGGGAACGGAAACAATCGAACAGATGGACGATGCCATCAACCGCGTCATGGCGGTAAAAATATGATAAGCAACCATCGTCGAAAGCGACAGTTGCTTATTTTGCAACTTTTTGAAAGGCAATGCGTTCCGTTCCATTGGCAACGTAGATAATACCGCATTGCCGATACCCGTTTCTGACTAATACATTTTGCATCACGATGTTATCGTGGTGTGTATCTACTCTTATGTTGCCACATTGCTCCATACACCATTGCAGACAGGCATCCCCGATACCCCGCTGCTTGCCATTGGAAGCGATACGGTGAACAACGCCATACGGTTCATCGTTCAACCACGCACCATCGTAAATTTTCGCATACGTCTTATCTGCTTCTACCTTAAAATAAAAAACACCGACAATCTGTCCGTCGTCCGACAGGCAGACATATAAACTCTCATCATGGATATTACCCGCAATTAATTCTTTTGAAGGATAGCCGTCAATCCATTGCTTGTCGTTTCCGGTTTTGACCATAAACTGTCTGGCTACATCAAACACGCTCATAATAACGTCAATCTCTTCTGTTTTTGCTTTTCTGATATGCATAACTATAAATTAATGTATAGTGCAAAAGTATAAAAAATTTGAGAATTAAAATGGAACGTTGAGAATTATTTTGTTTTGTAATGGTTTTATATCAATAAATATTTTTATATTTGCACGATATAAACTTAAATATTTATCTTATGAAAAGTAAAATTTTATCATTTGCATTTCTTGCGGTTATTACAACTTTTTGTATTTCAGCGCAAAACAACACATTGACACAAAAAGAGATCAGCGAAGGCTGGAAGTTATTATTCGACGGAAAAAGTTTCGAGGGTTGGCGTCAATACAACGGCGCCGCAATGCCTAACGCCTGGGTTATTGATGATGAGGCAATGAGGATTCTTCCCAGAGCAGAAAAACCTGCAGTTGAACCCGGAGCGCGCGTTCCTTCAGCCGATATCATATACGGCGCGAAAAAATATTCGAATTTCGAATTGTCACTTGACTGGAAAATCGGTAAAGGCGGAAACTCGGGCGTCTTCTATTATGTTGTGGAAACACCTAATTCACAGGTTTACTCCTCTGCTCCGGAGGTTCAGATTCTTGACAACTGGAATGCGGGCGACAATAAATTGACCAATCATCTTGCCGGTTCATTATACGACATGCTGCCTGCACTGCCTCAAAATGCCAAACCGCATACGGAATGGAATACCCTTGTTATCCGCATAAAAGACGGCCATGTGACACATTTTCAAAATGGCGAAAAAGTCGTGGAATATACGCTGTGGACGCCGGAATGGAAAAAACTTGTTGCAGAAAGTAAGTTTAAAGATTGGGACACTTTCAAAGAAGGTCCTGCAAAAGAAGGCTATATAGGGCTGCAAGATCACAATGATTTTGGAGGCTGGTTCCGTAATATTAAAATCAGAGAACTTTGATTTGGTTTTCAAAATCTGTATAAACAGTTTATTAGCACGCAGATAACGCAGATTTTAGAGATAAACGCAGATTTTATCATTTAATAAATCTGCGAAAATCATGAAAATCCGCGTCATCTGCGTGCTTTTAAAATACAAAACATGAAGAAGTTATTTTTAGTTTTTTTATCCTGTTGTGCCGCAGGTCTTAATGCACAGGATGTTATTCAGTGGAGAGGCGACCGCACCGGCATATATCAGGAAACAGGATTACTCAAATCGTGGGCGGCGAACGGCCCCAAACTTTTATGGCATTTTGACGGATTGGGCGAGGGTTTTACATCGACAGCCATTTCCAAAGATAAAATCTATATAACCGGACTAACGGGCGAAACGGGCCATCTGTATGTCTTGGACTTGAAAGGAAACCTGTTAAACAAGAAATCGTACGGGCCTGAATGGAATAAAAACCATAACGGTGCGCGAAGTACGGTGACAATCCACGACGGTAAACTCTATATCGTATCCGGCATGGGAAATATTATTTGTATGAATGAACAGACGCTCGCAGTAGTCTGGCAAAAAGATTTCCTGAAAGAGTTTGATGGACGAAACATCATGTGGGGTTTGACCGAATCGCCATTAATCGTGGACGACAAGATATTCATCACGCCCGCAGGTAAAACGCATAATTTTGTTGCCTTGAATAAAGATAACGGACAGTTGGTCTGGAGCTCGAAAGGTGAAGGCACCCCATCATCCTATTGTTCGCCAATTTACCTGAGCGACCAGCAGATTCCGCAGATTGTAACGATGTCCGCAACCCATATTCTCGGTATCCATGTGAAGACCGGTGAAAAGTTATGGTCGTATCCCTACGAAAATTCGCGTAAAATCCATCCCAATACGCCCACATACAGTAATAACATGTTGCTCTGTACAAGCGGTTACGGGAAAGGATCATTGATGTTGCGCCTGACAAACAGTGGACGGAATATAGAAAAAGTGTGGGAAACGAAAGACCTTGAAACAAAACACGGTGGTGTCGTCAAAATTGGAAATTATGCTTTTGGTTCGGGTGATGAAAAAAAGTTCTGGTATTGCCTTGACTGGAATTCAGGCCAAACACTATATGCAGATAAAACGTTGGGTTCAGGCGTGACGATTGCTGCCGACGGACTTTTGTATTGTTATTCCGAGAAAGGTGAAATGGCGCTTGTGAAACCGAATCCCGAAAAATTTGACTTAATCGGCAAATTTCCCATTAAACTCGGCGACGGACCCCACTGGGCGCATCCGGTTATTTATAAGGGTGTTCTGTATATTCGTCACGGTAACACGCTGATGGCATACGACATTAAGAATTGAGAATGTTTGACTACATGAAAAAAGTATTTATTTTCTTTTTTTTGGTTTTGATGTTCATCTCCTTGCATGCACAAATACAGTGGCGGAATGACCGTACCGGGATCTATAACGAGACAGGGCTGATGAAGTCATGGCCCGAAAATGGACCTGTTTTACTTTGGCATTATGATGGACTGGGTAGAGGTTATTCCTCCGTTTCAATTGATAACGGCAAAATGTTCGTCACAGGATGCCATGACGGCAAAGGCTATCTTTATGTGCTGAGTACGGACGGGAAACTGCTGCATCGCATTGAATATGGACCGGAATGGGATTCCGACCAATATGTCGGCGCACGAAGTACAGTGATGCACAGCGACGGGAAACTGTATGTTGTGAGTGGATTGGCAGAATTATACTGTTATGATATTCAATCGTTAAAACTGTTGTGGAAAAAGAATTACATGAAGGAGTACGGCGCAAAAAATACGGCTCATGGATGGAACGGACCTCCTTTGATTGTCGAAGAAAAGTTGATCATCACGCCAGGCGGGGAAAAGCATCATGTCGTGGCTTTGAATAAATCGACGGGCGAACTGATATGGAGTACGGAAGGCGCAGCAAAGAATGATATGGCAGGATATGCTACTCCTATCTATATCAGCGACCGGCAAGTACCGCAGGTGGTCGCCATGATGGCCGATCATATCATTGGCGTAGATATTTTTTCCGGCAAGTTACTCTGGTCGTTCGAACATACGAACAGATTCCGCGAACATCCAAATACCCCTGAATACAGTAACGGGTTGATTCTGGGTATGAGCGACTACGGGGTAGGCTCCGTCATGTTGCGTTTGAAAGACGGCGGACGTAATATAGAAAAAGTCTGGGAAAACACCGATCTCAGAAACCAGACCGGCAATACCTTGAAATTCGGAGATTATGTTTACGGTTCGGACGAAAAGATCAATTGGCATTGCGTAAACTGGCATACCGGCAAAACGATGTACAGCGATCCGTCGATTGGCGCCGGCACAATGATTGCCGCCGATGGATTATTATATTGCTATACCGTAAAAGGAGTGATGGCGCTGGTGAAGCCGAATCCGGAAAAATTCGACATCATCAGCCAGTTTAACATCACATCAGGAACCGATCAGCACTGGGCGCATCCGGTCATCTATAAAGGCGTGCTGTATGTACGGCATGGCGATGCTTTAATGGCATACGACATAAAAAATTACTGATTACCATTCTTAAATTCCTGCATGTTGAAATATGAATGAAAAAAAGATCATAACAGGAATAACCGTTTTGACTGTCTTGGTTTATGCCGGTATCATTATCGGATGGCATTTGTATAATCCCCGCGAAAACCTGACCATCCAGGCGCCAGGCGCTGATAACCGGCCGGAAGGACTGACAAGGACAGTCAGTGATGTGCTGATCGGCGAATTTTACATGAAATATATAGAGGCGGATTCCGAACCTGACATGATCAATTCCAGTCATGCGGGTAAATGGAGCACTTTTCGCGGCAAGGATCGGACGAATATTATCAGGGTACAGGAATTAGTCAGTCTGCCGTCCGGTGATTATCCTGTGATGTGGAGCATCGAAACAGGTGAAGGATATGCAGCGCCGGTCATTTACAATGGCAGGGTTTACTTTCTGGACTATGATGAGCCGTTAAGTTCGGACGCGTTGCGATGTTTTTCGCTGGAAACGGGAGAGGAACTCTGGCGCCGGTGGTATCGCGTACCGATGAAACGAAATCACGGTTTCTCGCGTACCGTTCCGGCAATCGGCGACAACTATATCATTACTTTAGGTCCGGAGGGTCATGTGATGTGTTGCGACCCGGTTACCGGTGCATTGAAGTGGTCACTCGACATGAAGAAACAATATAACACAAAAATACCGGACTGGTTTACCGGACAATGTCCGTATGTAGATAATCATACGCTGGTACTTGCACCTGCCGGCGATGAGGTACTGCTTACCGGTCTGGATTGTCTGACGGGCGAAATCCTGTGGACAACGCCGAATACTGTAAACTACAATATGTCGCACTCTTCCGTGACACCCATGACGCTGGGTGGTAAAAAGACATATGTTTACTTCGGCATAGGAGGCGTCTGTGGCGTGTCGGCAGAAGCAGGCGACTGTGGAACGGTGCTATGGGAAACAGGCAAATGGAGACCCTCTGTCATTGCCCCTTCACCGTTGCAGCTATCGTCCAATCTGATTTTTTTGACGGCAGGCTACGGAGCGGGTGGCGCGCTGTTGCACGTTGAACGCGCAGGCGCTCAATGGACGGCAACCATCACAGACCAGTTTAAACCGAATGAGGGACTGTCAAGCGAACAGCAAACGCCGATACTTTATAATCATATGATAATCGGCACCTTGCCGGCAGGGGGTGGTGGCAATCGCCTCAGGCTGGTTTGCTATTCGCCTTCCAACCTGCACTCACCTATCTGGGTATCGTCAGCCGACGAGCGCTTCGGCTTCGGACCCTATATGATCATCAATGATAACCTGTTTGCACTTAAGGAAGATGGTGAATTGTATGTCTATGAAATCCGGCATCAAGGTTTGACACTGTTAAAAAAACAGCGTATCATGGATGGAGTCGATGCCTGGGGGCCCATGGCGTATGCCGACGGCATGTTGATTGTTCGCGACGCGCATCATGTCAAATGCTTGAAAATCATTTAAGCTTGTTTTATTGTTTATCAAAAAAAATATCGTAATTTTGCATACTGAAAACTATTCATTAATTTAATGTTATATAAAATGGAAAATTTGAAATCAAGCCGTCGCTCTTTTTTCAAGACATCGGCATTAGGAGCCATAGGAACACTTGCAATTCCCGGAATCCTGGGTGGTTGTTCCCCCTCCGCCTCGAAAGAGGAAAAACTAAAAGATGTAGCAGTACCGGAAATTCGGGATAAAGCCCCCGACGGTAAACCGTTGAAAGCTGGTCTGATTGGATGTGGCGGTCGTGGTACCGGCGCTGCCGGCGATTTCCTGAAAGCCGGCGACGGTTTGCAGGTGACAGCCCTGGGTGATATCTTCCAGGACAGACTGGATACATGCAGGGAGTCCCTGAAAGGGAAAGGACAAATTATCCCCGACGATAAATGTTTCGTCGGTTTCGACGCCTACAAACAGGTGATCGATTCCGGTGTGGATGTGGTGCTGTTGTGTACGCCGCCTGTGTTCAGACCGCTTCATTTCGAATATGCCATCAAGGCGGGAAAACACTGTTTCTACGAAAAGCCCTGTGCAGTCGATCCTGTCGGTGCCCGACAGATGCTGGTGATGGGACGACAGGCTACACAAAAAAACTTATCGGTTATCAGCGGTACCATCTACCGTTCGTCAAGGGATCACATAGAGACTTACCGGCGGGTTGCTGGCGGAGCAATTGGCGATATCATCTCGGCGCATGTGTCGCGCATGGGGGGTGCACTGTGGTTCCGGCAACGCGAAAAAGGCTGGGACGACATGACATACATGATGCGTAACTGGTATAATTTCTGCTGGGCGTCGGGCGACTTCGTCACCGAACAGTTCATCCACGAAATCGACAAGATGTCGTGGTTCATGGGCGACAAACCACCTGTCAGAGCCGAAGCAATTGGTGGCAGACAACGGCGCATTACCGGCGACATCTACGATAATATGAGCATCGAATTTCTGTATAAAGGCGGTCGTCGCGCTCATTGTACTTCACGGCAGATCGGCGGATGCGACAACCAGACGATCGTCATGGTTTACGGAACAAAAGGTTATACCAACTGCAAAAGCACGATTTATAATTATGATGATACCATCGCCTGGGAATACCCCTATCCGAAATCGAAAGACGATCCAGACCAGACATGGAAAGTACCCGATGCTTTCGTTCAGGAACACATCCGCCTGGTTACCGCCATCCGTACCGGCAATCCAATCAACGACGTCGAGCAGCAAACACTGTCAACACTCCTGACCATCATGGGACGCGAATCGGCCTATACGGGTAAGTTCGTTACCTGGGATCAAGTCATGGCATCCACACAAAAACTGGGACCTGAAACCTATCAGTTCGGTCCTGTTCCGGGTTTTATGGAAGAAATTCCCTTAGCCGGTATTGCTCCAAAAGTTAACATTTAAAATTAAGAAAATATGAAAAGAAGAAATTTTATTAAAAACACCGTGATGGCAACCGGCGCTCTTTCGCTGCCGTTATCCGTTAACAATCTGTTTGCCGGAAATGCCGTTGCGCTCTCACCTGCAAACGCTCCTGCCGCAGCAGATTTCAAAAAATCGATCATGTGGGGAACGGTGGGCGTGCAAGGCTCGATACTTGACAAGTGTAAAGCGGTAAAAGAAGCTGGATATCAAGGAATTGAACCAAACAGCCACATGGATCGCAAAGAAGTGATCGATGCTGCAAAAACCACAGGGCTGGCGCTCACCGACGTGTGCTGCAATACGCACTGGGGTAAACCGCTGTCGCATCCCGAAGCTACCGTACGGCAAGAGGGGTATGAAGGTGTCATCGTAGCGCTTGAGGACGCCCATGCATACGGTACAGACGCCATATTACTGGTACCCGGCGTCGTTAATGATACGGTGACCTACGACGAATGTTGGGAACGTTCTACCGAAGGCATCCGGAAACTGCTTCCTGCTGCTGAAAAACTGAAGGTAGCCATCTGTGTCGAGAATGTCTGGAACAACTTCCTGCTAAGTCCCATGGAAGCATGTCGCTTTGTCGATCAGTTCAACAGTCCTTACGTAAAGTTCTACTTCGACTGCGGTAACATCCTGGCTTATGGCTGGCCCGAACAATGGATCAATATTTTGGGTAACCGCGTAGGACGCATCCATATCAAGGAGTACAGCAAGAAAATAGCCGACAAACAGGGACGTTCTGCCGGATTCAGTGCGCCACTGACGGAAGGCGACGTCAACTGGGCAAAGGTAATGGATGCTTTGCGTAAGAACTATCAGCATGTTTGGCTGACAACCGAACAGGGCGGTAATAAAACGCTTGATGAATTGAAAGACCTGAACGGACGGTTCGACAAGATACTCAGCATGTAAAAATGAAGATTTCCCGTAAAAAATTTCTGCAAATTTGCCAGACAGTAATTGCAGGGGGGAGTATTCTGGGCGTTTCGGGGTTCATACTTCGAAAAAATTACCTGCTGCAGAAAAGCAGTCATGTGAACAGCCAGCCGGCGCGCGCAAATACCGCAGGCGCTGGCTGGCAGCATGATATTTTTACCTCGCCTTACAAACAGGTTTCTTCATTCAGCGTGCCGGATCCTGTCGAATCATTCGATATGGCCGGTGAAAACCTGATTGTTGCGACATCAAATCATATTTATGTTTACGACCCTTCAGGAAGTTTGTTGAATGTCTTTGACGTCGGGAATAACCTGCGCGACATCGCTGCCGGCCATGAACATATTTACCTGCTTTTCCCCTCGCGTGTGGAAGTATGCAATCACAACGGGGAATGGCTTCGCGCATGGGAAGCGCCGGACTACCTGTCCGATACCAATACAGCGGCAGTAGCTGATTTCTGTTCGATGACGGTTGCGCGCAATTTCCTGTTTGCAACCGATGCAGCGAATAAGTGTATCTGCAAGTTTACGACCGAAGGCAATTTTGTGAAGTCATTCAAGAGCCCGAATGGTTTTGTGATCCCAAGTTATTCGTTTGGCATCACCTGTACGGAAGGCGTCATATATTGCTCCAATGCCGGCAGACACCAGGTTGAGAAATACTCGCCCGACGGTGATTATTTAGGAGCTTTCGGAAAGGCGGGCGATGCGGAAGGTATGTTTTGCGGGTGCTGCAATCCGGTTCACATAGCCAATACACCGTCGGGCGAGATCATTACTTCCGAAAAAGGGATACCCCGAATCAGTTGCTACAGTCGGAACGGCGAATTTCGGAGTGTGCTGTTGGACAGCAAAGCGCTCGGCGGAGGCAATACGGCCTACGATGTCAAAGTGCATGACGACAGACTGCTTGTTGCCGGCGGGAATCAGATAGCCGTCTTCCGGTACGACAGGACGTCGGCTGCAAAATCGGCCTGTTCGGGCTGCGGCGTGGATTGTCCGCTACGATCATCTTAAATGAATCGGGGGATACATTGAAAATATGGAAAAGTACGAAAATAAAAGAAGTCCCCTCGCGCGCCGCAGGTTCCTGCGTGCTTGCGGCAGACTGATTGCCGGAGGCAGCGTGCTGGCCGTCGCGGGAACGCTGGCAGGGCGGGCCTTGTCGCAAGAACCGATGTATTTCTGGCAGATCGACCCGTCGAAATGCACGTTTTGCGGAAGGTGCGAGACCGGCTGCGTATTGCCCGTATCGGCCGTGAAATGTGTACACGCCAATCAGGTGTGCGGTTACTGCGACCTCTGCGGCGGTTATTACCGCACCAATGTAAAGGAACTCAATACAGCCGCCGAAAACCTGATGTGTCCAACCGGCGCCATCGAGCGCAAATTCATTGAAGACCCCTATTTCGAATACACGATTACCGAAAGCCTGTGTAACGGTTGCGGAAAGTGCGCCAAAGGGTGTAACTCGTTCGGCAACGGTTCGCTATACCTCCAAATCAAGCAGGAGCTTTGCACCAACTGCAACCAATGCGCCATCCTGAAAGTATGCCCCGCCAATGCCATTCGGCGCGTCCCTGTTGCCATGGCATATAACTTAAAGGAATAAGCCGGTACAGGGGGGGGGCGCTCAACCATCGGGTGTCATGGCGCACGATACGGTGATTTGACGTACCTCATTATCAATGCACAAGCACAGGATCGTGGCGCTAGGGAAAGGCTCGGCATAGTGATTTTCAATAACTTGCCGGAGCGCTTCTCGTACTATCTTTTCTGCGTTTTCGCCCTGACGGGCTACTTTCAGTTCGATGACATACGTCCGGCCTTTATGCGTAACAACCAGGTCGGAGCGTCCTTTGTTCGTGTGCATCTCGGCAACGACGACGACCCCGCATCCGCGCAGGAAAGCAAGAATCGTCGAACGGTAAAGCCACTCCTGTGCGTCGAAGTCGTAGTCGTTGTAGGATATGCTCTGACGGGCTGCACCTGCAAAATCATCGTAGGGATTACTTGCCAGCAAACGGTTCAAAGCGCCGATGATTTTTTCATGATTATTATTCATCAATCCTATTAACAGGTCACTGCGGCATTGGGTGAAATCTTCGTCTGCATCCCGTAATATGTTTTGAGCCAGCAATTCCGACATGGAGTTTAAGACTTCCGTGTTCGGGTAATCAAGCGAGAGGTCATCAATAGTGCCCGGACGAAGTGTCAGGTAGCCGCTTTGAAACAAAAAACCATGCGGTTCGGTTGTATCCATATCGCCCGGACTTCGTGAAAACCCTTTTGAAACAGGCATATTGCGAAACTGCTCTACCGTCAGACGCCTGTCTTTCAAATAATCGGCAATGAATCGCGGATTCCCGCTTTCGATCCAATGGTTGGCAAAATCCTTATGATTGAAAAACAACAAGGTCGAAAACGGATTGTAAAGTCGTGCTTTTGCATTCCGATCGAATGAAAAGCCATTGTAGTAATGACGCATCCTTTCGATCAATTCTTCGACTGAAATTTTCATCTCGTCGGCTGTATCTTCTAAATAATCTGGAAAATAGTGAATGATCTCCTCCTCCGTATAGCCGCAAATCTCCGCATATTTCGGCAACATGGAAATATCGTCAAGATTATTCAAGGAAGAGAACACGCCCATCTTGACGAATTTGGAAATGCCGGTGATAAACATGAAACGGATGTATTTATCATTGGCTTTGATTTGTACATAATAGTCTCTCAGGACATTACGAACATTGTTGGCCATCACGCAGTCGCTCACAAAATCGGTATAGGGCTTGTCGTATTCGTCCACGAGGACGACTACTTGTTGATTGTGTTTTTCGGCAGTTTTTGACAGGAGTTCACTCAACAAACTACCGTGCATTTTCGTACCCGACAATTTGATTTTCAATTTTCTTGCCAACTCTTTTGTCATACAAAGGAGCGATTCTTTTATGCCTTCTAATCCTTCGCCTGTATTGACTCTGCTCATATCCAAATGGATGACCGGGTTTTGCTGATAATCGGGTCGGTTCATGAACTCTTCAGCATAAAGTCCCTTAAAAAGTTCCTTTTTCCCTGAGAACAGCGCATCGAAGGTAGAAATGGTTAGCGACTTTCCGAAGCGATGGGGGCGAGCCAGAAAGTAGGGCTTTCCGTTGTCAATCAAATCGACAAGATACTTTGTCTTGTCAACATAAATATAACCTCCTGTGCGGATATCGTCAAAGGTCTGTATGCCTTTCGGAAGTTTTAATCGTTTCATAATGAGGCATATTGAGTATTTTTTATCTTTCTACAGTCCACGTATTTGAAAAATATTGGGGCAGTTTTCGAGCGACGCCCGTTGCAAAAGTATATTTTCTTTTTGAATTTTCAAATAATTTTCACTACTTTTGCAACAAAAGATTTTTATAAGAAAATCAGTATGAAAAAACGAATCTACCTGATCCCGTCAAGCCTCGTTTCGATGGCACTATCCGCTCAAAACCGTTTTCCGAAACCTGATTTTGAGTCGGGATACCAATACCCCGTTCATCATTATATCATTCCGAACGAACAGGTTTGGGTTTGGATTGATTTGGCACTGCTCGTACTGCTGATGGGTTTTGTGGCTTGGGCGGTGATTAAGCGGGGTGTTCGCTGGCCGGTACTGGCCGTTTCGGTGTTTTCGGTAGCCTATTTCGGTTTTTTCCGCAAAGGATGCGTTTGCAGCATCGGGTCGGTGCAGAATGTGGCCCTGGCGCTGGTCGACCCAACTTATTCCCTATCGCTTACTGTACTGTTGGCGTTTGTCGTACCCCTCGTTTTTGCCTTGCTTTTCGGGCGGGTCTTTTGCGCAGGCGTATGTCCGTTCGGGGCTTTGCAGGAACTCGTCAACGTCAAAAATTACAAACTGCCCAAGACGATGACGACTGTTTTGGGATTGATACCCTGGATTTATCTAATATTTGCCGTACTGTTTGCCTTGACTAACAGCGCTTTCATCATTTGCCGCTACGACCCGTTTGTCGGGATTTTCAGGCTGGGTGGCGACGTCGCGCTCATCGTCATCGGCGCTTTGCTGCTCATCGCCGCCATCTTTACCGGAAGACCTTTCTGCCGTTTTATTTGCCCCTACGGCGCGTTGTTGAGCCTTTTTTCGCGCGTATCCATCTGGAAAATGGAACTGACTAAAAAACAGTGCATCAACTGCGACCTGTGCCGTAACGCCTGTCCGGTTGATGCCATCAGGCCGCCTTACGACAATAAGGTCAAGGAAACCCGCTTGCAGGGCGTGAAACGCATCTTAGTCTATTTTGTGATGCTGCCGCTTGTCATGATCGCCGGGGCGATGCTGATGCGAATGGTCAGCAGCGACTTGAGTCGCGTTCACAAGGATGTTAAACTGTATGACAGGGTCATGCGGCACGAATCCGACCCGCAGGACGTCCTATCGCTCGAACTCGAAGCATTCTACGGGCAGGGCGAGACGGCTGAAAGCCTGACGGAAAAAAATCATGCCATCCAGCACGTTTTTAAGTTTTATGCTACCGTGGCAGGCGCCTTGATTGGTCTTGTCATAGGCCTTACCCTTATTAACCTATCAGTCAAGCGGTCGCGCAAACAGTACGAGATTGAACATAAAAATTGTGTTGCCTGCGGCAAATGTTTCGGCTATTGCCCGCAAAAGGAGTAAGGGCAAATGCACCCCAACAGGGGGCAGTATTTGTTGTTTTGAAAAAAATGTATTACTTTTGTTGCGTCGTATTTACCTTTATTCATCATACATTAAATCAAATAATTATGAAACATTTGCTGTTTTTATCAATCGTGGCGGTTGCCTTGTTTTCCTGCTCGGGAAATAAAAAACAGGCTGAGGCATCCGCTGCACCGTTTGAATTGGACAACTTGCTGGCCGTAGCCGACCAGCAAGTGGACGCGACCATCACCGTCGTCGGATATGTCACGCACACGTGCCGACATTCCGGCAAACGTTGCTTTATCGTGGGCGAATCGCAGGAAGCCTCCCTTCGGGTGGAGGCTGAAGGCGAGATCGAGACATTCAGTTCCGAACTGATCGGTTCCAAATTGGCCGTCACGGGCGTCCTCAAGGAATTTCAAATCAGCGAGGAATCCATCAACGAGATGGAAGTCGAGGTGAAAGAACTCGAAAACGAAGAAGGGATGGCCGAAACTTGCGCTGCCGAACTGAGTAATATCAGCGATATGCGTCAATGGATGAAAGACCACGATAAAAACTACTACACCATTTATTACATGGATGGTCTGTCGTACGAGGTACTGGATTGACCGATATGATCATTACACGTTTGTTGCGCATCGTCCACCGCGATTTGGGTTTTTTCCTCGTGGGCATCACTTTGGTATATGCCATTTCCGGTATCCTGCTTAACCATTTGGGCGGGAATGACCCTGCTTTCCGTACCGAAACACAGACGCTGCAACTGTCGCCCAATCTGACCGAATCGCAACTGACGGATGCCTGGCATGCCGACAGCAAGCTGCCGCGCCTGAAAAGAATCCTGCGGATGGACGATGGCCGGTTACGGCTGTTTTTGGAGGGAGGGATTGGCGTTTATCATGTTTCGGACGGGAGCTTGTCGTATGAAAGGCACGAAAAACGCACCCTCATTTATTGGATCAACCGCCTCCATTACAACAAGGTAAAGCATTGGAGTCCGGTAGCCGACTTTTTTGCCGGCTCGCTTATCCTGCTTGCCATCACCGGACTGTTTATCGTGAAAGGCAAAAAAGGCCTTGCCGGATCAGGAAAGTGGTACTTGTTGATAGGCCTGCTTGTTCCGATACTTTTCGGCCTGCTGTTTTTGCAGTAAGAACATGCGAAACGAAGGCGTAAGCAGTTTTTCCTCAGGATACTATCACGGGAGATTTTCCGACCGCTCGACCAGATCGGCGATGATGCCGCCAAATTCAGCGTAGTAATGTGCCTTGTCCTTGTGCCCCTCCAAGTGATGCTGCATACGGTTGAGGTTGGCAAGTACGGTCGGAATCCACTGGTAGGGGATGCCGATCAGCAAGGTGTCGGGGGGATAAAGTTGCCTGCCGTGTAGCCCGTGTACGAGTGCGGGCACGATGAAATTGACCTTGCCAGTCGTGTAGGGGTGCAAAATCAGCCATGCGCACCCCATCACGGGCGTGCAGCACGATTGGTACATTTCGCCGGTCGAATAGGTCATGGCGCGCATCACGATTTCTGCCTGCGCGGGCTTTGCCGCGACGACAAGTACATCCGGCTCAAAGGTGAGTTGGCCAAGCGCGGCAAACAATACATAGTTCGTCACCCCCTTCGCGAGCTTCGGCACGTATTGATAGAAATGCTGATTGCACCTTGGCTCTTCAAACATGCCGAGGCGTTTCCCAATCTCCCCCGCTTCTGCAAAAGGCGCCATATCTTCCATGCCAAGCAGAATCTTCCCGACACATGTTTCCGGATGTGCTTTTGAAAAGTAAAAACTCCGGTTTTCGGCCTGCGCCATCTTGAGCATCTCGCACCACGACATGCGCGCCTCGCTTTCGAGCGGATTGATTCCCTCCGGCTGAAAATAACTGAATTTCACGCCTACTGGCGGCAACTCAAGTCCGAGTTGCATGAATTGTGAATAATCGTTCCTTACTTCTTTCATTTTTATGTTTATTTTACGATAAAATCTAATATTACGTAAATAATACGCAAATAACACTTTTCTGCTGCAAAAATAATCAATATTTATCAATTACAAATTTTTTATCCGACCGAGTTCTAATTTCCAATTGTCAAAAAAGGTTTGTATATTTGATAATAAAAACGTATTTTTGTGGCCATTACACGTATTGAAAAATATCAATAAGCATGATTATTAACCGGTTAATAGTAGTTTTATGAATGAATTGACATCGTTGGAAGTCCTGACCAATATAAAGGATGCCGCCTCTTCCGAATCGGTCGGGCAACTTTTTGAAATTGTTCGCACGGCTGTTTCCGAGCAAAACAAGGTTGATTTTGTTGAACTGATGTCGGATAACGCTGTTGCAGCATCCGAACTGAGGGCAGATGTTGCGATCGAATCGTCCGAACGGGAACGGCAAATCATTATTGATAATTTTCCGGTGAGTAAAAATAATTATTTAGTTGTACCAAAGGTAATTGAAGAATGATGAAGTCTGTAATTCGCGATACGCACCAGCAACTTGTATCCGGCAATATCACCTGTCGGGACTTGATACGGGAAAAGATTGCCCTGTCAGGCAACAACGAACACAATTCAGTGAATTTGTTGTTGGAAGAATCCGCCCTTGCATTGGCAAGTGAAGTAGATGAAAAAATCAAAAAGGGACAGTCGATCGGATTGCTGGAAGGCATCCCTTTCGGCATGGAGGACGTTATACTTTTACAGGGATACGTCGCATCGGGCAGTTCCGGCTTTCTTAAAAACTATGTGGCGCCCTATACGGCAACGGCGGTCGGCAGACTGATGGAAGCCGGCGCCATACCTGTCGTTAAAGAGAATGGCGATAGTTTCGGACATGGCAGAACAGGCGAAAACTCCTTTTTTGGCGCGGTACATCATGCGCATCAGAACAACAGGGTAGCAGGCGGTTCGTGCAGCGGCAGCGCCGTCAATGTAGCCAAAGGACATACTGTTTTTTCCGTTGGCGGTACTACCGGATGCGCCCTGCCGGTCGGCTATAACGGGGTATACGGATTGAAACCGACGTATGGCAGGGTATCGCGATACGGGATGATGGCCAACATGCCGTCGACCGACTGTATCGGGCCTATCGCTTCCTCGCCCGAAGACATGCGCATCTTGATTAATGCGATGAGCGGAGAAGACATCCACGACCAAGTATCCAGTGCATCAATGCCCATACCGGAAACTGTTTTTGAAGCGACTTTTGCGGAAAGACAATTTACCGTTGGCTACTACAAGCCTTTTATCGAAAACAAATACTTGGACGCCACCCTAAGAACCGCTTTTCAAGCGATGATTGAAAAGCTGTCAGGCTTGGGCATCCGGGTCGTACCGTTGGATTCTTTCGATACGGACGTGCTGGCCTCGACCTTCAGCGTGCTGGCAATGGCCGAGACGTCGTCAGCCCTTGCACGGTTTGACGGCTCTGTCTACGGAGCGCGATCAAACAATAAAAATGTACAGGAAGGTTATATGATTACGCGGTCGGAAAATCTGACCGACGAAACGAAAAGACGCATCACCGGCGGTATTCAGGTGCTGTCGCACGGATACGACGAGGATGTGTATCTGAAAGCAAGGATCATGAAGAACCGGATTATACAGGCAATCCATAACGATTTTGAAAAAGTCAATGTTATCGTTTCGCCGACAACGGCAACCTTGCCGCCGACGGTTGGCGAAAATCAGCGCACGACGTATTTGTCGGACGCATACGCCGCCGGTTTCAATCTGGCGGGGGTACCTGTGTTGGCAGCACCCCTGTTTACGCCAACAGGCATTCAGATAACAGCCGACAGAAACCGCGAAGACTTAATTCTTTCATTTGCGAATTATTTAGAGAAAGCAGCACAATGGACATAAAAACAGTAACACAGAAATTAAAGGAATTAGACCTTGAAGTTGTAATGGGTCTCGAAACGCATATTCGGTTGAATACCGCATCGAAATTGTTTTGTTCATGCCCCAATTCGGAGACCGACGTGCCCAACAGTCATATCTGTTCAGGGTGTACCGGACAAGCGGGCACGTTGCCGACTGTCAACCGCGAAGCCGTCAACAAGGCGATTCTTTTTGGAAAAGCAGTACACGCGTCTTTCCATAATAAGATAATTTGCTGGGATAAAAAACATTATGTGTATCCCGATTTGCCCAACAACTATCAACTGACACAATTCAGCAGACCCATCATACACGACGGGTATGTTCAATGTTATCGAAATGACGGGACGGCTTTTGTCGTCCAATTAGCACAGGCGCATATCGAAGAAGATGCGGCGAAGCTCGTGCATGAACCAAATCATACGCTGGTCGACTTTAACAAGTCGGGCGTCCCCCTCATCGAAGTAGTGACCAAACCGTGTATCCGGGAAATAACCGATGTACCCATCTATGCACAGAGCCTGCAACGAATCGTTCAATCGCTGAGAATCTCGGACGCAAACCTCGAAAAAGGCGAGTTCAAATCGGACGTGAGCGTTTCCATACGAAAAAAAGGCGATACAGGCATGAATCCGAGAGCGGAGATAAAAAACCTGAACTCCTTCAAGTTCATGCACGAAGCCATCATTGACGAGATCGAAAAGCAAATCGACTATTACCTTGCACACAACAGTTTCCGGCCCGACCAGCTCACCGTGCTGTTCGATTCCGACACGAAACAGACAAGAACCATGCGGATAAAGGAATATGCTGATGATTACCGGTATGTACTTGAAACCGATGTGCCGTTAGTGAACATCGAACAATCGATTGAGTCATGTCATGTAGATGAAAACACATTGCCCTTTACCATCGAAACCATGCTTATCGATGCGGGCATACGTCCCCAGGATGCCAAATTCTTTTCATCCGATTCTATCCGGTCATCCCTTTTTGTGGCGCTCAATGCGGTACTGAACGACCCGCTCTTCGTGGCAAAAACCTTGCTTAACAATATCAAGGCCGAAGAATATGAATCGGTTCAGGATGTGGAAGCCCTCAGCTTCCTTTTTTCCGCTTACAAGTCACAAAAAATATCAGTAAGCGCGCTTCAGGAAGCATTGCAGGGGATAATTGGAGATAAAACGTTTGATTACAGAACTTTAATTGAAGAAAAGAGCGTTTCGTACGAAAAGATAGATGCCCTAATCGACGAAGTATTGCAGCAAAACCAAATGGTTACCGATGAGATCAAAGCCGGAAACCTGTCTAAAATCAACGTCCTGATAGGAAGTATGGTCAGACTGACAGGCAAATCGGTCCCGGGTAAAATCATCAAGCAGAAAATATTTGAAAAACTTTCGATAAAAGACATTGAAAGCGCTGGCGAACAAAAAGTGATACATGCTGAATCCGACACGCAATCGCTTCATGCAAAGGCTATTACTACGGACGACATCGTTGTGAAGGATCAATACCGGACCCATCTCTTTTCGGAAATATCCGTTGGTAATCTGAACGAGGAGGTGACGCTATCGGGATGGGTAGCCAGCATTCGCGACCACGGCGAACTGGTATTTATTGATTTGCGCGATTCGCATCAGGAAATTTTTCAAGTGCGCATTACCCGCGAAAACATCGAAAACATCGACCATGCGGCCAAATTACCGGATGAATCTGTCATCATGGTTACAGGAACGATCGTCGAACGCAACCTCGAAGATTACAACCCGAAAATCCGTACCGGCGAAATCGAGTTGAACGCAAAAAAGATTGAAATCCTCAACCTGTCGAGACCGCTGCCGTTCGAGATACGGAAGTCGAACACGATAAACGAAGCAGTACGTCTGAAATACAAATTCTTGGACCATCGCAACCCGTCGACCCACAAGGCAATCGTAAATCGCCATCGGGTGCTGCATTTGATTCGCGACTTCCTCCACAAAAACAACTTTCTTGAGATCGAAACACCCATCCTTTCTGCCGGAACGGATGAAGGCGCCAGGGAATTTATCGTTCCAAGCCGGAAATTTCCGGGTCGGTTCTATGCCTTGCCTCAATCGCCGCAACAATACAAACAGATGGTGATGGTTTGCGGCTATGAACGCTATTTTCAGATTGCACGATGCTTCAGGGATGAAGATTCGAGAGGCGACCGACAGGCGGAATTTACACAATTAGATATCGAAATGTCGTTTGTCGGCATGCAAGACATCATCACGTTGAACACCCGTCTCTTCAACGATATTGTAAAACAAATATATCCCGACTACTGGAAATTGTTTCCTTTCAGGATATTGACCTACAAGGAAGCCATGGATAAATATGGCGTCGACCGTCCCGACCTGCGTTTTGGCCTGGAGATGGCCGAGATAACCGATATTGTCAAGAAAACAACTTTCAACGTCTTCGCAAAACCCATTGAAAAGGGCGGGATTGTGAAATGTATTAAGGTATCGGGGACGCTGTCGGATAAAAAACTATCCAAGGGACAGATAGAAAATCTAACTGAAATAGCCCGACAGAACGGACTGGGCGGGCTGGCCTATATCATCATCAAGGAGAACGAACTGCAATCGCCTATCATCAAGTATCTCGGCGAGTCGATCTGTCAGGAAATCATCGAGGCAACCGGTTCGGTCGCAGGCGATATCATCTTTTTTGCTGCTTCCGATTATCATACGGTGAATACCGCATTGAACGCTGTACGCCAAGAGTTGGGCAAATTGCTGAACCTGATTAAACCACGCGAACTTCATCCTGCATGGGTTGTGGATTTCCCGCAATTCGAGCAAACGGAAGAAGGGGGCTGGACCTTTTCGCATAACCCGTTTTCGATGCCGCAGCTTGCCTGCCTGCCTGACCATCTGAAAGGCGAAAATCTTGAAAATGTGCTTGCCCAGCAATACGACCTGATCCTGAACGGGAACGAGATTGGCGGCGGCTCCATTCGCGCACACAAGCGCGAAATTCTCGAAGCTACCTATCGCAACATGGGCTATGACGAACAAAGCATGCAGAAAAGCGTAGGCCACATGCTTGAAGCCTTTCAGTATGGCGCACCTCCGCATGGCGGTATCGCCTGGGGCGTAGACCGGCTGATGATGATCCTGGAAGAAAAAGCATCCATACGCGAAGTCATCACCTTCCCCAAGACGGGTCAGGGCGAAGAAATACTGTTTGGAAGCCCTACCACCGTTTCAGAAAAAAAGATTGCGGAGGCAAACATTAAAATTTCCGTCAAACAATAATCATTATTATCATGTATTTATTAGGTTACGATTTAGGAAGCTCGTCGGTGAAAGCCAGTATTGTGGATTCGGAAACGGGCGAAGCGCTGGCTGCCGATTTCTTTCCGAAAAAAGAAATGGAGATAAAGGCCGTAAAGGCCGGATGGGCCGAACAAGACCCTGAAATGTGGTGGGACAACCTGAAACTGGCGACGCAGGCGGTCGTTACAGCGTCCGGCATCAACCCCCAAGAGATTGCCGCGATAGGCATTTCCTATCAGATGCACGGCTTGGTATTGGTGGACCATGACCTGCGTGTCATTCGCGATGCCATTATCTGGTGCGATAGCCGCGCCGTTCCTTATGGAGAAAAGGCCTTGCTTGAAATAGGCACGGAGCAGTGCCTGTCGCATCTGTTGAACTCGCCCGGAAACTTTACCCTATCGAAACTTGCATGGGTGAAGGAAAACGAGCCGGAGAATTTTGCGAAGATAAAGTACTGCCTGTTGCCGGGCGACTATATTGCCATGCGGATGACAGGTAAGACCTGTACGACAGCCTCCGGCCTTTCGGAAGGTATCGCATGGGATTTTAAGGCCAATGAGCCGGCCAAGTTCCTGTATGATTATTTTGGTTTTGATCGAGAGATGATACCGGATACCGTTCCTACATTTGGCGTACAGGGTACGATAACGGCAGCTGTTGCCGGAGAGCTGGGATTGGCAGCAGGTGTTCCGGTCACGTACCGTGCTGGCGACCAGCCTAATAATGCACTCTCGTTGAACGTGCTTCACCCGGGCGAGATAGCGGCAACAGCCGGTACGTCGGGCGTCGTCTATGGCGTCAATGAAGATGCAAAATATGACCCGCTTTCGCGTGTCAATTCTTTTGCACACGTGAATCATACGCTGGAGCAAACGAGGGTAGGGGTACTGCTGTGTATCAATGGGGCGGCGATCCTGAACGCATGGATCAGGAACAATGCCGTGCCCGAAGGTATCAGCTATGCCGAAATGAACGAACTGGCCAAAGATGTTCCGATAGGAAGCGAAGGCCTCAGCATCATGCCTTTCGGAAATGGGGCGGAACGTGTATTGTCGAACAAGGCACCGGGATGTTCCATTCACGGGATCAGCTTCCCGCTGCATGGACAGGCGCACCTGATACGCGCGGCACAAGAGGGAATCGCTTTTTCGTTCAAGTACGGAATGGATGTCATGAATAACATGGGTATCGCGACAAAAACAATTCGTGCCGGACATGCCAACCTGTTTTTAAGTCCGATTTTCCGTCAGACCCTGTCGAACATTACGGGCGCTACCATCGAACTGTACAATACGGACGGTTCCATTGGCGCTGCACGCGGCGCGGGTATCGGCGCCGGTATTTACCGGAATGTCGAAGAAGCGTTCCGTACACTGAAAATCGTGCTGAAGGTGACGCCGGAAAAGGAAAACGTTGAAGCTACGTTGGGGGCTTATTTTAGATGGAAGGGGTGTTTAAATTACTAATTACTAATTACTAATTACTAATTACTAATTACAAATTACAAATTACGAATTACAAAATTAGATAGTTATGGGAACAAAAATGTATTTTCCGACAGTGGAAAAAATTAACTTTGAAGGTAAAGAGAGTAGGAATCCGTTGGCTTTCCGTTATTATGATCCGGAGAAAGTGGTCTATGGGAAGCCCATGAACGAATGGCTTAAGTTTTCGATGTGCTGGTGGCATACGCTCTGCGGGGAAGGGAGCGATCAGTTTGGACCCGGAACGAAAATTTTTCCCTGGACGGAGGGCGGCGGTTCGGCCCTCGACATCGCCAAACAACGGATGGACGCCGGCTTCGAGTTCATGCAGAAGATGGGTATCGGCTATTATTGCTTTCATGATGTCGACTTGATTGCCGAGGGCGATTCCATTGACGAATATGAGGCCAACCTGAAAGCCATCGTGGCCTACGCCAAGCAAAAGCAGGCGGAGACGGGTATCAAGCTCTTGTGGGGTACGGCCAACATATTCAGTCACAAGCGTTACATGAACGGCGCGGCCACAAACCCCAATTTCGACGTGGTAGCGCGCGCAGCCGTGCAACTCAAAAATGCCATTGATGCAACAATTGAGTTGGGCGGCGAAAACTATGTGTTCTGGGGTGGTCGCGAAGGCTATTCATCGCTGCTGAACACCGAGATGAAACGCGAAAAGGATCATTTGGCCATGGTGCTTTCAAAAGCCCGCGACTATGCGCGCTCCAAAGGGTTCAAGGGTACGTTCCTGATCGAACCGAAGCCGATGGAACCAACCAAACACCAGTATGACGTCGACGCCGAAACGGTGATCGGGTTCCTGCGCGCCTACGGCTTGGACAAGGACTTCAAATTGAATATCGAAGTGAACCACGCGACGCTCGCAGGTCATACTTTCGAGCACGAACTACAATGTGCCGCCGACGCCGGACTGATGGGATCGATCGATGCCAACCGCGGCGACTACCAAAACGGATGGGATACCGACCAGTTTCCGATAGACCTGTACGAACTGACACAAGCCATGCTTGTCATCCTGAAAAATGGCGGATTGCAGGGCGGCGGCACCAATTTCGATGCGAAAACACGCCGTAACTCTACCGACCTTGAGGATATCTTCATCGCGCACATTGCCGGCATGGACGCTTTCGCACACGCGCTGGAGATGGCTGCCGACATACTCGAAAAATCGCCTATCCCACAAATGGTGAAAGACCGCTACGCTTCTTTCGACGATGGAAAAGGAAAAGCGTTTGAAGAAGGGAAACTGTCGCTGGAGGAATTGGTTGCGTATGCCAAGGAAAATGGCGAACCTGCACAGATCAGCGGGAAACAGGAATTGTACGAGGCTATCGTAAACATGTATGGCTGACGTGCATAAACCATACAATACGACGTATATCATCGGGATTACGCTGGTAGCGACGCTGGGGGGATTACTCTTCGGCTATGATACCGCCGTGATTTCGGGAGCGGAAAAATCGATTCAAGCCTACCTGATCCAACCGCTCGGTTTAGGTGATTTCGCTCATGGCGTAACCGTTTCAAGCGCCCTTGTCGGTTGCATCATCGGAGGGATGATCTCAGGATTTCTGTCGAACAGGCTGGGACGTAAAAGGTCGCTTTTGTTGGCGGGCTTACTCTTTTTTACTTCCGCGCTGGGATCGGCTCGCCCTGAATTTCTTTTCTTCGTGAAAGACGAACCGACGATGGGATTGCTGCTTATGTTTAACTTCTACCGGATATGGGGCGGGATTGGCGTAGGACTCGCGTCGGCAGTGTGCCCGACCTACATCGGCGAGATTGCGCCGGCAGAGATACGCGGACGGTTGGTGTCGTGCAATCAGTTTGCCATTATCTTTGGCATGCTCGTCGTTTATTTTGTCAACTGGGGTATTGCAAACGGGCAGACTATCGCATGGATTAATGATATGGGCTGGCGTTACATGTTCGGTTCGGAAGCCATCCCGGCAGGTATCTTCGTTACCCTGTTGTTCTTCGTTCCCGAAACGCCCCGATATTTGGTTTTGGTTAGTCAGGAACATAAAGCGCTGGCGGTGCTGAAAAGAATCAACGCCACCAACGAGCGCGCCAAAGCCATTTTGGGCGAAATCACATCTACCGTATCTGAAACGGCGAAATCGAAAATCTTCTCTTTTGGCGTCAGGGTCATTGTCGTGGGTATCCTGCTTTCGGTTTTTCAGCAAATTTCAGGAATCAATGTCGTGCTATACTTTGCTCCCCGCATTTTTGAGCGCATGAATATTGCCGCAGCCCGCGACGCATCGCTGTTTCAGACTGTCATCATGGGATTCGTCAATGTTGTGTTTACGGTTGTCGCGATTGTCACGGTCGACCGGTGGGGGCGCAAACCATTATTGATTACCGGCTCCATCGGGATGGCTGCGGGCATGTTTGCCATCGCTATCCTGTCGTATTTTGACATTATCAGCATGTTGACGCTGGTGTTTATCATTATTTACTCGGCGTCGTTCATGATGTCGTGGGGGCCGATCTGCTGGGTTTACATTTCGGAACTGTTTCCGAACAGGATTCGCGGGCAGGCTGTCGCTACCGCCGTCGCGTTTCAGTGGGCGGCTAACTTCCTCATTTCGTCGACTTTTCCGCGATTGATGAATGTTAGCGGCGCTTTTGCCTACGGATTGTACGGCTCCATGGCAGTCGTTTCCGCTCTTTTCGTATGGAAAATGGTACCCGAAACAAAAGGCAAAACCCTCGAAGCAATCGAAAAAATCTGGAAGAAATAGCGACGAAAATAGATTATGCGGTGCAATTCATTGGCGTTTCCAACAGAACGCCCCAAATTTCTTAATTAGTAATTTGTAATTAGTAATTTGTAATTAATTAATTATGGATGTATTCATCAAACTACTAGCGTGTGCAGGCATGGCGCTATTTGGCAGATTTGCTTTTGCACAAACCGACACGCTATATTTGACAACGGCGCAAGCCGAAGACCTTTTTATCAGGCAAAACCTGCAGCTTATCGCCGAAAAGTTGAATATCGACGTCGCTGATGCAGCCATCATGCAGGCAAAGTTGTGGCCCAACCCAACCTTTTCTGTTCAGGATGTGAACCTGTGGACGACAGCAAATCAGCGTAACGGCGAGGACGAAATCATCCCGCCGCTTTTCGGTTCGTTTGCACGCAACACACAGTTTGCCATCGGGCTGGAACAGGTAATCGTCATGGGCGGCAGGCGGCGCAAGTTAGTGGAAATGGAACAAGTTTCGCGCGACATTGCCACACAATATTTCGAGGAACTGCTCCGTAGCCTCAAAGTGGAGCTGCGGAATGCCTGCATCGAAATGTCGTATATGCAGGAATATCGCAAAGCGCTTGAAAATCAGTGTGAAAAACTCGAAACGCTCGTTAACGGATACCGCAGTCAGGTTACACAGGGTAATGTGTCGCAAAGCGAACTGCTGCGTCTGCAATCATCGTTACTCGAAGTTTACGCTGAAATCAACGACCTGCAGAAGGACATGAACCAACAGCAGAAAGACCTGAAAGTATTGTTGTGCATACAAGCGCCTACCTGTATTGTGATCACGGCAACCGACTTGAACACAAAAGCGCCGGAAGAACTATCGGTTGGCAAGCTGATTGAACTTGCCGACGAATTTCGTCCCGATTTAAAGGAGGCACTGTTTCAAAAGGACTATGCTGAAAAAGTGTTGCGCTACGAGCAATCACAGCGAACGCCCGACCTTACGCTCGGTGCGAATTATGACCGTGCAGGCGGCGTCACGCCAAACTTCTTTGGATTGGGCGCCAGCATTGACCTGCCGTTTTTCAACCGTAACAAGGGAAACATCCGGGCTGCGCAAATCAACATCCGGCAAAACCGTCTGCTTGCCGAACAAAAACAGATGGAGGTACGCAACGAGGTCGCCCATGCCATGCAAAATTATGCGCTGGTTTGTGCATTTAAACGTCGGATTTCCGATGACTTTATGACAAACCTTGACGGGATGCTGGAAAACTATACCCGCAATTTCATCCATAAAAACATCGGCATTGTAGAGTATCTTGACTTTTTCGCAGCATGGAAAGAAAACAAACGAACCGCATTAACCGCGCAGAAAGAGGTAATGATATGTTTCGAAGAACTGCAATACGCAGTCGGCACAGAAATTCAATAATCTAAAATTCAAAAAATTCGTGTAAATTCGTAAAATTCGTGGACAAAAATGAAAAAATATTTTGCATTAATCATCTTACTATCAGCCATACTATCCTGTAGTAGTAATCCGCAGACAGCGACCCGAACAGAACAAATGTTCGACCCTGCATTTCTCGACAAGATAGAAACCTTCACAGTAACTGTTCAGCATGTAGAGCAGCAGTTGAAGTTGACCGGTAAGGTAGACTACGACCACGACCGGCTGATTCACTATGTTCCGTTAGTGAGCGGAACGGTTGTGAGCACCCATTTCCGACTGGGCGACCGGGTGGAAAGTGGACAAACGATGGCCGTTGTCAGGAGCGCGGCATTGAGCGAGACGGAAGCCGAAAGGAAGAGCCTTGAGGCAGAAGTCAAAATCCTGCAACGCGACTTGGAAAGTGTTCAAAGCATGTATCAGGACAATCTGGCTTCGCAAAAAGAGTTACTCGAAGCACAGGGACTGCTGAAGCAAGCGGAAGCGTCATTGGAAAAGGCGCGAATCAACCTTTCGCTATTCGGCTCTTCCGGGAACGACGGTACTTTCATTATCAAGTCGCCCATCAGCGGTTTCGTGGTGAAGAAGGACCTGGCTGCTGGTATGCAGATTGCAGCTGAAAGCGAACCGCTGTTCGTGATAGCCGACATCAGTCGCGTATGGATCATCGCGAACGTTTATGCCGGTAACCTTGCATCTGTCAAGGAGGGTATGCCGGTCGATTTCAAGACACTGGCCTATCCCGACGAGGTTTTTCACGGAAAAATTGACGTTATGTCGCAGGTGTTCGATCCGGAAGAACACGTGCTGAAAGCACGTATCGTGATGCCTAACACCGATTTTCGGCTAAAACCTGAAATGGCAGTCGACCTGGCAATCCGCGACAACCGTGAAGTACAGATGGCCGTCGTGCCTTCCAGGTCCTTGATTTTCGACGACGACTGTTATTTTGTGGTGAAACAGGTAGACGACGGTTTTGTCATTGCCGAAGTAACGCTACATGCCCAAACCAATGGTACCAGTTACATTGAATCGGGAATCGTAGCGGGCGAGAAGGTAGTCGTAAAAGATAACCTTTTGATGTACAGTAAACTGAAAACCGAGAACTGAAAACATGCACAAGTTTGTTCAAAACATTGTCGCGTTCGCCCTGCACAACCATGTATTGGTACTGTTTATGTCGGGCTTGCTGGTGGTTGCGGGCGTTATAGCCTACATGAATACGCCTATCGAAGCATATCCAGACGTGACCAACACCCGCGCGCGTATCATCACACAATGGCAGGGTCGCAGCGCCGAAGAGGTGGAGAAATTCATCACGCTGCCTATCATGCGCGTGATGAACACCATTCCCCGAAAAGCCGAAGTCCGTTCTACATCGCTGTTCGGACTGTCGGTGGTAACGGTTATCTTCGAGGATGGCGTCGACGATTTCTTCGCCCAGCAATACGCATCCAACCGTATGCAGGGGTTGGAGTTGCCCGAAGGCGCCGACCCAAGCATCGAACCGCCGTCGGGCGCGACAGGCGAGATTTACCGCTACGTTTTGCGAAGCCCGCGACCGATTCGCGAGATTTCAGCCATCAACGACTGGGTGGTGCAACGCGAATTGCTGTCGGTGCCGGGCGTGGCCGACATCATCAGTTTCGGCGGCGAGGAAAAGATTTATGAAATTCGGGTAAACCCTGTCGAACTGAATAATTACGACCTTTCGCCACTCGAAGTGTACGAAGCCATATCGAAAAGCAACATCAACGTAGGGGGCGACGTCATCGAAAAAGGCAACCAGGCATACGTGGTGCGCGGTATCGGTCTGCTCGAAAGCATCGAGGACATTGAAAACGTACTGATACAGGTGAAAGGCGCTACGCCCGTGCGCATCAAGCAGGTAGCCGACGTGGCCGTATCGTCCATGCCGCGACTTGGGCAGGTAGGGCTCGACGACGCCGACGATATGGTGCAGGGTATTGTCGTCATGCTGCGCGGACAGAACCCGGGCGAGGTCATCAAAAACCTGAAAGTGAAAATCGACGAACTGAACGACCGCATCCTGCCTGCCGACGTGCGCATCCAGCCATTCTTAGACCGCACTTCGCTCGTCGACGCCACCGTGCGCACCGTCACCGGCAACCTGCTCGAAGGCATTATCCTCGTCACCTGCATCGTCTTTCTGTTTCTGTTCAACTGGCGCACCACGCTGATTGTGGCTACCGTCATCCCGATGTCGTTCCTCTTTGCCATCATCATGCTGCGGATACAGGGACTTCCCGCCAACCTCATTTCGATGGGCGCGCTCGATTTCGGGCTGTTGCTCGAAGGTACGTTAGTCATTGTGGAGCGTGTATTCGTGGAACTGGAACAAAAATCCAGGCAGTTGGGCGCCGCGCGTTACAACAAAATCCTGAAATCGGGACTTATCAAACGCGCCGCCGGCAGCGTGGCTTCGTACATCTTCTTTGCGCAGGTCATATTAGTTGTCGCCCTGTTGCCCATTTTCTCGTTTCAGCGGGTTGAGGGCAAGATGTTTTCGCCGCTTGCCTTTACATTGGGGTACGCATTACTCGGTTCGCTGATATTAAGCCTGACGTATGTCCCGGTGATGTGTAAAATACTTCTCTCGAAAGCCATCCGCGAAAAACACAATGTGGTCAGTCATTTGTTCATCAAATGGAGTTGTTGGCTGTACGAAGTCAGCGCACGCTATAAACGCACGGTCATTGTCGGTTTTTGCGCGCTATTTGCTACATGCCTGTTCGGATTTTTGAATCATGGAACAGAATTTATCCCGCAACTCAACGAGGGAGCGGTTTATATTCGCGCCACCCTGCCCAACAGCATCAACCTGAAAGAGTCGGTGCGGCTGACCAAAGAAATGAAAGCCCGGTTACGCGCTTTCGAAGAGGTGAAATTCATCCTCTCGCAAACGGGACGCCCCAACGACGGTACCGACCCCACAGGGTTCTTCAACATAGAGTTTCACATCGAATTGAAACCCGAAAAGCAATGGACGCGAAAAATCACAAAAGATGCGCTTATTGAAGAACTGCAGCAAACGCTCAATGTGTATCCCGGTATTGATTTCGGCTTCAGCCAGCCGATACAGGACAATGTGGAGGAATATGTGGCCGGCGTGAAAAGCTCGTTGGTCATCAAGATTTTCGGTAGCGACTTGTTTCAGTTGGAAGGCATGGCAAACGAAGTAGCGGAAGTCATCCGCGACGTGCGCGGCATAGAAGACATTAACGTTTACCGCAGCGTGGGATTGCCCGAACTGCAAATCAAACTCGACGAGGCGCGCATGGCGCGTTATGCCATTTCGATGGCCGACGCGCAGGCGGTTGTCGAGATGGCAATCGGCGGGAAGGCCGTCACCAAATTCTACGAAGACGAGCGCACCTTCGACGTCCGCGTGCGATTTCAGGAAGAATACCGCAACGACGAAACGAAGATCGGAAACATCCTCATCCCCACGATGGATGGCAAACAGGCGCCTTTGAAAGAAATAGCAGACATCCGGTTCATTACGGGTCCGACGTTCATCTACCGCGAAGGCAGCAACCGGTACGTAGGCGTGGGTTTCAGTATCCGTGGCCGCGATATGGGCAGTACCATTGCCGAAGCGCAGACGCGCGTAGAGACGTGGCGCGCCGCGTCTCTACAATATCAACCCGAAAACAAAATCGTCTGGGCAGGCGAGTTCGAAAGCAAAGAACGCGCCACACGACGGTTAGCAGTCATCGTCCCTGCCGTGTTGCTGCTCATCCTCTTCCTGCTCTACATGAACTTCGGCACGGTGAAAGACACGCTGATTGCCGCCATCGCCATACCGTTTGCCTTCATCGGCGGTTTTCTGTCGCTGTGGGCGACAGGAACGGTATTCGGCATTTCGGCAGGCATCGGTTTCATCATTCTGTTCGGCGTATCGGCTATCAACAGCATCCTGTTAGTAGCAGTCATCAAAAACAACCTGCGCGAGATGCGCGACCTCAAACGCGCCATTTCATCTGCCGTCGAAAGCCGCGCGCGCCCCGTGCTGATGATCGCCCTGATGGGCTCGATGGGCTTGTTGCCCGCCGCCATGTCGCACGGCATGGGATCGGAAATACAAAAACCGCTCGCCATCATGATCGTAGGCGGTATGATGATTTCGATGCTACTGTCGTTCAGCGTGCTGCCGCAGGTGTTTTATTTTGTGTACAGAAAAAAGTACCTGAGCGGAAAAAAAGTCAAAAAATTGTAAGGAGATTAAGCATGACAAAAAAGATTTTAGAATCAACAAAATCGCGGACAGACATGTTCCGTCGCGAAGGCGTGCGCAACAGATTGAAATTTGCCGCCACGGCACCAATCGAAGCATTATTTGCCGAATTGG
>Ga0082212_10001569_pt1 | contig 33687 bp, 29 predicted proteins | sample TergutNt197P3_FD_71548 | JGI IMG/M metagenome (GOLD analysis project Ga0082212, IMG submission 71548) | Neocapritermes taracua P3 segment gut microbial communities from Petit-Saut dam, French Guiana - Nt197 P3 | ecosystem: Host-associated > Arthropoda: Insects > Digestive system > Gut ... | reverse complement strand
TTAATTGACCGACTCGGAAAAACTAAAACAAATGATGAATTCCTGACCACCTTACATGATTCCTCCACAAACGGCAGACGATAGTCAACTGATTCCAATTTGGATCAACACAAACAGTCGCTGTAAATATTCTGAGAGCAAAGTCATGGGCAACGGCACCATTTTTAATATCCAGCGATATTCAACTCAGGATGGGCCGGGCATCAGGACTACGGTATTTTTCAAGGGCTGTCCGTTACGCTGTCTGTGGTGTCATAACCCTGAGGGGTTGTCACCAGACCTGAACCTGGCCATTCACCAGGATCGATGTATCCAATGCGGTGGCTGCGAGACAGTCTGTCCCAAAGGGGGGCCGTTTTGTCCCGGGAATAGCCAATGTATTACCTGCGGCAGTTGCACAAAACCCTGCCCTACGGGGGCGCGGGTTATCTTTGGTTCATCAATGACTGCTTGCGAGGTAATGGCAAAGATTGTCCATGATCGCATTTTCTTTGAACAATCCAATGGTGGAGTGACTTTCTCCGGGGGTGAACCTACTGCCCAACCTGAATTTTTGGATGAGCTTTTGACCGAATGCAGGAGAGAGGGCATCCCAACCGCGATAGACACTTGTGGAAGCGTTGCAAGAGACACCCTGATATATCTGGCCAAAAAAGCAGACCTAATACTCTACGATTTGAAGGGTTGCAATGAAGAACGCCACCTTTCCAACACGGGTGTTACCGCCGCTCCGCTTTTGGAAAACCTGGACGCATTGGCTCAAATACATGATTTTATTTGGATTAGGGTTCCCATTGTTCCCGGCTACACTGATGAAATCAATGAAATGGAGTTATTGGCTTCCAGGTATAACCGATATAAATCGATCAAGCGGGTTGTTCTCCTGCCCTATCACTCCATGGGCGATACCAAATTATTAAAAATGGGGAAAAAATCAAAGTTGTCAAAAATTTTGGCTCCGGACCCATCGTTGTTGGATACCCTTGCAGAAGTATGGAAGCATAGTGGGTATAACACTTGCCTGGGAGGATGACAATGGCAGTTATGCTGATAACAACCGGAACAAACGATAGGGTTGCAGCCTTGAGAAAAGAAAGCCTGGAAGCAGAGCCATCAATTTCTGTAGAGCGGGCCAATTTGATTACAGATTTCTACAGCGCAGAGGAGGGCAGACACAGCATTCCCGTGCTTCGTGGAATGGCCTACAGGTATCTGTGCGAAAACAAAACTATCTACATAGGCAAGGGCGAACTCATCGTAGGCGAGCGATGCCCCGCGCCAAAGGCAGTTCCAACTTACCCGGAAATTACTTGCCACAGCGTTGAAGACCTTGAAATCCTGAATTCCAGGCCACTGACATGGTACCGGGTGGACGAGGCAACCATCGACCTATACAAAAACAAAATCATCCCCTTCTGGCAAGGGCGCACCATGCGCGATAGGATGTTTGCCATGCTGCCTGAAGAATGGAAGTCTGCCTATGATGCAGGAATTTATACCGAATTTATGGAACAACGCGCCCCTGGTCACACCGTTTTAGACGATAAAATTTATCGCAAAGGGATGCTGGATTTCAAAAATGATATAGCAGATACGTTGTCCAAGCTGGATTTCGTGAATGATCCACTGGCATCATCTAAAAGCGAAAATCTACGGGGCTTCAATTTAGCCTGTGATGCAACCATCCGTTTTGCAGAGCGGCATGCTGAAAATGCCGAATTACTGGCAAAAGCAGAAGCAGACCCTGTGAGGCGTTCCGAACTGGAACGCATTGCACAAGTATGCCGCCGCGTCCCCGCTCATGCTCCCAGGGATTTCCACGAAGCACTCCAATCGTACTGGTTCTGCCACTTGGGTGTCATCACCGAGCTGAATGGATGGGATGCCTACTGCCCTGGTCACCTGGATCAGCACCTGTGGCCGTTTTACAAAAAAGGACTCGAAGAAGGGACTCTGACCAGGGAATCAGCAAAGGAATTGCTTGGATGCTTCTTTGTCAAGTTCAATAATCACCCCGCCCCACCCAAAGTTGGTGTTACTGCTGCTGAATCCGGCACCTATACTGACTTTGCCAACATCAACCTTGCGGGCCTGTTGTCTGACGGAAGTGACGGAAGCAACGAAGTCACCATGCTACTGCTGGAAGTGATTGACGAGATGCACTTGCTCCAGCCCAGCAACAATGTACAAATCAGCCGAAAAACACCGGATAAAATATTAAAGGCAGCACTCAGAGTCATCCGAAAGGGCTATGGCTTCCCCTCAGTATTCAATGCTGACAGTGTTGTAGAAGAACAGTTGCGCCAGGGCAAAACACTAGAGGACGCACGGGCAGGAGGTTGTTCAGGTTGCGTAGAGGTCGGAGCATTTGGTAAGGAAGCTTACATTTTGACTGGCTACTTTAACCTTCCAAAAGTTCTGGAGTTGGCACTGCATGATGGTCTCGACCCGCGCACAAATAAACAGCTGGGGATAAAGACAGGTGATGCTTCAACCTTATATTCCACAGACGATGTGCTGGCCGCATTTCAAAAACAACTCCATCACTTCATTGATATAAAGATACATGGAAACCAGATTATTGAGAGGCTCTACGCAGAGTTAATGCCGGCACCATTTTTATCAGTCCTCACAGATGACTGCATTAAGAATGGATTGGACTATAACGCCGGAGGTGCGCGCTACAATAATAGCTTTATCCAGGCCGTTGGCATCGGATCCATCACGGATGCACTCTCAGGAATCGAACAAATTGCCTTTCAGGAAAAAGCATTTAATATCGCTGAATTTGTGAAAATACTGGATCAAAACTTTGAAGGCAACGAACCACTGCGCCAGAAATTAATCAACCGCACTCCTAAGTACGGCAACGATGACGACAAGGCTGATGGTCTCATGGTGCGGGTCTTCAACATGGCATTCAATTATATTGACGGGCGACCAAATACCAAGGGAGGGCAATACAGACTGGAGATGCTTCCCACCACATGCCATGTTTATTTTGGGAGCGTTTGCGGAGCAACATCTGACGGAAGGCTTGCAGGGCACCCCCTGTCAGAAGGGATTAGCCCCGTCCAGGGGGCAGACAGGAATGGCCCAACGGCTGTAATAAAATCAGCCGGCAAAATGGATCAAATAAAAACCGGTGGAACTCTTCTGAATATGAAATTCACACCGACCTTGCTTGAGGGAGAAGAAGGCATTGACCATTTGGCCAATTTAGTACGTTCATACTTCAAAATGGATGGACACCACGTTCAATTCAATGTAGTCAATGCTGAAACATTGCGGGAGGCCCAACGCAACCCTGACGCACACCGCGACCTGATAGTCCGAGTGGCTGGATATAGCGATTACTTTTGCGACCTCAGCCTCGCCCTACAGGAAGAAATTATCGAGCGTACTGAACACGCCGGGTTCTGACTGTCAGATGTCAGTTGCAGTTAATACTGCCATTTTCGTCAGATATATCAGTTTAGACGAACAGACTTGCATCAGGATGTGCTAAAATTTGCTTCAGTGGCCTCTGGATGATTAAACTGTCCCTAGGTTTTGCAAGAAGCTCACTTGTAATTTTTCGGAGAATATCCATGAGTTCCCAAGAAGTTCATCCGGCCTTTGCTAGGCCCGGGTCTCAACCGCAGTATTCCTCTCAGGGGTCCCTATCGGCACCTTCATCGTCTGGCCCAGGCCAAGTTGAATGTCCAAAATGCCGATGTACACAGATTGTGGCAGCCAAAAATGGCTGGAGTCTTGGACTTGGTTTTGGAGCTCTTTTCTGTATTTTGTGTGCATGGGGAGTCCTGCCGTTATTTTTTTTGCCAATAATATTTAAAGCAGTCAACACCATGAAAGCCAACTGCATGAGTTGTGGCTACAAGTGGGAGTTGGGGAACCCGCCAGGGAAGCCAAAGGAGATCAGAATATTTGGGATAAAGATATTTTAGACGCTAGGAGAACTATTAAATGGTGCCTTTCAAGTGCAAGATGTGTGGCGGCGACGTTTTGGCGGTGGCTGGGCAGGTTTATGGCAAATGCGATAGTTGCGGGACGACTACCACACTGCCCCGCGTCACGGATGATGCAAAAATAAACCTCTTCAATAGGGCAAACCACTTTCGGCGCAAAAACGATTTTGATCAGGCAGTGGTTGTCTATGAAAGCATACTAAACATGGACAGCGTGGACGCTGAAGCCCACTGGGGGTTGGTGCTGTCGAAATATGGCATCGAATATGTGGAAGACCCTGTGTCACGCCGCCTCGTCCCCACCTGCCACCGCGTGCAGAGCGACCCCATACTGGCAGACCTGGACTATCTTGCCGCCATTGAATATGCTCAGGATGAGCGTTCACGGGCTATATATGAGACAGAAGCCAAACAGATAAGCGAAATCCAAAAGGGCATCCTGGCAATTTCTTCCAGAGAAGAGCCTTACGACGTATTCATCTGCTACAAGGAGACCGCTGAAGACGGCAGCCGTTCGAGGGAAAGTGTCTTGGCGCAGGAGGTTTACTACCAACTGACAAATGAGGGTTTCAAGGTATTTTTCTCCAGGATTACACTTGAAGACAAACTTGGCCAGGAGTACGAACCCTACATCTTTGCTGCCCTCAATAGCTCCAAGGTGATGCTCGTCATCGGCACAAAGGTGGACCACTTCAATGCAGTATGGGTAAAAAATGAATGGAGTCGCTATCTGGCACTGATGAAAAAAGACCGCAACAGGCTCCTGATCCCCTGCTACCAGGAGATGGATGCTTACGATATACCCAAAGAACTTTCCATGCTACAGAGCCAGGATATGTCTAAGATTGGCTTTATCCAGGATTTACTCAGGGGCATCAAAAAAGTACTCCACCAAGGAAAGCCTGCGAACGTGGCAGTGACTGCCCCGATAACTGCCAATGCCCCTACCGGTCTGTCCGAGGGCGAAGCCCTGCTGGATAGGGTTTTTATCTTATTGGAAGATAGGGAATGGCACAAAGCGGATGAGCTGCTGGAGAAAATACTCAACCATGATCCCAAGAATGCACGAGCGTATCTGGCCAAGTTGCTTGCAAAGCTGGAATTGCCAAACGAAAAGGGTCTGCCCGCCAGAACTGCGGGGATGGGAATAAAGTCGCTCAGCGAATCACCAGATTTTGAAAAAGCTTTGCGCTTTGCCGATGCAGACTACCGAAAAGTCCTGGAGGGATATGAGCTTGCGAGGAAGGATAGGAAGTATCAACAGGCCGTCTCCACCATGAACCAAGCCTCTGGCCTACGAGCAGATGACAGTATCAAAACTTATGAAGACGCGAGAGAAATATTTGAATATCTTCCCGGATATAAAGACTCCTATGCTAAAGCTGAGCAGTGTTCCAGCGAGATAAAAGCGGTAAAGATGCGAAAACTCAAACGTGGAACAATAATCCTACTGGGTATCTTTTCCCCATTATTATTATTACTTCTCATTATTGTTGCGAAGGAGGCTGGTTTGGGTGAAGGTATTGGAGGATGTTTTACAGTAATTATTGGGCTGGCAATATTTGTGGGACTACCCTACTGGTTCAAAATGAACCGAATTAAGAAACACGGCTAGGTTCAGTGAATTACACCACAGTGAGCGAGAGGATATAGCATGGCGTTAAAGATAGCGGATGTCATCAAGTACGAGGGGGACAATAGCACCTTTGTGTGGAAGCACCCCATCGAGGATTTCAATACAGGCTCCCAGCTAATTGTCCACGAGAGCCAGGAGGCCCTGTTCTTCAAAAATGGTCTGGCTCTGGATCTCTTCGGCCCTGGGCGACACACCCTTGCCACGCAAAACCTGCCCCTAATCGGTAAGCTGATATCGCTGCCTACAGGCGGTCAGACTCCTTTTCACTGCGAGGTCTACTACATAAACAAAGTCGAGCAGATGGCAATAAAGTGGGGAACGGACAGCCGACTGGAATACATCGAGCCTACCTATAAGTTCCCAATACAAATCGGTGCATCGGGCGAGATGAGCCTGAGGGTGCAGGATTCTCGCAAATTGCTTATAAAAATAGTCGGCACAGAAAAGGAACTTTCCCAGGATGGATTGAAACAAAACTTCAGAGCCTTTTTACAGACTCGGCTAAAGAACCATCTAGCGCAGTTCATCAAAAAAGAAAAAATTGATATTTTTGAAATTGACGAGCATTTGGTGGGCATTTCCGAAGCCCTACATGAAATTTTCAGGCCCGATTTTTCCGACTATGGCCTCGCGCTGGAAAGATTTTTTGTTTCCACCGTCATCAAGCCCGAAGAAAATGCTTCATATCAGAAGTTCAAGGAATTGCACACCCGTAAGTACACCGAGGTAGCCGAAGCGGAATTGCGCCAGCAGGTCGGCTTGGTAGATCAGGAAACCGAAGCCAAGCGCATGGTAATCCAGGCGGGGGGTATCGCCCAGAAGCGGGTCATCGAGGGATATACATATAAGGACGAGCGCAGCTTCGATGTGGCGGAGGCAGTTGCTTCCAATGAAGGTGCTGGCCAAATGAGCAACTTGGGCATCGGCCTGGGGATGATGGCGGGCGTTGGGAGTGCGATCGGCCCCATGGTAGGTGGCGTAGTCCAGGGGGCAATGCAGGGGACTGGCCAAACAAACATCAATCCTCAACAGATGGAAGCCCTAGTCCTTAAATGCGCCAAGTGCAACAGCCCCCTGCCGCCAAACGCCAAATTCTGCTTAGACTGCGGCGAAAGGGTGGTATCTGTCCGCGAAAATGAAGTATCTTGCCCCTCCTGTGGGAAAACGGTACCCAAGGCAAAATTCTGCGGAGAGTGCGGGGCGGAATTGATTGTCAAATGCCCCGGCTGCGGGGCGCAAGTTCCAGACAACAGCAAGTTCTGCCTTGAGTGCGGGCAAAACTTAAAGGGGTAGGTGCAACATGAAGCTCATCAACAATACCAATGTATTTATCATTTGCGGTATCATGGTGGCTGCCATTTCCGCATTTTTCCTCATCGTAGCAATCACGCCACTTTTTATCGCGGCATATATATTTGCAGTTTTGGGCATCGCAGCCCTTGGATTTGGTAGCGGATTCTTAGTGCGGGATGGGAAGACATATCCCTGGTTCGCTGCCTTCCCCATGGCAATCTGGTCATATCTGACCACCCAGATTGTCTTTTCTACCGGAGCTTTGATAGCCCAGAACATCTATGGCTTTTCTATTCCAACGCTCCTATTCTGTGTCATCCACGGGCTCCTCATGGCCGGCACTGCCATAGTCTTGGTGGGGCTGGGTGCTGGCAAAACATATATAAATGCTACGGATGCGGACGTTAGGGAAAAGACAACCAGTCTGAAAATGATTGTGGCTGATCTGGAGGCCGCAATGGATAACATGCCCTCGATGCGAGATGAAATCAAAGCCGTAGCAGATGCGCTACGCTATTCAGACCCCATGAGCAACTTCGCGATGGCTAAATACGACAATGCTATTGGTGAAGGAGTAGTCCTGATTGAACAAGCGGTGGCCAAGGGTGAGGAACATGACATTCCCGCACTCTGCGCCTCATTGCTACGCCAGATAAAAGACAGAAACAATAGAGTGAAGGCGATGAAATGAAATTGTCCCCAAACGATCACTTAAAGTAATGTCAAAACACTGCTGCATGTCTGCGCCATCTGTTCCGCCCTACACTCCACATGTCACCTTTGTGACGTTAGGTTTTAGCTCTCGTTTATCCACGCTCAATTCCGTTTGATGACTGATTGATATACGCTATTCCTGTAAGTTTTTAGTTTCGGGGAACACAGAAAATCATGGCCTTCAAAAAAATTTACTTTTTAGTCGCTACGTTGATATGTTTGCCAGGTTTTGCCTGGAGTCCCAAGGTACATTCAGAACAGACGAGGCTGGCCATGAGTCTTATTCCTAAGGCCATGGCAAGTTTTTTGGATCGTCATGCCCCTGTCCTGTATGCTGCTGCGGCGGGAACTACCAATGCTCCAGTCCCGACACCTGAAGAAGTTGAGAAGCAGTTTTTCAGGATAATACAAATAAGTGAAGATGGCAGACCAACCAGAGAGATTGTGATTGAGCTTGGGCGACTGGCGAATATGGCCCAGCTACTTACGGACCCCTCAGCAACAACTGGCCTGACTTTTATTCGCAGGGTTTTCAGCAGTTTTGCTGATGAACATTTTAGCAAGCTGGTGGCAGTCAGGGAGCCGCTGATCGCAGCGACTGGAGACCCTGAGCCTGGGCCGGTAATTCAGGCATGGAGCCGCACAAAATATGAACGGTACAGATCACTCACTGGCTACATAAACCCCGACACGGGCGCAAAAAACGGCACCTGGGACACGCTGTCAGTCCCGTTTGCCCAAATGCAGCTGGGCTTCTCTGACGGAGTCAACGCAACGGCAAACCTATGGATATATGCCTGGCGGTCAGTAGGGGGCCTGTGGATAGACCAGGAATGAAATGGCTTCTCCAAGACCCTATTACAAACTCCAACTCAAAATTCTATCTTCTCGCTGGTGGACGACTGGACTGGATGGCCCTTCTCAACTCTGCCTCGGTAGCATTTCCCTGTAACAGGTTGAGCAGCACGGGAACTGTCTTACTTTCAGGTGACACAACCATTAAGCGGTAAGTAAAACGGATTTTGTCTTCAACTGTCGGATAAGACTGCATGTATTGGGCATGATTGGCCACCACGCCTTCCACCCATTTTGCCTTATCGCCAGGTCCTCCCCTATAGGCATCAATGCCCTCCTGCTGAGTCGCAATATGTTGGAGTATTGCATCTTCACGGGGTTCAACTGGGTTGTAAAATTCGACTTCTTTTTCTGCTCTTGTGATTCGGTCTTCAAAGTACTTGATGGCATCTTCCGCTTCCTTGACACTCTTTTCCCATTCCATCAGTTTTTCTTTAGAAATATAGTCTTCATTGGTATAGTCTTTTTCGTCCTTCGCTTTTAATTCTTTTATCGCTTCGGCATTTGCATCAATGATGAACTGTCTTGCCTTTCTTTCGGTCTCCCAACCCTGGATTTGTCCAGTCATTGCCTCTTTGTACTTCACAAAGGCACCGTTGGCTACTTCCTTTTCCCGCTTGTGGTAGTCTGCAGCCTTTTCCCAATACCCGGCATCCAATGCGGCCCTCGCTGCCTCAAAATTTAGGCGAGCAAAACTACTGTACAGGCTCCAGCTTGCTGAAGCTGTTTCAAAGTTTGCTCCGTCAAAGGGAGGCAGCTCAGTTTCAAATTCTTCCTCAATTATTGCCAGGGCCTCGCGGGGGCTTGTTTCTTTAAGGAGTCTGTCGGCCTCTCCGATGACTCTGCCAATCTTAACAGTACGCTCCTGGGTGGGTGTCTGCTGGGCCATGCAGTCAAAGGATGCCCCCGCAATGAGCAGCAAGGCTAGAATGGATTGTTTTAGCTGTTTCATGATGGTGTCCCCAATTACAAAAAAAGATTCTCTCATAAGATTAGGCTAACTTTCAAATAATGTTAAGTGTTAGGATTAGCCGATGTATTTTGTACTAATTCGCCTTTCAGCCATGGGAGATATTCTAAGAGTCCTGCCTGCCTGGAAGAACCTTGTCACCGCATTTCCTGGTGCCCGCATAAGGGCCGTCATTGAAGACCGCCACTCGTTTTTGCTGACCCCTCTCTCTGGCATTGAGCCAGTAATATTGAACCGAAAGGCTTTGTCGAACCCAATCAGGGCAATCGGTGAGCTATCCAGGGTGGCCGGCATAGTAAAGGGTGCAGATGCCTCATTAGACTTTCATGGGATATTGAAATCTGCCATTATTCCTTATTTTGCAGGAATAAAGGAGAGGTGGGGTGATGGCGTAACAAAAGAGGGGGCTGGCTGGTTCCATAACCGAGGCATAGCCTTCAAAAAGCAGAACCGATATGCTCAAGCCATGGGGCTGTCGGAGAGTTTTGGGCTGCGCCATGGCATATCAAGTTCAGGACGTTTTGAGCCAATCTTGAAGGATGCCAACCTGCCCCCAAATAGTGCCTGGCCTGTCTATGATACTACAAAGAGGCTCCGAATTACTTTAGTCCCGGGTACCAGCCATGTGGGGGCCAACAAGAGGTGGCCCTTAGACAAGTGGCTGGGGCTTGCCAGGGAGCTCAAAAATTCAGCAGACCTACGCTGGGTACTTGGCCCAGCCGAGGAGTCCCTCCGAAAACGTCTGCCGGAGTCGAGCGGGGTGGAGGCTCTGCCTGTCATGCCATTTTGGGAGCTTGCCTCAGTTATAAGGACTGCAGACCGCATCATTGTTGGCGATACAGGGTTGCTGCATTTGGCTGTCCTTCTAGGGGTTCAGGTTACCGCACTGATGGGGCCATCAGACCCAATCATTTCGGGCATACCAAGTGGAGCAGGCTCAATTGTGAGGGCGGACACAGAATGTTCTCCGTGCAGAGAGCGCAAATGTTTGCGCCGAATTTGCATGGAACAAATAAACTTAGATCAGGTACTGGCGACACTATGAACATTTCCAAATCAGAGCAGGGGTTTTATGAGCCAAGTTTTCCAGGAATGATTTCAGGTGCTTTCGTACATTTAATGCTCTGGTTACTTTTTGCCATGCCAGTTATGGCTCAATCGCTTAGGGTTACAGAGTTTCATCTTGAGAATGGAATAAAGGTGCTGCTCTCCCCAAGACCAGGCTCAGGGGCTATTCATGCTGCATGGTTCATTGAGGGTGGGCGCGGTGATACAGGTCATCTCCCACAGGAGGCGGCTGATCTGTTACATGCCACATTTTTTTTAGATCCAAGCATCCATGGCGTGTCAGGATTCTGGACCAGGGTGGGCGTTAAAGGTATTGGCCACGGACGTGACATCCAAGCGGAAGGATTGGAAAGTTGGTGTGTGGCAGAACTGGGCCGCTTGGGACAGGTAATTGATCAGGATCAAATCGAAGGGGGGGCTGCACTCCTTGTGTCTATATGGAGAAATCCTGACCCTATGTCCCAGCTTTTTTCTGTGGCTCTTGAAGGCAGCAGATATGAGGTCTCGGGGCGCAAAGACATAAATTGCCTATCCTCTGTTTCAACCATGGACATCCAGGCACTCGCAAAGAAATATGTCACCGCTCGGCGAATTACCATTATTTTCGTGGGCGACCTGGACGAGCCTGACGCAAGGAAGGCACTGGAAAACAATTTCGGACGATTGGCACCATTGACTATCTCGCCCTTAAGCGCAGAAATATTACAGTCTGACGCTATTTCTCCAGCTATGCCTGAAATCCCACAGATTGAAGTTTCTTCAGACGCAATGGCAGAAGCCAACCAAACAGATGGTTTTTCCGCACCACAGCCTGAAAAACACCTGATTGAAATATCTTCAGAAACAAAGAGCGAGGTCTTAATTGGCTGGCAAGTCATTCCGATTTTGGCAAAAAATCAGGATATGCTAAATCTCTTTGCAGAAATACTTGCTGGTAGCAACGAATCCAGGCTCATTGGGCACCTAGTAACGGATTTGGGTTTTTCAAACGAAGTAAAAATCTACTCAGGCATTCCAGACAACGGCGGGGCATCTCTATTTGTCATCCAGGCTGACGTTGCTGATGGATATTCGGTGCATGACGTTGAAAGTGCAATACAAAATGAAATAGCCCGGTCTGTCAGGGACAATCTAGGGTTTGTCGAGATAAATCGGGCTATTTATCGTATGGATACCAAAAAGGCTCATCGGTTGGCCGATGCCTCATGTCTGGCCGAGGCTTTGGCCGATGCTATCGGAAGTACTGGCGGTTGGAGACAGGCTATAAGGCAGACATCTCAGGATGCCTGGCTTGAGGCAGAACAACTTAAACAATTTCTACAATCAATTTTTCTGGATGGTTCGAGTTATTCGATTCTAGCAGAGCGCGATCCAATACTCAGGCCCCTAAGCCATGATCATGCCCGCTTAGTTTCACTGCTAAAGCGATTACATAAAAAAAGAGGCATAGACAGCACGTTACAGGAAGAAACAATCAGGGCGGCACTCCGCCAATTTGGTCAAATGCCAAAGGATAGACGCGCCGAAATGCTTTCGCTGCTTGAATCGGAGGTTGGACGTTGAAAACAGCCGTTGTTAGTTGTAGGGCGTTGGTTGTCACCAAATGGCATCCGTTGCGACGAACCTTATTGATAATAGCCCCAACACTTGTTTCATTAGCTTTTCATATTCCGTTGTTTGCTCAGGACAGCAATATTTTCAGCTTGTCCAATGGCCTGGAGATTCAGACGCGGCACCTGGCAAATACGGGCATAGTTCACGCAAGACTCATGTTTGCATGGACTGAGGGCGTTGAAAATGCCCCTGTAGGTACTTCGTGGATGATGTCTAAAATTCTCCCAGGAATCGGAGGCAACGGGATGGAAAGAGAGGCTTTCCAGAGTCAGAAAGACCAGGCCGGAGTGCTTTCCCGAATCATGGTGGGAAGGGGCTGGATTGCCTGGGACTTCGATGCAGTTCAAACAAATGCTGATCTTATGATTCAGTTTCTTGCAGATGAGTCTTTGCGCCCTACATGGCCCAAGTCGGATGACTCGGATGAACTGTCCGCGGCACTGGTCAAGACAATGGCTAATATCCGCCTCCATGATATTCAGGGTTCCAGGGAGGTGGCCATCCACGCATTTAGAACTACCATTGGCGATCCAGGCGTGGCACAGTTGCCGTTGGAGCCAATAAGCAGGGAGCAGTTAATATCCTACTGGAATGCTAACATCAGACGGCCCGAAAGAGCCGTACTGCACATTACAGGGGATATAGAGTCAGTCTCCATAGTGCGGCTGGTCAACCAGCATTTTGGCCCATGGGAAGGCACGCGCCCCCAAAACGATACCCTCAGACCAGTGATACCCAGATTGCCAAAAAATAACATAGTGCCGACAGACCAAAACCATCAAGCGGGAGAGCCTGAAATATGGATTGGATGGAATTACGATGGACTCTCGTCATCAGATGCCACTATTGTTAGTACTCTGATGCCGTGGATACTAAACACAGTACGGCCTGCATCACATGAAGTTATCAGGGTCTGGGAGCCTGACCCTGGAGGGTACTGTATCAGAGTTCTTGGGCATACTAATACAGCATCTGATGAACTGGAATCGTATGCAATCTCATTGCTGTGCCAACCGCTAATAACTGACCAGGTTGAAAGTGCCATCAAGGACAGAAATGATTACGTCCAAGCCAGTGGTCTCTATCCAGCCAGAGCATTGGAGTCACAAACAGCACCTGCAATTCCCCCAATGGAAGAACTGAGGAAATTGTTAAGGAAATGTCTGCAATCAGACAATCTGGCAGTATTGACGTTAGGAGCAACATCGCAGTCCAGATTTTTGGAATAGTCGTTTTCATAATGGATGTATTAATGAAATGGTCTGGTCGCAGCAAAAAAAAATTATTAGAACTATTGGATGCTGCCCATCCTGGCGCAAAGTGTGCGCTGGAGCATGTAAATCCCTTTCAGTTAATCGTTGCAACTATTCTGAGTGCCCAATGTACTGACAGGCGTGTTAATAGCGTCACCCCTTCATTGTTCTCAAAATATCCAAATGCCATTGCACTTGCAAATGCAGACATAGCCGAATTGGAAGCAATTATCCGTCCGACCGGCTTTTTCAGAAACAAAGCAATTAACTTGATGGGGATGGCATCTGGATTGGTGAAACTCCACGGTTGCGAAGTGCCTAATGATTTTATTGCCCTGAAATCTCTCCCAGGAGTAGGTCAAAAGACTGCCAATGTCGTGCTTGCAAATGCCTTTGGAGTACCAGCACTCGCCGTTGATACACACATTTTCCGCGTAGCCAGGCGAATTGGTCTCTCAAAAGCCGACTGTCCAGAAAAAGTTGAGGCTGATCTATGCAATCATTTTCCAAAGGAGTCCTGGATTACTCTACACCATCAGCTAATCTGGCATGGCCGTCTAACTTGTGTGGCAAGAAACCCAAAATGCTCAGAGTGCAACATTACCAGCCTCTGTGCAACTGGCAACGGCGCAATTTGCGACCCACATATTACATATTGCAGAAAATAAAAAGTGGCACCGCAAAATTACTGTCTCAGCCACTCAAGCATTTTTTCAGGTCTATGGAAACCATTTAGCCGTCTTATCTCTCCACCATCTGCATTCATGAGGATGATAGTCGGATAAGCGACAATGCCAAGCGGTTTAGCCAAGTCAGGTCTGATTTTTTCTGTGTCTATCCTCACCGCAATTGCGTTCTTTTTTATCCAGTCCATAACTGTGGGGTCCGGCCAAGTTTTTTCATCCAGTTCTTTGCACTGCGCACACCAGGATGTATAGGTATCCACCAAGACTAACTTGCCCTGGTTTTTTGCTCTGTCTTTAGCTTCTTCAAAATCATGCTCAATCCAAAGTCCATGAGGAGATTCAGTCCCAGTGATAGCCGAACCGCCACGGGGCAATAGGGACAAATCCAGGTTTAGTTCAACCGCACGGGTACCAAGCAGAACAGCAATTGCAAGAGAGAATAGCGCAAGTCCTCTTCGTATGTGTCCCATCAAGCCAATAGCGGTTTCAAACGCGCCATAAACTCCAGACGTAAACAGTAGCACTACTGCCCACATGAAATGATTTGTCCATTCAGGAACTATTAATCTGATATTCCAGGCCGCAAACCCCAAAATTATCAGGCCCAGTGTTTGTTTGAACCGAGTCAGCCAATCGCCGCTCTTTGGCAGTGCAGAAACAGATACGCCCCCGACAATGAAGAGCACCCCCATCCCCTGAGCAAAAATGAACATTTTTAAGGCACCTTCAAATACCAGGCCATTCAATCCGATATCCATAATTGCTGATCCAATCAATGGACCAACGCAAGGGGCAGAAAGAGGGCCGAGTACCAGGCCAGTAACAAAAGCCCCTAAAAAACCTTTCCGCGGGCCACTACCCTGTAACTTGTTTGTTAGTGAATCAGGGAGCTTGATCTCAAAGGCTCCAAAGAGGCTAGTTGCAAATAATGCAAAAATGACACTCACAGGAATAAGGAATACCGGACTCTGGGCAAACTGACCAAATACGGAACCTGTCCTGGCTGCAATCACACCAAGGATGGTGTAGGTAAGGGCCATACCTTGTGTAAGGACAATACCAAGCAACGCCCCTCTTGCTTTGCTTGCTCCTTTAGCTCCAATTACGGCCATTGTAATTGGAATCATCGGCAACACACATGGGGTGAGGCTTGCACCTATTCCACCCAGAAAAAACAAAATCAGAATCGCAATCAACCCGTCATTATGTGGTGCAGCAGTCTTTGAATCCGGTATGGCCAACACATCAGTATTTGGTACCACATCTGAAAGGCTCTCATTAGGGATTGTAGCGGGTGTTGTACTCGCAGGGGTATTTGAAACGGCGTTTGTTGGATTATTATTTACAGGCTGTGTGTTCGTAGTCGCTTGTAGGGTAGGTGTCTCGGGATTAGACTTAATGTCGCCTGGAATATCTGTGGCATTAACCGACAGCTCTTTGTCAACAGGCGGAAAACATTGGCCTCCTTCGCCTTCCATGCAACTCAGAAATGAAACAACAATGACAACTGGATTTTTTAGTCCCTCTCCCTTTACTGGAATCCTGATATTTCCACTCCAGTAATGGCTGCCGAGCGAATCCATGCCAGAAGGTGGCGGCAGTTCACCTACTATTATTTTCCCAGGAGAACCTGGTTTAAGAGAAACAGTTATATCTGATGCATGAGCCACGCTTGGAACATTTAACACTACCGCCCCATTTCTAAGCGAAACGGTAATATCAGTTTCCGGGTCAAAATCCTGGCCAAAGACATGAAAAAAACTTACAACCGCAAAAAGCCAGGCTAGTGATTTGAGGACAGGCATATTTAACTCCATAGACTAAAGAATATTCCTCACAAGGCGAAATTTTAGCATGGATTTTATAAAAAACAGTCAGACATGGCTGTGTAAAATAGACATCATGGATGATTGTTTGATAACAGAAATCCGCAACTTTGTGGCAGATCACTACCACTCAAAGCCGGGCTTTCAGGAGCCGCGCCATGGACACAATTGGAAAATTGAGGCAACTGTAGAAAAAGACGAGCTGATTCAATTGGGTTCAATAATGGATATTTGGACAGAACAACTTGATTATTCCCTGCTGAATGATCAGGCAGATTTATTGAATCGCAATCCTACAGCAGAAGTCATTGCAGAACACTTATTTCACTATCTTGAGGCCGTTGGCCTCAAGATAGTCGAAGTCAGAGCAAGAGAAAAAACACGCTATTGGGCGGCATGTTGCCCTGATACAAAATGAATTGAAACAATCGGAGGAGTTTCAATTCTGAGTTAATGGCATTAGCGTACCTTTTTCAGTTCCTCTTCTAGTTGTCCCAGACGTTCTTTCAGCAATTCCACTTCCTTTTCTATTTGCTGTTTCTGTGCCTCTGGGTCTTTTGGGGTCGACCTGAAAATAGATGCAGTACCAGAATTGGGAAACGTAATGAATCTGCCTTCAAATTCCGGATAAAATCCTCGCAGCTCCCTTAATCTTTCTGTCACCGCTTTTAACTCTTTTGAATCAACTTCGAATTTAATGCTATCGAATTTGAAATTTTTCGATAACTCCCGAAGTTCCTTTATTTGCTGTTCCAATTCCTCTCTATTGAAATAAAAATTGTTTTCAGTTTCTTGCCATGACCATCCGGGAAATTCAAAATCCTTGAATTGCTCCTTTAATCTTTCAGCTTGTTCTTTCCATTCCTGAGCAATAGTCTCAGTATCGAATCTGAACAAGTTTTGATTGCCCGGCCCTGCCATAAAAAAGAAATGCGGCGATTTATTTGAATAGGCAATCACCTTTGAATCCTTGCCGTTCCTGCCATCTTCAGTAATTTCAAATTCAATTTTGTCGCTATTCGATGCGCCGAGGATGATTTTGCGGGCTTCCACTCTTTCGATTTCCTGAATCTGGTTATTAAGCCAGGCCTCGCTGACTGCATCCATTTCCTTTTGCTGACCATTTTCACGGTAACTTTTCTTGATTTCAGTACCTTCTCTACTCATAGAAAAACGGCGAGTAGTATCCTTTTCACTCGTTACGATCTGGATTATGGCATCTTCGCCTAGTAGTAACCCATCCTTGGAGCCAGTATCCAGTTTGACCTCACCCTGCATCTGGACTGTCAATCTCGAATCCCCATCTCTAACAACGATCCTCTGTCTCTCTTGCTTTTGCTGAAAATCGTTGCTGAGACCCCAAAGAGTTCCGGCCCCAATTACTGAAATAACCATTGCCGCCGCCACCCCTGCTCGGATGCCGGAAGATGCTGGCTCTGCAACGTTAAGAAGTCGTTTAATTCGATTCATAAGAGTAGCTCCATTAGCCGCAAGGGCCAAATGTGGCGGGACAGGTTCTACCCGCAAGGTTTCTAAATTGGTGAGGGCACTGGCATAAGAAATTGCACTGCCGCAGTGGCTTACTGCAACATCATCACAGCAGTGTTCACGCAGTTCGCGAATTTGGCCAGAAAGCCACCACGTTGTCGGGTGATAGAAAAATAGCACCTCAACTATAGATTGCGCAAAATTAATCAGATAATCATATCTCCTGATATGGGCTAATTCATGGGCAACAATAGCTTCCAGTGCTTCTGTATCCAAATGCAAAATGGCTGAGGCCGGAAGCAGTATCGTCGGTTTTATCCAGCCCACGGCCAATGGCACTTTAACCTTTTTGGATACCATCAGGCGAACCTTTCTCTTTAGGCCAAGTAGCCTGCATAGACTGGCTAAACGCCACTGCCATTCTGAAGGGGCGCTCATTGCTCCATCCCTGAGTCCATGAAAAAACCAGTACCAACCCCCCAGCAGTCTTATGGTGAGTATCATTACCCCCAACATCCACCCAAGTGGCATCCATAGAATGACTCCAGACAACAAAGTGTCTGTAGCGGTTTGGCCGACAGAGGCATTTGCTACAATTGCCGCAACAGTGTAATCCTGTGAATAATCCTGTACTGTTGCCATGGTTATATTTGCATGATAAGCGTAAGTAACAACTGCAAGCAGAACCATCACGAGCAAGGCACCGCAGGCAATGACGTACCTGAATTGAGGGCTTTTGTTTCGCCAGAGGCGCAACAGCAAAGCCGCCAGTCCAAAAAGTATCGCCCCCTGCCACAGAGTGTGCAGGAGTGTCCAGCCCAGATGTTGAAATTCAGGATGTTGCCATAACGTGGTCATGGTTTTTTCTCCCTGGAGCGATCTAATAATTCACGGATTTGGTCTAGTTCTTCCTGAGATGCCGGGCTGGAATCCAAGGCCTGCATGACGAGTTTCATTGCAGATCCTCTGAAAGCACGAGACAAAAGATAGTCAACCAGGGTTCGCTGAGTTTGATCCTCTGTCTGGGCTGGCGAGTAAACATGGCTCCTGGCCGACTCGTCTCGCACTACAAGTCCTTTTTCAGTCATGACCTGAAGCGTTTTGAGTACAGACGTGTATCCTAGTTCCTTTTCCAGAGTCAATATCTCGTGAACATGCCGAACCGTACTAGGTCCCTCTTGCCAAAGAGTCCTCAATATTACCAATTCAGCGTCTGTAGGGCGGGGAATTGTCAACTTAACCTCCATTAAACTACACAAGCAAGTGTACGACATGTTACGTATATATCAATGAGGCAATTTTCTGAAAAGTTTCAAAAATAATTAAATATGTGAAAAAAATATAGTTAATGATGCTTGTGATACCAGAAATACCCCGTAAGCCCCGTAGATAGTCACCCCAATTCCAGCATTTTCTTATTCACGGCATGGGGATTTCTGAAAATCTGAAAAAATGATGGTAAATGACAGCAGTGGCTACCCAAGGTAAAATTACTAAACGTATGCGTTGCCCCTTTTGCGGACATCCTGGAGACAAGGTCGTGGACTCACGTGAGGCCAGAGAGGGGGATACTATCCGCAGACGGAGGGAATGCTTAGCTTGTGGTCGACGTTTTACCAGCTATGAAAGGGTAGAAGAAGTCCCTATCCTGATTGTCAAGAAGGATGGGAGACGTGAGCCGTTTGACAGGAATAAGTTGCTGAGGGGCATGTTGGCAGCATGTCAAAAACGCCCAATTTGCATGACTCGGTTGGAAGAACTCTCTGGGGACATCCACTCGCAGATTGCAGAGCAACCAGATAGGGAGGTTCGGAGCCTGACGCTGGGCGAAATGGTCATGGATGGACTAAAAACAATTGATTCAGTTGCATATGTCAGATTTGCTTCAGTCTATCGTGAGTTTAAGGATTTGTCAGACTTTGTCAAATCCCTTGAAACATTGGTAGGGACTGTCAAAAAGACAGGCCCTAGCGCATTTGCAACCCCTTTCCAGACCAATCAGTCTGAATTGCAGGTTTCGACAACAGAAAAAAACCTTACACAAAATGCACAGTCACTTTTGCCTCAACTTCCGCTTTTCCCTGGAGAAGTTATCAATGCGTCCAAAAAGAGAAAGGCCTAGGCAGCCGAGACAGATTTTTACTGTTGCGTCTTGAATACAAACGGTACAACCTGCTTCGCAGTATGAGAGAATAGTTTTGCCAATGACTACACTTGCATTGAAATACCGTCCACGCGTACTTGCCGACTTGGTGGGACAGGAGGCAAGTGTCAAGGCACTTACCAATGCACTCATCAGGGCAAAGGCTTCGGGAGGTATCCACCATCAGGCTTTCCTGTTCGCTGGTGTCAGGGGAACGGGAAAAACAAGTACTGCACGCATACTAGCCAGGGCACTTAATTGTGCCGATGGCCCCACCCCAACGCCATGTGGGGTGTGTGACCCATGCATGGCTTCTGAACAGCCTGACCGCAACATGGACATAGTGGAAATAGACGCGGCAAGCCGTGCCAGTGTCGAAGATGCCAGGACGTTGAGAGAGCAGGTGCAAACCTTGCCAGCTTTTTGCCGCTATCGCGTTTACATAATTGATGAAGTCCATATGCTCTCACGCCAGGCCTTTGATGCTTTGCTCAAGATATTGGAGGAACCTCCTCCTCATGCGGTCTTTGTTTTGGCAACAACAGAACTTCAGGATGTCCCCGATACAATCAAAAGCCGCGTACAGATATTTCCCTTTCGTCTTATTCCTGTCGGCCTGATAGAAGCACGACTTCAATCTGTCTGCAAATCAGAGGGAGTTCTGGCCGAGCCTAGTAGCTTGCGATTAGTCGCAGAATCAGGGCAAGGATCTATGCGGGATGCCCTTACCACTCTGGACAGAGTGATTTCTGCCGGAGATGGCAGCGTTTTGGAGTCATTGGTTCGTGAGCAGCTTGGAATCGTGCCCGCAGTAAGGGTCAAAGGAGTGCTGGACTCTCTGCTGGCAGGTGAATCGGCAGCGATCCTGGATCACTGCGAAGCCCTTACAAACATGGGGGCAGACTGGGCCAATTTTTGGAAGGAGCTTATGCTGGCATTCATGGCTCATCTGGAAATCGGAACCCGTGCTGGCACCCAAACACATGAAATCATGCGCCTTTCGCGCATGTTGAATTTTTTACTGCAACGAGAAAGAGATTTGAGAGATACCAGTCTACCCCAAGTAGTTGCAGAGCTGGCACTCATCACAGCATCACAGTTACCACATTTGGCTCCGCTGGATACCCTGGCTGCCATAGCAAAGGCTGCCCCCACTAGTTCTCCCCCCGCAGTCGTACCAAGGACTCAGGAACAATCTCGCTATTACAACCCATCGCCCCACCAACGGCAATCAGTAAAATCCGATAACCATCACGCTAAATCAAATCAACCAGGTCTGTCCTCCAGTTCCAGAGGTTCAGGGTCTGTGGAGTCTTCTGGCCATGCACCAGCAATGGCCACAAGCAACCCTCTGATTAGCAAGGAAGACTTGGTCATGCAAGAGCCAAAGCTGAAGCAGATCATGGATGAAATGTCGGCAGAAATTATTGAAATCCGCAGAGACAGTAACTGATGCAGAAATGAACGGCCTACTCATCCTAGTCCCAACACCCTTGGGTAATCTCAAAGACATTACCTCAAGAGCTATCGAGGTTTTGGAATCATGTGATTTGGTCATCTGCGAGGATACGAGACGCACAAGCGCATTGCTGAAACACTTGAATATCAAGAAACATGTGCAGCGTTTTGACGATTATGCAGGAGCGCGGGAGGCCGATATTCTGTCGAATGCTTTGGCATCGGGCAAAACCGTGGCTTATTGCTCGGATGCAGGTATGCCAGGGGTCAATGATCCAGGGTTTGAATTGGCCCGTCTAGCCAGGCTATCCGGCTATAAAGTGAGCGTCCTGCCCGGACCTTCAATTGTCACCCTTGCTGCAACCGCATCAGGTCTGCCATCACATGCCTTTAGTTTTCTGGGTTATTTACCTGCGAAGGTGGCAGCCAGAAAGTCATTTATTCGTAAGATGGCCAGCAGGGAAGAAACTACAATAATTCTTGAAAGTCCGCACAGAATTGAAGAAGCACTGAAAGATATTTGTGAAATAATTCCCGACAGAGAAATTGCCCTTGGCCGAGAGCTGACAAAATTGCATGAAATATGGTACAGGGGGACTCCATCTGACGTTTTTGCACAGCTTGGCACTGAACGCCGCGGAGAGCTGGTGCTGGTGGTTGCTGGAGCGGATGCCAAACGAGTCGTTTTAAGCCAGGATATAAACCTAACAACAGAATCACTTCCAGAATGGGCTAAAAACTTTCTGGATGCAGCCCGAAAGGGTGGGATGACCCTGAGAGATGCAGTCAAACCCCTTGCGAGGCACCTTGGCAAAGCCCCTGCCGATGTTTATAAAATGGCCGTGGAGTCTGCAACTGAATCAACAGAATGAGAATTACGTCTTGCAAGCGATCCAAGCCAAGCTGCGCTACCCACCCACAAGGCAGACATCGCAAGGCTAGGCAGGCCCAGCGACAGGGACATTGCCTTGAGCAGGGGTGTAATCCAAATGCCAACAAAGTCACCAGTTCTATACACAAAGGTATCAATAAAACTCTTCGCCTTATACTTGGCATCTGCAGAGAGGGGTATGTATAACATTTCCCTTACCGGGCGATCTATAGCGTAGTGGAGACCCCGCCTGGTCACCTGGAAAATGGCAAAAGCGGCAAATCCCGGCCAAAGCCACAGAGAGCCAAAGCCCAGCAGCGTTACGACAGGCAGGATCATCAGCGAAACAGGAATACCAACCCTGGCTACCAACCGGTGGGCCAAAAACAATTGGGCGGCCAGAGTCAGCACATTTGTCCAGAAGTCAATCCTGGCAAAGGCTGCGGTGCGGGCTGCATCATCAGCGAAGGTTTGTTCAATCACGCGTCCCTGCAAGACATATAAAAAAGTTCCAGCTACTGCATAAAGCAAAATATATGCAGAAATGGATTGCAGCAAACGGGACTTGCCAATTAGTGCCAGACCTGCGGTCGCTCTTGGGCTTGGTTCGCAGGACGTTATTAATACCTTTGTATCTTGTTTTTTACCTGTTTTGAACAGGGCAAGTACGCATAAAACTGCCAGCTCCAGGACAAAGGCTGAAATAAAAAAGAGCCACTGTGCGTTGTCTGAACCAAGCCAATCGCTGAATTTTCCAGTTAATGCTGACCCCGCAATGGCTCCGAGCGTTCCGCCGATGGCAATCATGCCAAATAGCCGCTCACCGGCTTCGTTGTCATAAATATCCGACATAAAGGCCCAGAAAATTGATACTACAAACAGATTGAATACGCTCAACCAGACATAAAAGGTGTAGCCCATAGTAGTGCCGCCGTGTTCAGGCAGGCTGTAGTACAAAAGGCCGAAGCCCACCAACATCACTGCAAAGCACTGATAGGCACCAGGAATAAATATCTTCCTTGGCCAGCGGGCAACCAGGGCAGAGTACATCGGGTTTATTAATGCCATCACGCCAAGGGTGCAAGACCAGATCATAGGCAATTGATCAGCACCTCTGGAAATACCAAATGTCTCCCGAAGAGGGCGCAGGAGATAGTAACTCATTAGCAAAAGAAAAAAATAGCATGCCGATAGCAAAGCCTTCCCAACCTCGCCTGAGCGTACAGGCACAAAGTGGAAAAACAGCCTTGACCAGGTCGACCAGTTAGACCATGAAAATGATGTGTTTTCAGCAGACGAAGCCATGTATAGAACTTTGAAAATAGAAGCCAGAAAAAAGCCGAGGCTCCGGTTCTAAATTCTAATCCGAAATCTCCAAATTCAGCGATAGAATACTCTAGTGCAGTGTAACATTTTAATGTTACGTTGCACTAGGGTCGGGATTTGATTGCAAATTGCGACCGCTAGATGCTTGCAAGGCGGACTTGTTCCGCCGTTGAGCGAACATCTACAGCGTTACTAGGTACTAGTCTGGTTAAACCCTTTTTTTGGAGAAACACGATGGGAAATATAATTCGCCTTGTCCGCTACGCCGCTTCAGTGTCTGTGGCATTCCTGATGGTATTTGCTGTTATAAGTTGCAAGAAATCCACCACCGCTAAACAGCCGCTGCGAATATTGATTTTAGGTGGCACAGGCTATTTGGGGCCAGCCACCATTGATGCAGCCCAGGCGAGGGGTCATAAGATTACCATGTTCAACCGCGGCAGGACACGGCCAGAGTTGTATCCAGAAGTGGAAAAGCTCCAGGGTGACCGAGACCCTGACAAGGACGAAGGGCTTAATGCTCTTAAAAACGGCGAATGGGATGTGGTCATTGACAATAGTGGATACTATCCCCGCATGGTCAAAGCATCAGCCGAGCTATTGTCAACTCGAAGCAAGCACTATATTTACATCAGCAGTATAAGTGCCTACAAAGAACCAAACCCAGTCAACGGCGATGAAAGTGCCCCCCTTGCTACCATGGAAGACCCCACCATTGAGTCAATGGGTGCGGGATCTGTAAACTTTGGCCCGCTCAAAGCCCTTTGCGAACAGGCTGCTGAAGCTGCCATGCCTGGCAGGACTACCATCGTACGCCCTGGATATATTGTGGGGCCGGACGATCCCACAGGGCGGTTTACATATTGGCCAGTCAAATTTGACAAGACCGGTGAAGTTATAGTGCCAGGGGATCCAAATGACCCGGTTCAATTTGTTGATGTCCGGGATCTCGGGGAGTGGCTGGTCAAGCTGGCAGAAGACAGCACTATGGGCATTTTTCACGCCACAGGCCCAGCTAACGGTCTCAAGTGGGGGCAACTGATTGATGCCTGTATCCTGGCATCAAGCGCAGAGCCAAAGCCCACGGCAGTTTGGGCAGATACCACCGCAGACAAATCAATCGGAATAGGCGTTTACCCCATCTGGATTTCTCCCAGGGGTGACTATGAAGGCTTCCACACCTGGAATATTCAAAAAGCTATCAATGCCGGCCTCAAATTCAGACCCATTGAAGAAACCGTGAAGGATACGTTGAAATGGTATCGGGAACAGGAAAAGGTCGAAAATGGAAGAACCAGGTTGGCTGGCCCGAGCGATGAAAGGGAAGCCAAATTATTTGAAGCAGCTAAGTCAGAAAGTCGATAGCTAACAAAATTGTAGATTTGCAACTGACCGAATGATTGAGGAGACAAGGAGGCTAAAGGCGGATGCAATTTTGGGCGTACGCTTTGAATGTGCCTCAATTGTGCAAAATGCAGCAGAGTTATAGGCCTACGGGACTGCAGTAAGGTTTGATTAAGGGCCTGTATCTTTTGTATCGTGCCTTGTCAAAATGGAGGCATCACTTGAACATCAGAAAAATCAGCTCCGTATCCGACGTACAGATTTCAAACAACCCAGGAACTCAACTGACATCTAAGGTACTGATGATAAGGCCGGTTCAGTTCGGCTTTAATGAAGAAACTGCGGGGAATAATGCATTTCAGAAAAGGGGACAATTAGGCGAGGAAAGCAAGAGATCAGTGCAGGAAATTGCTCTAAAAGAATTTGACAGCTTTGTCACTCTGCTTGAATCAAACGGCATTGAGGTCATAGTAGTTGATGACACTGTGGACTCCTATACGCCAGATTCCATCTTTCCCAACAATTGGTTTTCTACGCACAGTACCGGAGAATTGGTCTTATATCCAATGTGCGCCCCCAACCGAAGGGCAGAAAGAAAAGAGGCTCCACTTGCAAGGATAAAAGCGCAAGGAGCCAAAGGGTCAATGAAGAGAACCGTGGATCTGTCAGGATGTGAGACTGAAAATCTCTTTCTCGAAGGCACCGGCAGCATGGTTCTGGACAGAGCAAATGGGGTTGCCTTTGTATGCAGATCTCCAAGGAGCGATGAAAGCATCCTTGATAAATTTTGCACTTCTCTTGGATACAGGTATTACTACTTTGATGCGCTTGACCGCAGCGGTTCATTGATTTATCACACAAACGTGATGATGTGCATGGGCGAAAAATTTTTAGTCGTATGCTTGGATTCTATTCGCGACAAGGTTGAAAGAGAAACATTTATCGGAATAGTCAACAAACTCAAAAAAGAAATAGTGGATATATCAATCAAACAAATGGAAAAATTTGCTGGTAACATGCTGCAATTGAAAAATCGGGACAATGAGAGTTTTTTGGTGATGTCTGCCACTGCCAAAAGCTCCCTGACAAACGACCAGCTAAATGTGCTGGAAGCTCATTGCAAAATCATCGCGCCTGACATCACTGCCATCGAAACTAACGGTGGCGGATCCGCACGGTGCATGATTGCTGAATTGTTTTTTTAGGGCAGCATATTTTGGAATGGATAATCAATAAATATGTCATGTATCATCCATATACCTACTCCAGAGGTAATTTATGAGCGAACAGGCGAGGGTCAAATCATTCAAAGAGGGTGATGCCTTTGTGGGACATTTGTTGGCCCAGGAAGTAGCTTTCAAGACAAGCGTTAAGGGGACAGACTATCTTGAACTTACACTTTCAGACTCTAGCGGGCGGATAAAGGCATTTTTATGGGATTTAAGGGCCATTGAGGGCGAATCAGAATTGATCCAGCCAGACGCTTTTTTGAAGGTCAAGGGCTCCGTGACAGTCTTTAATAGCCGCCTTCAACTCAAGCTCGACAAAGTTCGCCACGCTAACGATGATGAGATTTCCGACTTATCCCATTTCTTTCCAACTTCGGGCAGGAGTACCGCAGAAATGGTGGCCGAATTGGATAACTTTATTGACAGCATCAAAGACCCTTGGCTCAGGAAACTTGCCACAGCGACGCTTCAAGATGATAAAGACAGGAGAGATGCCTTTTTGAGGGCACCAGCCGCCAAGCACCTGCATCATGTTTTCATCGGTGGTCTCCTGGAGCACACGCTTTCCGTCACGTCCATGGCTGAAAAGGCATGCAGCCACTACCGTGAATTAAACAGGGATTTAGTCATCTGCGCAACCATGCTGCATGACATCGGGAAAATTGCTGAACTAAGCTATGACAGGTCTTATGGATATACGGACGAAGGGAATTTATTGGGCCATATTTCCCTGGAGGTGCTGTGGATTCAAAATACCATATCTGGGATAGAAAACTTCCCTGACGAAATCAGACTGCAATTGCTCCACATACTCCTGAGCCATCACGGAAAAATGGAATTTGGCTCACCGGTTCTGCCAAAAACGCCTGAGGCGATATTAGTCCACTACTTAGATGACCTGGACGGCAAACTGGATTCTGTCTTTACCAACATTAAAGAAGATCCCAGTACTGGCAACTGGACTCAATATAACAAATCGCTAGAGCGTATCCTTTATAAAACCCGCTGGCCCTCTGCTGTGAGTAATATCGAGGCTACTTAAGCAACTCAGGCCATTTTTCGTGTACGTGCAGAACAAATTCCCCAAAAAATGTATTTGCCCATGCAAACCACTTGCGGGTGAAGTCCCTGGGGTCATCTTTGTCAAAGGCCTCGTGCATAAAATAAGTTCCGGCGTGGGTAGTGGATAGCGTATGCAATACCTGACCAATTTCTGCCCTGTCTGTTGAGGTAATCCCCTGGGCGATTAAGGCAAGATGCCATATTCTATGAGCCTCAGCGTGTGGGCTACTTATTCCCTTTGCTGCTTTTCCTTCGGCAAAATATGGATTGTCTGAACCTAATACAAAACGGCGCGTGGCTTTGTATATAGGGTCATCCGCACTGCAAGCTCCCAGATAGGGCAACGAGACCAAGCTGGGGAGATTCGCATCGTCCATCATCAGCGCATTTCCAAAGCCATCCACCTCGTAGGCCCAAATCTTTCCATGAGTGGGATGATTGACGACAGCATGTTTGTACAGGGCCGCTTCGACTTCATCTGCAAGTTTCCTGGCCTCACTCCCAAGCTCATGGTCTCCTGCGGGCACTTCTGCCAGTTCTGCCATCTGCCTCAAACTGACCACCGCAAAATGATTGGACGGAACCAAGAATAAAAAGACGGTTGCATCGTCAGAGGGTCTAAAGGCACTAGCTATCAGGCCGCAGGATTTCCATGGATTTCCCAGCCCCCCCTGGGCCATGGTATCGTGCTGCCAGGCAGTAGTTCTGGTAAATCTATACGGGTGTGGTCCCCGGCGATCCCCTTTGCGCTGCTGCTCCACAAATGTCTGAATCACCAGGCGCATGGCGGTCTTCCAGCCATCATCAAAAACAGAGGCATCGTTTGTAATCTTGTAGTATCCGTACGCAAGACGAATCGGCCAACACAGGCTGTCAATTTCCCATTTCCGCTCATGAAGCTCAGGCAACATTCTGGTATGATCACTGGCCCAATGGGAAGTGCCTGGGCCATCATTGAAAGCGTTTGCATATGGGTCTATTTGAATACACTCCGTCTGTCGGCGCACCAGGCCGGCAATCAGGGACTTCAACTTCGGGTCATCAGGAATCAGGCCCAGGTAGGGCCAAACCTGAGCCGTACTATCTCTCAGCCACATTGCATTTATGTCACCAGTGATGACAAAAGTATCAGGCTCACCGCCCTTTTCCTTATATGTAACAGTTGTATCCAGAGTGTTTGGAAAACAATTCTCAAATAGGCGGCCCAACTCAGGATTACTTGCAGCCCTGATTTCCCTAATCTTCTGCTCCACCGCCTGGCTTGAAAATTTACGCACAGCCAGTTCTGGCCGCCCCGATTGAGCGTTTTGTGCGAACGCTGTGGTAATAAATGTGATAAAAATCCAACAATAACGCAACATAACGCGACCCTCTATCATTCTTGTCAGGATAAACCAAAATCGCCTTTCAGTAAGGCAAAAAAATATTAGCGAGACTCCAACCCATGGCTCGTTACACTTCGTACTACTTTGAATAGGTATAAGTTACTGACTCATAGCCCTTTTATGTGCGGCTTGCAGATCTTCCCAAACCGCCTGTCTTGCCTCTTTTGTATAGTTTCGCAGCAAGTAGGCCGGATGAAATGTCGGCATATAGGGAATTTCCATGTCGCCGACCCTTGCAGTCTGCCACGTCCCCCGAATTTTTGTTATGCCGGAGGGAATTCCTATTATATCTCTCAGCGGTGTTGCCCCCAGCCCAACCAATACGGCAGGCTTTATCAGCTCAATTTGGCGCATCAGGTAACGAATGCAGGTTTGGGATTCAGACGTATGAGGAGTGCGGTTATCCGGTGGACGACATTTGACTATATTGGCGATATATACATCGCTGCGAACCATTTTGAGGGCGAGGATCATCTTATCCAACAGGGCACCTGCCCTGCCTACGAAAGGTCGGCCAAGGAGATCCTCATCGCCCCCAGGCCCTTCGCCAATAAACATTAACCTTGCCTCTGGCGAACCCTCTCCAAATACAAATTTTATACGGCCTGCTCCCAAAGGACATGCCTCACATCGGCAAATACAGGCATTAAGAGCGTCCAGGCTGCTACACTCTTCTATGGACTCGGAGGAAGGGTTTTTTACTGGGTCAGTCGGTGCTTCCCAGGCAGGGGCATCGTTTGCTCTTTCGACTTTGCTGGTTGCTATCTGGCCGCGCGCTGTTGTTTCTTTATGAGAATCTTGTGTCATTTGCAGGGGAACGGTTAAACTGACTGATTCTGTCTCGCAGGGATTTTGGCTCGGTTCGGGGACAAGCCCCATCACCCCCAGGTCTTCCAGAGTTTCTTTCCAAACGTGCAGAGGATTTGACATTCAATTAGACTACCTTCTTGTGAATAATTATATAACTTAAAAGTATTGGAAACTTTTTTGATTGCGACAGCACTTTCTGATTTGGAGCGGTGAATGACAGCCCCAACCACATTCGATTTTGAGAGTAATGAATTTCATGACGCATTCGCGTCTTTATACCCACGCCTCATCAGCTATGCCAGGCGCTACGGGGCCACTTTCCCTGAGGACATCACCCAGGAGGCTTTTGTCATACTAATGCAGCGAGAAAACCCAGTCGAGCATCCTGTCGCATTCTTGTATGGAACTGTCAGAACTCTCTCATTGACTGAAAGACGACCATTGAAAAACCAAAATCTGAGCCTGGATGCAATCCTTCTGGATCCTAGCATGGGGCCTGACGCTGAAAACCATCTCCTTAATCGGGAGGTGAGGGAGCGTATGCGTAAACTCTCTCCCAATTTCAGGGAGGCTCTGTGGCTTTTTGTAGTTGAGGGTCTGTCCATCAAAGAAATTGCCGAAATCATTGATATTCCTGAAGCAACTGTCAAGACCCGCATTTTTAGGGCGAAGGCTCAGCTTCGTGAACAGCTAAACCCCAGTGGAGGTATCCATGTCATGGCATGATGCCACAGTAATTGACGAATCAGCTGAAGACAGCGCTCTCCGCAAGGAGATTCAAAACATGCTGGGTTTGGCTCCAGCTAAGCACCCTCAAATCACTTCGACACCTGATACCGTTGCCCTAGCTCAATCTCTGCACCGCGAAGCCATGCGTAGGCGACGTACAGCCCCTGGAGCTACACACAAGAACAAAAACTACTTCTTTGTCCTTGCTGCTGCCACAATTCCGGTACTGTTTATCGTCACGGCGCTTGGAACCTGGGGTGTTAAACAAAAGCGAAGGGCTGACGCGCTGGCCGCCAAGACTCTGGAATTGGAAACCAGGCAAAATCGCTTGGATGCTGCCAGGGAAGGAGTCAGAAATAGAGAAAACCAGCCGATACTGCAGGCTTCTGACTCAGTTCCAGTTGAATCGCCTGATGCCACTGGCACCCCTGGTTCCCCTGGTTCTGACCGCCCCCCAGCCCGCAATGGTGAACTGGTCAAGCCAGACGAGCGACCCAGCCGCTTGAACAGCAGGCCCGATCAATATAGAGTTAATGACAATCGCTGAATTGCGCCCTCCCTGATTTGTTTTTTATTGGCAGGTGGCAAATTGTATTTTTTTTAATAGTAAATCCCTAATAGAAGGTAGGATAGTACCAGGGAGAGTTATTGTTATGCCTACTACAGTTGGTGTTGTGATCCTTCTGGTGTCAACTATTGCCGCGGTTCTGGCCGGCATAGCTGTTTTTACAAACGTCCGTCCTGAAAGGCCAGACGATCCAAGGATTGGCCTGATATTTGACAGTATCGAAGAAACAAAGAGCATGTTAAATCAGGCACAAAAAACATTGCTGACCATCGAACACAGACTTGAGAAAGACATCAAGGAATTCAGGACTGAAATGAATGATTTGTTCATCAAGGTCCACGATGCAATTGATAAAATTATTCAGGAACACACTCAATAGGCCTGTTGGTGTTGCTTTTCAGTCTCGTCAACTAGTGCAATGTAACATTTAAGTGTTACATTGCACTAGGAGGGGTTTGAGGGAAAAGCGAATGAGTGCAACGATTGATGCCCACTAATACCAAGTTGCACCCAAACGGGAGCAACTTGGTATTAGAGCCGTGAATCCAGAGCCAAAAATCAACGGCTCTTGGGTGGCATCCCCCACCAAGCATTCATAGGCTTTTTTCTGACAAGAGCTGGTGCCAGACCGTTGGCTCGCTTAGCTTTCCCGAAGCATCAATATGTCTGCTTTCTACTAAGTACCTGTAGCCCTGCTCTGTCAAGAACAGTTGGCGGTTTTGGGCAAATTCCTGTTCATTCGTTTCTCTCGAGACCACGCTGTAGAAATATGAGACGTTGCGCTCTCCCTTGGGGCGCAAAATCCTCCCTAATCTCTGAGCTTCCTCCTGACGGCTGCCAAAGGTGCCGCTTACCTGTATGGCCACGCTTGCATCTGGCAAGTCAATTGCGAAGTTCGCCACCTTGCTGACGATTAGTACTCCCAGATCACCCCTCTTAAAATGGCTGTACAGACTTTCTCTTTCCTTTTCAGGAGTCTGGCCAGTTATGAGCGGAACTTGCAGCCGTTTGGCGATGGTCTTTAGCTGATCGATATACTGACCTATGATTAAAACGTTGTCCTTTTTGTGTTTAGAGAGCAACTCATCCACTACCAGCAGTTTAAGGCTATTTTCGGAGGCAATCCTAAAACGCGCCCTGTTGCCCGCCACTGCATATTCCATACGTTCATCGGTTGGCAGTGGGATACGAATCTCCAGACAATGTGCCGTGGCAATAAATCCATCCTTTTCCAGAACCTTCCATGGAACATCAACTCGCTTTGGCCCAATGAGACTGAAAACATCTTCTTCCTTGCCATCTTCTCTCACCAGTGTCGCGGTAAGCCCTAAGCGGCGTTTAGCCTGGAGTTCGGCTACGGCGCGAAATACAGGAGCGGGCAATGTATGGACTTCGTCATAAACCACCAATCCCCAGTTAGCTGCCTCAAACAGCTTAAAATGCTCGAACGGGGCGTTTTTGTTCCTTCGATAGGTGAGGATTTGATATGTAGCAATTGTTACTGGTCGAATTTCTTTGGTATCTCCCATGTACAGCCCAATTTGTTCGCTCTGTAGGGATGTCTTGTCCAGTAACTCCTGTTTCCACTGCTTTACGGCCGTTACGTTGGTAGTCAGCACCAACGTGTGGGTTTGGAGCCTCGCCATACATCCTATGCCAATAACGGTTTTACCGGCTCCGCAAGGTAGCACAAGTACACCCGCCCCCCCATCTGGCCCACCCCCTGCGTGAAAAACGTCTATGGCCGCTTGCTGGTATTTTCTCAGAGCAAAGTCATTGCCACTGCTCAGTTGGTTATTTCTGATACTCATTTCAAGCGGATCGCCTGGCTTGAACCCTGCCATGTCCTGAACTGGATGCCCCAGACGAATTAGTTGCAGCTTGACTTCTCCCCTGGTGCCTTCCCTGAGAAATACTCCCCGTTGGTCAGGGTATGGCTCTGCCAGAAATTCATGCAAGCTCTTTTGGTGTTCAATTTCCCAAAACAGCCCCTTGTCGTCCATTTCCAGTGCCAGTCGCCCGTTGTTTTGGACCAGTTTTAAGCGACCATATCTGGTTCCATGGTCATGAATCTCCTGAATGAGGTTTTGCGGCACCTGATACTTAGACCACCGCTCCAACGTGGCAATCATCTCTTTGCAGTCCACTCCCGAAGCCGAGGCATTCCAGAGCGAAAGGGGTGAAATTCTGAAAGTATGTATATGCTCTGGGCTTTTTACAAGTTCAGCGAAACGTGAGAGTTCATCCCTGGCCTGCTCGAAACCTGGATGGGCCACTTCCAGAAGAAGAGTCCTGTCGCTTTGGACAATCAGAGGGTTGTTTGGGTAGTATGTATCCACAGTAATCCAAAAAACATAAACCTAACTTTTCAGCCTATCTAGCGAAAGTGTATTGGTCAAATTTTGATTTTTCGCTCTATGCAAGGTTGCGATCTGTATTCAATTGAGCCATTGCCAAGACTTTTAGACCTCTGGTTTTGAAAATGATTCTGTCTACTGTCTATTTGCCACCCCGTCTCAAGTCGTTGTCACCCACTGGCTGTTTTGGCACTTCAGGGCCTTGCCAGTGGACTTTTAGTTCGGCTCCGCCCGTTGCCTGAAAGTAATCAACTCGGATGGCATGCAGACCCTTTTCAAGCGCAACCACACCACTTCTGACATCTGGCCCGTGCGGGCCATCGTTATTCACAATTTTTTCACCGTCAATCCAAAGGCAGCTTCCATCATCACTGGTAGTGAAAAAAGTAAAAACACCCGTTGCGGGTACGTCAATGTAGCCTTCAAAGCGCAACCCAAAATGCTCTACTCGCCTTGCGGGCTGAAGTATGAAATTAACTGATTCCCCAGTGTCTATTGGAGTAGTTAGTTCATCGCAGGAATTAAATTCGCCCTCAAAATACGACCATGCAACGCCACCAACCAGGTTATTGAGTTTCAGGCTCTGTTTAGGAACAACCTTTTGAAATATTGCTTCGCTCGTAGGGCTGACATGTGTTTTGCCAGAATATGCCCTGACTTTAACCGTACTGGTCTGGTCAATCGTGATTTTACCCTGTTTTACAATGGGATGGCTGTTTGTCGGCTCTGAGCCATCCAGTGAATAGTGCAGTGTCACCGATGATTGACCAGTAGAGACAATGACATCCAGCTTCTTGTCAAATATCGGATTGGCAGCCTTTATAGCTGGTGGCAGAGAGATATTGGGTACCCCTGTTATTTCGACAGCTACTACTGTAGCGTGAGGATTACTGACAGAAGACGGCAATGCAACGTTGGTCTGTCCTTGTGAACGGGTGACGCGGAGTTGTTTTCGGGGATCAGACAAAAGATAGGCTTTTCGTACCTTGTTGTACAACCCGGGAATAACCAACTGGCCACTGGTGGGCCAATCG